>Ga0308309_10000523_pt1 | contig 24527 bp, 16 predicted proteins | sample HubBroMetageWFT5_FD_192491 | JGI IMG/M metagenome (GOLD analysis project Ga0308309, IMG submission 192491) | Warmed and freeze-thawed soil microbial communities from the Hubbard Brook experimental Forest, New Hampshire - Hubbard Brook CCASE Soil... | ecosystem: Environmental > Terrestrial >...
TTTCGTGTATGGCGCCTAAACCCAGAAGCAGGATCCAGAAGACCCAGAGGTCATAGGCGCTCTTGTTCGCGAAATTATATAGGGCGGAAGTGTCCTGTTGAACCCGCGTCCAATCTCCGGCAAGCAAGTAAACAGCCACGACAAACAGAAGCAATGAAAAGATTACAAAGCCCTTAGTAAACATCCACCAAAGATAGGTGTCTAATTTCGCCAGAGTTTTATCCGGATTCCAGGCCTTGAAGCTTATGTAGAGAACACTCGATTGATCGATACGGCCCTTACGTTCGTCGCGAATTCGTTCGAGGACGGCCAGGTTCTTCTCACCGATAGATCGCTCCCACATGTCGGCTTCGATGGAATCGAGGAATTCCAGCACTTCGGCTTCGCTCATTTGCGAATCGGGATCCTTCGCGGACATGGCTTGAGCGATTTCCGCAGCTGTGCGGGTACCATCGCAAAGTGACAGTAATTCGAATTCCGTGCTTCCGTAGCGGTTATAGGAATTGGTCTCGCGGTTTTTGATTACGTAGCTGACTTCGCCGGCTACTGTCTGTTCGCTGATGCGCAGGTCGGCGCGAAGTTTGGGGCGCTTGAGCCCTTTTGCGAGAAGGCTGGTGGGGCCGAAACGCATCGATCGTCAATCCCTTAAGGTTTCGATTGCGCGGGACCGGGCCATGCGACTCGCACAGCCATGCCTGGACGCAATTTCTCCAGCCCGGGTCCCGTGAGTTGGGCCACCACATTGTAACTATCGCTGGAGGGGTCCACTGTTGGACTTACTTTCACGACCTTGGCATTCAACGGCCGATTTGAACCGTCCAAAAGCACCACGCTAACCGGCGCGCCCGCAACCGGACGAGGCCCGGCCAGCTCAGAAACTTGAAATTGAACTTGAAGCGGTGAAAGCTGGCTAATCCGAAAACACTTATCGCCCTTTGCAATGGCCTGGCCTTCTCGAATGTAACGACGGACCACTACTCCCGAAAATGGCGCGCGCAAAACTGTTTGATCGATTTCAATTTCAAGGCGATGAATTTCGGCTTTGCCGCTTTCAACCAAGGCTTCATAGCCGTGCATATCGTACTCCGCGCCTTTCGCTTCAAATTCGGCCTGTTCGAGATCGGCCTGGCTTGATAGCCCTGCCTCCCGTAACTGCTGCTGGCGGCGGTAGGCGGCACCCTTAGCTTTCAACTCAGCTGCTTTGTATTGGAGGTTGTTTTCAGTGACCTTCAGATCGTCGCGGGCTTTGATGAGTTCCTGTTGCAACGTCCGGTCATCCAAATGCCCCAGTATGTCCCCGGTGTTGACAACGTTGCCTTCATCTTTCAGCACGGAGATTACGACGCCATCGCGTTGTGCTGAGAGATCTACCTGATGTTCCACAGTGAGGATGCTCAGGATATCGCCAGGTTCCGAGGGCCTCGGAGCTGCGGTATTGGGGGAGGGCTGCGAAGGAGCTGAGTTTGCCGGCGTTTCAGGCGCAACCTTCGAGTTCGAGGCTACCGACGATTTGTCGCAACCATTTCCGGCCAAAGCGATCATTGCGATCAACATGAGCAAACTGCGTTTCATAAGGGTCTATTTCCTCTTTGCTATGGTAAGAAGGCCCATGCCTTTTGCCAAATCCACCGGAATGGCGAGCGCAAAATGGCGTAGCCTATGGGATACCACCCACTACCGAACCATCCGCCATGTGATTGAATTCTGGCCCTTCCAACCATTCCGTCGCGTGCATTTCCTCCCGTATTTTCGAATATAGCACGCACCAGAAAATACTGGTCTCCGGAGTCCGTATGAGTCTGAGCGCCCAGCCGTTCCACGTTTCCTTTGAACGTTATGGTGGGAAAAGCGTTCAACTTCAAGGCCATGGGTTCTCCCGGCCGCACCAGGGCAAGGTCTGTCTCCGGAACGCTCATTTCCGCCGCCATGTGGTCTTGAGCGACTATCTCGGTAAAGGGATCGCCAGCTTTTAGCATCGTTCCGGTCTTGTCTTCCACTTTCGGTGTGACCGCGATGCCGGCAATCGGGGAGGTCAATCGCGCTTCATTTACACGCTGCTGCTCCAGCGCGACTTCCGCGAAATACAATTCGTTGCGAATTTGCGCCTGGCCCGCGGCGGAGGGATCGTTTCGGAATTCGGCTTCCGCGAGTTCGCGGCGCGCTTGAGACAAGGCAGCTTCCGCTTCCGCCAATTTCACGCGATCCTCACTGTCGTCCAGCTGCGCCAGTACTTGTCCGGGTTTCACCAGATCGCCCTCGCGAACGAAAACCTGCTTTACCGTGCCGCCTTCCATCGAGCTCACTACACGCCGGTCGGCTGGGACCACGGTTGCGTCGGTGCCCACGCGCATAGGCCAAGGAATAAGTATCAGCAGGGCCGCTACGATGCCGGCGCGTTGGGCATATTCCACCACCCGGCTTCGGGGCATCGCAGCGATCAGTTTTTTCTTTCTCTGCGCGAAAGGCTGAAAGATGCTCGCCAGCGGCACTTGTTGATAGAGCTGTGCGTTGCGAATGGCGACGGTGGTCTGGCTGGCGAGAATGGCAAGCGTCTCGAGATTGCTTTCTGAAAGAAAATCGGGCTCATTGCTAAGAAGAATCATGGCCCCGAGTGTTCCCTGGTCGTCGCGCAGGGGCAGACCGTAGAAGCCTTGATGCCCATGCTCTTCGAGAAACGAGACGGCCTGCGCCTTTGTTTCATCGGGCTCCACTTGCCAGCCATCTTCATGCAAATTCGCTGAAACAGGATTTTCCTGCTCGGCTACCCACTCCATACGCTCGCGCAGATCACTCATTTCGCGGGTCTTGGGAACTTCGGTTTCGCCTGACACGGCGCCCAGGATGAAACGCCCGCGGTCGTAGAATCCAATCACACAGCTTTCAAACGGAACTACGTTGGAGGACTGCGCGACTACGGTGGTCAGCACGTGATCGAGATCCAAGGTGGAGGTAATTTCCTGGGAAATCTTCAACAGGGCGTCGAGTGCGTGAACCTTACGCTCGGATTCCAGCAGGTTGGCGTTATGCAGCGCTACGGCGGCTTGCTCGCTGATGCTGGAAAGGAAAAACAGATCATCTTCGTTGAATAGCGTGCCGTCGGACTTGTTGATTATTTCAACGACGCCGAGAACTTCATCGTCCTTGCGAAGCGGTGCGCCCATCCAGGAGTGAATTTCGAAATCTCCTCCTTTTTCAATGCGCTCGGCGAGCGCGGGTTCCTCGCCGGGATCCTCGAGCAGCTTGGGATTGGCTTGTTGTGCGATGTCGGCTAGAAGGCCTTCATTCAACGGCACGGTGGCGTCTTCTTCAACTGTGGGATCTTCTCCGATTTGTTTCGCAAGCGTGAGTTGTTCTCCGTCCGCAGACGCGAGCCATAGGTTGCAAGCGCCCGCGCCCAGGATGTCGCGAATTTTACCGGCGACGATGGGGAGGAGTTCTTCCAATTCTAGGGTCGATGTGAACGTGCGGCCCAAATCGTAGAGAGCGGTGAGGCGTTCGAGCGTGGAAAGTTGGGCATGGCGCTCGGCCTCAATCGCGTCGAGGTTCGTCAGAGCGCGGCCCGCCAATTGGCAGGCCTCTTCCAGAAAATGGGCGTCTTCGGCGGTGAAATCGCCGACGTGCTTATTGAGAACTTCGACCACACCTCCCGGTCTTTGCGCTCCGGGCAAAGATGCATACAGAGCCGATTTCACGCGGGTGCGGCTGAATTCATCGAGGTGCTCGAGGTCTTCTTTTGCGATTTCGCGCGCGGGCAAGCGTCGTGTCGCGGCCGATCGATACAACATGGTCAGCGGACCCTCGCTGACGGGCAGTTCCGTGGGATGAAGACGCTCCCCCGGTTCCGCCCAGCGCATGCGGCAAACCAGCTCCTCGCCGGTTTCATTCGCGATCCAGATGAGAACGGCGCGCGCTCCGAGTGTGGTACCCACTCGTGCGGCGAAAGTCTTGAGCAATGTATCTTGATCGCGACACGCCAGCGACACGCTCGCGAGTTCAAAAAGCGCGGAAGATGTTTCCATTACTCTCCCAGGGGGAAGGGAATGCTTAAAACTCTGGCATCGCGCCGAACACCGCGCCCGCGATGCAGAGAGTAGTGAGGCAGCCTAACAAATGCAATAGATATGCGTCAAGGAAGGGTATCGTGCAGGCGAGTTGAACTGCGACGGTTCGCGCCGATAAACGGAGATAAGGGGCGGGACCGATTGTTGGAATCGGCCCCGCGCCGCCTCAGACCGCCACCCTTTAAAAGTGGAAGCCCACGGTACCGGTGATGGCCCGGGGTGAAACATAGTGCGTGCCGCTGAAGGTGGAAAGAAAATTGTAGAGAGCGTAATTGTTCGTCAAGTTGATCACCTCCAACCGCGCGCTCCACTTGTAGCGATCTCCACGAAACAGATTGTCGTGGCCCACCGCGAGATCGAACAAATTGCGCTGTTGGATACGCGGCGGGTTGAGGTCGTCGTTTTCTTTGTTCGGCCCGGGAACTTTTATGAGTGATGAACCAAAAGACGAAGCGGGACAAACGCCAACTGTCCCATTAGAACTCAAGGGTGTGCCAGTTGGATTTGCCGCGCTGGGCGGTGCAGCGTGCATGCCGTTACAAGTGAAGCCCGCCTCGAATTCCTGATCTGCGGAAAGAGGCACGCTCCCTACGTTGGACGCGACCAGACTTACGTTCGGCACTCCTCCGAGGAGGATGGAACCTGGGCAATCATTGGTAGCTAGAACCCCGTAGCAGGGGGTGGCTCCGGCTACGAGGCCACTGTCATACCGCCAGTTAAAGGCGATCCAAGGAACCTTCTTCCAAGGGGCCTGATACTGCAGATGGGTAGTTTCGTTGTAATGCTCGTCGTGGTCGATACGAAAAACACCCAGAGGCGCCGAGGGATTTGCCCCCGCTCCAGAAACCTGCGGGGTAAAAAAGCGCGCGGCCACGCTAGACATGACAATGAAAGCAGTCAACCCGTGGTAATTCGGAACCGACCCGCGGATCGCGAATCCAGGGATCTTCGAATTGTGCCATTCAATCGGAAACGTAATCGGAGTGTTACCAAGGACGCTGAAGTCATAGGCGTTGTGCGTGTACTTCCAGATGTATTCGCCATCGAGCACAAAATACTTGCCGAAGGCTTGTTGCAAGCCCGCATGGAATTCATTGCGAAACCCGGGAGCTAATGGCGTTAGCGCGTTCGACGAACACAACAGCAGGGGATTGAGAATTGGCGACTCACATCCGATGCTGGAAAGGACCAGATTTTCGTTAAAGGGAGTTTCGAGAGTTCGCGCATAGGAAATGCGGAGAACGGTGCTAGTCGGTTTGATGTTGTAAGCAAGGCCTAGGCGAGGCTCCGCTTGGCCAGCGGTGGTCAAACCGTTGTATTTGTCGCCGCGAATACCCAAATTGAAAGACCAGTTTTTCCAAGTGATGGTGTCCTGGACGTAAATCGCCAGCTCTTTCACATCTGTGTGCAGAGGAAACGATGTAGCGGTGTTGAATAGCGTTCCTCCCCGTGTCAAGTCGAATGGAAGTAAAGCTGAGTTGAACAGAGGGTACAGGGAGGAGCTCAAAAAACCATTGGCCGGATTGCCCGGGGCATTGGGATTGGATGCCACATTTTGCTGGAGCCCCGCTCCGGCACACTGGCTGAGACTTGAGAACCCTTGAACCGGTGCGAAAGGATAAAACGAGTCGGTTAAAGGATTCGTATTAGGACCGAGGCATGGTGCGTTGAACGTGGGATCGACGATGCCGATGCTGTCGTTCTCAGTAAGAAACGTCTGTTCGTAGAGGATTCCTGCTTTCACATTGTGAATGCCATGCACGTACGATATTTCCGAATGAACGCCTGCATTCGTTAGGGTGCGATCTTGGGCCACGGTCTCCCTCTGAAGGCTGAACGGTCCGAGGTCGGCGAAGGGATTGTCGCTGGGATAGTAGTTGTAAGCATCGCGGCGAACAAAGGCTCCGAGTGTGAGAACGGTATTGGAGCTGATCAGGTGTGTCCAGCTCGGCGCGATGTTAAAGGTACCTATCTTCGAGCGCTGATCCTGCGGGCCGACAGGCACGCCATTGGGACCAATGCCCGCATCCGGAACGACCACACCAAACCAAGGGGAGGCAAATTGGGCGTCGAAAGAATTCGGAGTCTGAAACCAGGATCGCGTGTATAGGCCATTCAAGTGAATCGAGTCTGCAGTTGAGATCTGATAATCCACACGATCGAATATGTTTTCCTGATTACCCCGGTCATGCATCACGCTATTTTCCGGAGGATCCAGAAATCGGCCGCTATTCAAACCGTTTGCGGAGATGAAATTCCCCCATTTCTGGCCACCATACGCAAGATCAAAACCGCCGTTGGTTGAGCCGAATGAGCCGTAGGAAGCCGTGATACTGCCGTGAGGAGTGCTAACGCCCAGCCCGGAGCGCGTGGTAGCCACAATTACCACACTCGTCTTGTCACCAAATTCCGCGGGCGGTGCCCCGGATATAACTTCGAGCGACTGAACTGCATCGACAGGAAGCTGGTTCGAAAAGACCTTGCTCTGCTGATCGGTGATAGGCTGGCCGTCAACAGAAAACGAATTCTCCGCGTGATCGCCAAGTCCATGGAAAAGGCCGTTCGAGTCGGCCGCGATACCAGGGGTCGTCAGCGTGACCAGCGAACTGAGGGATGAAGATTGGCTTTCCAAAGGCAGCTTCTCAAATAAGGCGCGGTCGACATCGGTGTGAAAAGTTGAATCGTTCTCCAAAAGGTCGCCACCGCCCTCGACAGTGATAGAACTGGTGCCGCCCTCGACTTTCAAAGCAATTGTAACGGTTACCGGGACGGAAGACCGAACCTCCACGTCTTCGGCATAGGACGTAAATCCTTTTGCAGTTACAGAGAGGTGGTAGGGGTTAAAGGGTACGTTTGGGAAATTGAAATTGCCCGAGCTATCAGTAGAAGTGGACCGTTCGTACCCGCTAACTGGATTATGAATCGTAACGTTTGCATTGGGTACAACACCGCCAGACGGGTCAGTGACGGTGCCGGAGATTGACGCCGACTGCGCCTGCACGCCGCCTGCCACGAAGAAAATCAAAACGCACAATAGCGTTGCTAGAAAACATAGCTTTCTGCAGTTCATACGAATCTCCCTAAGCCCACATAGGGCTGGTCCAATCGTTGGGTGGGGCTAACGCGGAACTCACCGCTCCGGAATGAGCAGAAATGAGAAATCCACGTGCCGGGTTTCTTCTAGGGATGGATTACGACTGCACCGGGGGAGCGCGAGGAGAAGTTTGATGAAAGACGAGTTCTAGCTGGGGGTCAAACGACTTGGTTGGATTCAGCCGCGCGACGGCTTGCGGAATGGTTAGCGCTGTGCTGTGTGAGAGGTCGACGGTTACAGAATGGGCAAAATGACAGACCCGGCAGTGCTGATCTTCGAATTGGCTGTGCCAGTGTCCAGCGGCCTGAAAAGCGAACGAAAGTACGAACGCGGCCACCACAATGGCCAGGACCCTGTACGCTGTTTTACGCCTCTTGGGCAACCGAACCCCCCACACCGATGTTACTTAGACGCAGCTTCCAGCACAATCGTAACTATAATTCTTACTGCACATGAGCCAATTGCGGCTTCAGACCTGCAATACGTCCCCTTGCCGGGCTGCCATCTTATATAGAACTGGGCTCACGATCCGGCCCAGCAATAGACGCGAAACAAGTCCCGCGACGATGACGATTGCAAACGGCTTCTGGGAGTCGGAACCGATACCAGTGGAAAGCGCCGCCGGAAGCAATCCCAGACAGGCCACCAGCGCCGTCATCATGATGGGCCTGAATCGAACGAGGGACGCCTGAAAGGTGGCTCGCTCGATATCCTGACCTTCCAGCCGAAGTTTGTTGATATACGAAACGTCGATCACGGCGGTCTCCACCGAAACTCCCATCAGCACCAAGAGGCCCAGGATAGACGAGACGCTGAAAGGCGTGTGCGTGAGTTTTAAGGCCAGCAGTGCGCCCACCGGTTCGGTCAGCACGACGCTAAGAACCACAGTGACGGGAAACTTTACATTGCCGTAGAGGAAGAACAGAATCGCGAAAATCAGCAACACGGTGAGAGGGCCGACCACCCGCACCTGACCCATCGCGGTGACAAACTCGCTGTACTCTCCCCCCCAGCTCATGCGGTAGCCGGCAGGCAAAGATTTGTCGACGCCAGCGATAGCGCGCTGGCCGTCTCGCACCGCGCTCGCCAGATCGCGACCTTCGATGCTGTACTGCACTCCGATGTAGCGCGAATTGTTCTCGCGATAGATGAAGGAAGCACCGCTGGCTTCGCGGATATCGGAGAGCTCGCTCAACGGTATCTGCTGGCCGGCAGGAGTGCCAACCAACAAATTCCCAATCTGCTGCGCGTTTTCGCGGAATTCGGGTTTCATGCGCACAACAAGATCGAATAATTTCTCGCCTTGAATTACCTGAGTGGCAGCTTGGCCTCCCACGGCGGCCTGCACTATAGCTTCAACGTCCGCGACGTTGATCCCGTAGCGCGCAATTTTTTCGCGATCCACTTGTACCAGCAGGCTGGGCTGGCCCAATTCACGGACCACCGTGAGTTCAGTGAAGCCAGGAACCAGCGAAAGTCTGCGCTTTATTTCCAGAGCTTTATCTTGCAGCACGTTCAAATCTGAACCGTAAACCTTCACGGCGAGAGCGCTTTTCAGTCCGGTGAGAGCTTCATCCACGGCATCTTCGGCCGGTTGTGTGTAGTTGAAAATAATTCCGGGATACGCAGCGAGCTGCTTCTGTAGATCTTCAACCAGCTCAGGCTTATTGTGAATCTTTCCAGTCTTCCATAAGGCGTCTTTGTACGGCTTCAGGCCAACGTAAAACTCGCAATTGAAAAATCCGGTGGGGTCGGTACCGTCATCAGGCCTGCCTAGCTCGGAACCCACTTCCGTAACTTGGGGATATCGCGCCAGGATGTCGCGAATCTGCGGCGCGATCTTAGCGGCTTCTTCATACGAAATGGTATAAGGCATGGTCGCGCGAACCCAGAGGGCGCCTTCGTCAAGATGCGGCATGAACTCGCCGCCGATGAACGGAATCAGCAGAAGGCTGGCGGCGAAAATGATGCTTGCGAACAGCATGGTCAGCCAGGGACGATCCAGGCACCACCGAAGCTCCGACGCATACTCGTTCTTGATCCACTCAAAGGGCCTGTTTCTGGGCTCGCGGACACCCTTCTTAAACCAATACGAGCACATTACCGGAACGAATGTAAGTGTGAGGATCAGCGCGCCGGCCAGGGCCATCGACATGGTGTCGGCCATGGGATGGAAGAGCTTTCCGGAAGGGCCGCTCAGCGCGTAGATCGGAATGTAACCAGCGATGATGATGGCGACGGAATAGAAGATCGGCCGGTCCACGTCCTTGGCCGCTGCCAAGATTACTTCCTGCAAGTCATATCGCTGCCCTTCGCGCAGGCCAAGCTCACGATAAATATTCTCGACCATGACCAAAGTGCCGTCGATGATGATGCCGAAGTCGATCGCGCCGATGGAAAGAAGGTTGGCGGCAACTCCTTGCGCGTGCAGAAAGACAAAGGAGAACAGCAGCGCCAGCGGAATCGTCAGCGCGACGATCACGGCCGCGCGCACGCTCACCAGAAAGAACATCAGCACGATCAGGACGAGAGTCATGCCCAGCAGCAGGTTGTTCTCAACCGTGGAAATTGTGAGTTGCACCAGGTCGCTGCGGTCGTAATAAGGCCGCACTTTTACGTCTGGCGGAAGGATGTGCTCGTTGAGTTCCTTGGTTTTTTCTTCGACACCTTTCAGAACAGTCTGAGTCTGCTCCCCGCGCAGAATCATGATGACGCCTTCGACGGCGTCGTCGTTTTTGTTAAAGCCGAATTGGCCGAGACGCGGAGCGTGCCCAATGATTACGTCTCCAACATCGCGGACGTGAACAGGCACGCCGTTCTGCGTTCCGATAATTACGCTGCCGATGTCCGCTTCGTCGCGAATAAGTCCGAGACCGCGAACGTAATAAAACTGGCCGCCTTGCGAATAGAATCCGCCACCGGTATTCGCGTTATTCACGCTGAGTTGCTGGATTACCGTCGGTACCGTGATGTGGTAACCGTACAAACGGGCGGGATCGAGTAGCACTTGATACTGCATCACGGTGCCGCCAAACCCGGAATCATCGGCTACCCCGGGCACTTGTTTGTATGCGCGCTCGATCACCCAATCCTCGAAAGTCTTAAGTTCCTGCGGCGAACGGTCGGGGCTTTCCAGTACGTAGCGATAGACAAGGCCCGACGGGCTAGAGAGAGGCGCAAGCGTGGGCTGTACGCCGGCCGGAAAGTTAATCTCGCTAAGCCGCTGGAAAACGACTTGGCGAGCAAAATAATCATCGGTGTCTTCGTCGAAAGTAAGTATCACGTCAGAGAGCCCATACAGCGATATCGAGCGCTGAATGACCATCTTTGGTACGCCGTTCATCTCCACTTCAGTGGGTAGCGTGACCAGCCGCTCGATTTCCTCCGCCGCGTGGCCGGGCCATTGCGTGATGATTTCAACCATGGGCGGGGACAAATCCGGATAGGCGTCCACCGGCATGCGCTTGAATGAAATAGCGCCGGCTATGGTGATGAACGCCGCGAACATGAGAACAAGAAATCTCTGCTGCAGCGCGAATTGGACGATTCGATTGATCATTTATATCGCGAGCTTAGTGCTGGAAAGAATTGGCGAACTGTAGAAACAGGCTTCCGTTGCCCACCACTTTATCGCCGGGCGACAGGCCTTTCAGAATCTGTGTTTCCCCGTTCTCACTCTGCCCGATGTCCACCTGGCGACGGCCGAACTGATTGGAGCTAGTGGCCACATAAACAAACGGCTGATTTTCGTCGTCGCGCAGGACCGCAGAATCGGGCACGGCAATCGCGTTCGGAATGACTCCGGCCGTAATCGTTGCGACGCAGTACATATCTTTCTTTAGTTTTCCGCCGGGATTATCGACGACTATGCGCGCCTGCAAAGTCCGAGTCGTAGGGTCCAGCGCTGGGGAAATAAAAGAAATCTTGCCGGAAAATTTATCGGGATAGGAATCGGTAGTGATTACCGCGGCATCGCCGTTCTTCACGTAGGCCAAATCGCCTTGATAAATATTCGCGAGTACCCAGACAGTGCTCATGTCCGAAATTGTAAATGCCTGGGTGGTACCGGCCTGCAACACTTGTCCTGGCGAAACGAGGCGTTCCACAATTTCTCCGCCGATAGGAGCGAGCAAAGGAATCTGAGCCGAGATCGGAGATTTCTCCAGGTCTTCCGGTTTTGGTATGCCCAAAATTTTCATGCCCTCTTCAGCCGCGCTTAGGTCTGCCTGCGCTTGTATGCGATCGGATTCAGCTTGCAGCAGATCACGGTCGGCGATGGCGTGATGGGCGAAAAGATCCTGGGCGCGCTGGTAATTTTTATCCGCCACGCGGTAGGTGTCGCGCGCTTTCAAATACGAAGCCAGCAACAGCGAGTAATCCGGACTGCTTACTTCCAAAAGAGGCTGCCCTCGTTTGACTCGATCTCCCGGAACTACCAGGATTTTGCTGACCGGCCCTCCCACTTGCGTAATCACCGGGGTGGTGCTGAATGCGTTGTAAGCGACCGCTCCCGTCAGCCGCAGCGTACGCGTGATTTTGGACGGTTGCACGGTCACCACTTGCACGTGTGACATCTGATCCTGGGGAATGGTGAAAAGCCCAGCAGTTTCCGTCTTTGATTCGCTCGCAGAGAACGAGGTCATCTGATTCGCTCGTTCCGAGCTGCAGCCTGTGATCAAAATCGCGACTGTCACTGCCACTCCGAGGTGTACTGTGTGTTTTATGGTTGGTGAGTTTTTCATGGCAAATTTCTGACTCCCACAGCTTCGCGGAGTTGCTCCACAGCCGTGAGATAAGCGGCGAGGGACTGGCGATAGGCTAGTTCCGTAGCGCGATAGCTGCGCTCGGCATCCAGAAAATCGAGGAGGCTCGCGGCGCCACGCTTGTAGGAATATTCGGTAATGTCGCGCGATTGTTGTGCGGCATCGAGATATCCGGAGCGATAGAGCGAGACCACCTGATCGTTGTCGCGAACCGACTCGTAGGCCGTTAAGACGTCGCTCATCACCTGGTCGTTCGCCGCGAGTTCTAACTCCTGGGCCTGATTGATCGCGTAATTGGTACGCGCAATTTCGCCCTGATTGCGATTGAAGATCGGAATCTGGAAGCTGCCGAAAAGCGAAGCGGTGTTCGTTTCGCTGACATGGTCGTAATTGAACGTGCCGGTGACGTCCACTTTCCCATTGGCCTTCGCCAGTTCGTACTGGCTCTTCGCTGCGATCACCCCTTGTTGCGCCGCGCGAAGATCCGCCCGGCTCTCCAGCGCCTTCGCCTGCAGGTCCTCCAGTTTAAGTGTGACCGGCAGGTAGTCGAAATCGGCCGAAACGTCGAAGTCCGCTCCGACGGTGTGGTATCCCAGGAGTTGCCGCAGGCCGACAAGCGCTTGAATCTTAGCGAGCTGGGCCTGCGAGACGTCGCTTTGGAACTGCAACAATTGGAGCTTGATCTTCAGATAGTCGCCTTCGCTGATGTCGCCAGCCTTGTAGCGCGCCAGGCTGATGTCCACGGTGTTCTGAAAGCTCTTCATGTCCTCGATCGCCAGATCGAGAGTGGATTCAGCCAGCTGAACGCTAAAAAACTGTGAAGCTACATTGAAGGTGAGTGTGCGCTCGTTATCGGCAACAGTCGATTTCGTCTGCGCCGTGGTGTCCTGGGCTGCTTGCAATCGGTGCTGACGCTTCTTTCCACGTTCAAAGAGGTACGAAACACCCAAGTCAAACTGCATGACGTTGTCGATGTAGGTGGCCGTAAAGTTCTCGGGCTGGAAGATCGGCAGGAATTGAGCGTCGCCGGTGAACACCGGATTTGGCCGCAGGTTTGCCGTGATCTCTTGCGCTTGATTTTGCTGGATGGTGGTCTGGGCGGCCTTCAAATTGTGATTGTTTTGAAGCGCGAGTTGGATAGCTTCGTCAAGTGTGAGGCGTACGGCGCCGTGAGACTGTACCGATGGCGCCTGTATTTTGGGTGCTGGTGCGCTAGCGGGCTGCGGCGGCGGGGGATTTTGCGCATCACTATTCCCTGGAGAAATAAGGGGGCCGGAACACAGCAAAAATGTGAGCACCGCTAGCCGCACACGTTTTATAAGCATAATTTTTAACCTTTGCTGAAACGATAGAAAGTGGATCGGAGCGCGGATAGCGCTGAACTCTGAGGCTTAACTAAAGGGAAGGTGGCGCGCGCGCGGGAAGACGAGGTGCTAACAGACTTGGTTCAACAGCAGGTTCCAAAGGGTCAGGCTGAAACCCTAATTGGGCGAGCGCCGGTGTACGGTCGCTGGCGAGAGGCCGCTCCATGGGCTGATGGTTTACATGGCAAATGGAACAGTTCGCTTCCGAGGAATTGTCGTGGTGATGCCAAACGCTTCCAAGCGTAATCGTGAGGAATAGCAGCGCGATTAACGCCACAGGAATCACCAAACACCGCGTAGCCTTGTAATTGAGCATTATTCAGTACCAAAAATAACCTTCGCCTAATCATATAGCAGATGGCCGCAGATACTAATCGGTTGTGTCTGGCAGGTACCACTTTCAGCCCACAAATTAGTTCGTGTGCTCGAGGGCTTTTTCCACCATGGCTACGCACTTTTGCACGCGTTTACGCAGCGGCCCCTCGATCTCCTGCTGCCGTTGGCGCAAGGTAAACGTTTCGTCGGCGATGTTCAACGCGGCGAGTACGGCCACTTTTAGCGAATCGACCATGCGCGTTTCTTCGGCGATGGAACGCATCTTGGAGTCGACGTAGGCAGCTAGATCTTTGAAGTATTGTTCATTACCTTCCGCGTTGACGTTATAGATTTGGTCGTAGATTTCTATTTTCACGGTGAGCTCCCGGCTGAGCTTCCGTATTGTCGGCCATCATTCAGTTGCATGCAAATGATATTGAGCGAAATAGGCGGTCTTGGTCAGCTCAGCGACCCGGCGATTTTGTCGCGTTGCTAGCTGGCGCGCAAGGTGGCACCGAGTTCTTTTAGGAGCGCAGTCACGATTCGCGAACTAAATTCAGCCAGCAGTGAGTCCGTAAGCGTTCCTTGCGAGCTTTGGAATTTTACGCGAATCATGAGGGAATATTTTCCGGCAGGGATTTGGCCTCCTCGAAAGAGATCCGCAGCTTCCATCGACTGAATCTCGCCGATACCGAGCGCCCGGATCGTCCGTTCTATTTGTGCAAATGTGATGCCATCGGCTAACACCAACGAAAAATCTCTTTCGACGCCAGGGTAGCGCGGCCAAGGCACGAAACGCAGCGCGGCGCGCGTGGATTCGATGGCGTGGTACAGCGGTTCGAGTTCCAGCTCTGCTAAATATATTTCCTGCCTCAGCTTCAACTGCTCTGCGACGCGGCGGGAGAGTTGTCCCGCTACACCGACCTGCGGTCCTGGCAAAGCAACGGTGCGTATATCTACATCTGGCGCCGGATCTGGCTTGGCACCGACAGTCACAGAGCACCAGCCAGCCTGACTTAAAAGCGCGATTTTCCCGGCGCGCGCGGCCGACAGCCAAGCGGGCCCACCTGCACGCCAATCAATTCCACCGGCGAGTTCTCCGATGCGGTCCAAGTCGCCTTTCAGATCTGCGAAAGCGAATTCTCGCGCAGCTTCATAAATGGTCTTCTCACGAGCCAAACCGGTCGCGCCTAGAGTCAGAACGGCTGTTTCAACGGGTGCCCCATCTCGCAATTCGTACTTCTTACCAATTTCGAACAGCCGCACATCGCGGCTTCCATGATTCAAATTCCATTCAATCGCGCGAACCATGCTGACAGTCCCGCTCGAACGCATAACAGATGCATCTTCGGCGAGAGGATTGCCAATTACAGCAGGCTGAAGCCCTTCCTCGCGAAATAGAGCATCGCGTTCTGCATCGACGATTGGGATCTCGACAATTTCGTGATAGCCAAGCGCGATTGCGCGCTCCACCAAGCGGTCTTGAGCTTCTGCGTGTGGCAAACCATGCGCCGGTTTTTTCGCGGTCGGAAGACGCGGCGGAAATTTGTCGTAACCGTAGTGGCGAGCAACTTCTTCAATCAAATCGATCCCGCGAGTAACATCACGCCGCCAGGAAACCTGTGTGCATTCCCAAACGGCCGCGAGAGAGCCGTCGCTGCCACGATTCGCATCCACACGGGTAGGATGAAATCCGAGCGCGCTCAAAATTTCTTCCACCTCGCGGTCCGGAATATCCGCACCCATCACACGCAGGATTTCCTTTCGCGCCAATTGAATTTTCTTTTCCGGCTCGCGAGAGGGATATACATCCACCACGCCTGATAAAATTTCGCCACCGGCTACCTGCTGAATTAGTTCCGCGGCGCGCCTCGAAGCGATTTCCGCCATTTCCGGATCGGCGCCGCGCTCGAAGCGGTAAGAAGCTTCGGTGCGCAAGCTGAGCGCTTTCGCGGTTCTTCGAACCGAGATGGGATCAAACCAAGCAGCTTCCAGCAGAATATTGTGGCTGCCGAAACGGATCTCCGTGTCAGCCCCGCCCATCACACCGCCGAGGCCCAAGGCACGCGTAGCGTCGGCAATCACACACATGTCTTTGGTGAGCGTTCGCTCCATACCATCCAGAGTGCGGAGCTTTTCACCGGAGCGCGCGCGCCGCACGATAACGCGGCGCTCGTTTAATTTATCGAAGTCGTACGCGTGCAGCGGCTGGCCCAGCTCGAACATCACGTAGTTCGTGACGTCCACAACGTTGTTGATCGATTTTTGGCCCATGGCCTCCAATCGCTGGCGCAGCCAGTCGGGCGAGGGCTGCACTTTCACCCCGCGCAGAGCGCGAGCCGTAAACCGTCCGCAAAGTTCCGGCGATTCGATTTCAACACGCGTCGCATCCGCAGCCTTGTCCGCAATTTCTTTAAGCTTTGGCTGCAAAGGCTTCAGCTGCGTACGGTAAATCGCGGCAACTTCGCGCGCGACGCCGTAATGACCCAGACAATCGGGACGGTTTGCAGTAACTTCCGCATCTAGAACCGGACCGGCCGCCGGCTCTTCCACGGAATCAATCGCAACTCCTGCGAGGGAGAGCCTCGAGGCGAGCTCAGTAGGCGCCGTCTTAACGTCAACAAATTCGGTGAGAACGTTGTAGAGAACCTTCATGGTTTAAAACTCAGCCTAAGAAACGTCAGAATTCCAGTGTCGTAACTGAAACAAGGAAGACGCCACCTGCAAAGCGCGCTTTACGGAAATTGTTGCAAGAAGCGCAAATCGTTCTGAAAAAGCAGTGGCACTTCCATGACGCCGTACTTCATCATGGCGAGGCGATCCACGCCCATACCAAACGCAAAGCCTGAAAGCCGCTCGGGGTCGTATTTCACAAAGCCGTACACCGCGGGATTCACCATGCCCGCACCAAAAAGTTCGATCCATCCCGAAAATTTGCAAACGCGACAACCTTTTCCGCCGCACACATGGCAAGTCGCGTCCACTTCAGCGGACGGCTCGGTAAAAGGAAAATAGCTTGGCCGCAGGCGTGTTTTGGTTTTCGGCCCCAAGAACTCGCGCGCGAAATATTCCACGGTGCCTTTGAAATCGCAGAAGGTAATGTCGCTGTCCACCGCAAGGCCTTCAATCTGGTGGAACATGTATCCGTGAGTCGCGTCAGGATTATCGCGGCGATACACTTTTCCCGGCACCACGATGCGAACCGGCGGTTTTTCTTTTTCCATCGTGCGGATCTGCATGGGCGAAGTGTGCGTTCGCAACAAATGGCTGTTGCGCACTCCTTCGATGTAAAAGGTGTCCATGTTGTCGCGCGCTGGATGATGCTCAGGAATGTTGAGGGCTTCGAAATTGTAATAGGGCGTTTCGATTTCAGGGCCCTGGACCACGCTGAAGCCGATGGCGATAAAAATTTGCTGAAGTTCTTCCAACGTTTGCCGGATCAGGTGCCGCGTACCGAAAGAGCGCTCGATGCCCGGGAGCGAAAGGTCGATTTTGTCGCGCGCGGCAGCCGATTGTTCGGACGCAGCGTCCATCGACCGCTGCCGTTCCGCGATCGCAGACTCAACATGCGCCTTGAGCTTGTTCAGTTCTTGCCCTACGGCAGGCTTTAGCTCTGGCGACGCCGTCTTCAGCCAGTTATTCGTGATCTGCGACAGTACTCCGGATTTGCGACCAGTCCATTGGACCACAAAGATTTGCCAATTTTCGCGGTTCGAGGAATGAAGAGACGATTGGTCGTCGAATCGCTGGCACACCTCTGCAAACGTTTCCCCGACGGCTTCGGGCGTCTTCACGCCAAGCTGTTCAAGGGTCTGCGCTGTGGGATCGTTCGTTGTCATTTAGAAAGTGTTCGCGTTGCAGCGCCTTTCGCCGCCCGATCAACATTGGAAACTCGCATGGGCCACGGCGGAATGCGCTGCATGCAGAAAATACGCCGGCCGGAAGGCCCCGGCCAAAAAATCGTTGAGCTAATTAGCCTTCGTCGCGGTGGCGGACATGTTCCGGCTTCGTGTGCGACTTCGCATCCGCCGGTGCCTTCGCGACATGCTGCTTAGCCGACGCGACCAGGGCCGCAAATCCATCCGCATCGTTCACAGCCATGTCGGCCAGGATCTTCCGGTCCAGCTCAACGCCACCCACTTTCAGTCCATGAATCAATTGGCTATAGGTGATGCCATTGTTGCGAGCGGCGGCGCCGATCCGTTGAATCCACAGTGTGCGGTAATCGCGCTTGCGCACGCGGCGGTCACGGTAGGTGTACCGCAGCGAGCGGTTCACCGCTTCTTTAGCCGACCTATAAAGTTTTCCCTTGGTGAGGAAAAATCCTTTGGCGTGCTTCAGCAGTTTCTTGCGCCGCGCACGGCGTTTTGTTCCACGTTTAACTCGAGGCATAGCTTGATCTCCTATTGCGCGCCAATAAAGGCGCATTCACGAGGATTTTGGTCGATTACTAAACGGGGAGACAAACGTGGCCGGCAAGCCGCGAATAAACCGCGGATAGCAGGACGGGTTTGTCTCCTAGAACCGCTGTTACGCTCCGGCGATTTCCGAAATTACCGAAGCAACCGGCCAGCAGGCACCCGTTACGCTCTGCCTAACACGGTTAAAATTCCCCGCGCTCTCAGGCACCACAAAAACTATTCGATGCCATATGGTAATGCCAGCCGAATATTGCGGACATCCGACGGATGCACTACTACCGCATTTGCCAATTTGCGCATGCGGCGGGGCTTCTTAGTGCCCAACAAGTGCCGCTTGCCCGAATGCCAGCGCATGATCTTCCCGGTGGAAGTGACCTTGAAGCGCTTAGCGGCGCCGCGATGTGTTTTCAGTTTCTTCTTTTTATTCTTCTTCACAATTTCCTCTTCAATCCGGATTGGCAGCGTCGCGAAATCTGCTGCGGAATTAAGCCTGCCCGCCCGCCGCAGGACGCGTCGACGGAGCCGCGGAGCCTGCACCCTTTTTCGGCGCCAAAAGCGCGAGCAGAATATTTGCTTCCATTCGAGGACCAAATTCCACTTGCGCGTGGTCCACAATATCTTTCATCAGCCGATCCATTTTCGCGCGGCCGACGTCCTGGTGTGCCATTTCCCGGCCACGATGAAAGATCATGGCCTTTACTTTGTAACCTTCCCCAAGGAATCGTATGATCTGATTCTTGCGAACTTGATAATCGTGTTCGGCGGTGGATGGCCGGAACTTCACTTCTTTAATGTGCGAACTTTTCTGATGTTTCTTGGCTTCGTGAGCTTTTTTGTTGGCTTCGTATAAAAACTTGCCGTAGTCCACAATCTTGCAGACTGGCGGCACAGCGTTCGGCGAAATCTCCACCACATCGAGGCCGGCTTCTCGCGCCGCTTTCATCGCGTCGAACAGGGTCATCACGCCAAGCTGATTCCCGTCCTCGTCCACTACGCGAACTTCCCGAGCGCGAATTCGCTCGTTTACCTTGAGACCACCACTCCCACCCCGTTCTGCGATAAACTCACCCCCCGGACTTGCGAAATCATGTTCGCTGCCCGCTGTCCCTCGCTCCCACGTCATAAAAGCCTGATGGGGAGCGCGGGTCAAAAATTATAGCACGGCTAAGAGGCTCCGCCGCAAGCCACAAACTTGAAACTATTGAATCGCCCTCCGCGTATACTTCATGCCGATAGAAAGCATTACGGGGAAAACATGACTTCACGCAAAGGTCTCTTCATCGGCCTGCTTGTTCTGATTGCGTTTTCTAGTGTACTTACGGCTCACGCACAATCCCCTGGCCCAGGCGCGAAACCCGCCACCGCCATGCCTTCCGTTCTCTCTGTTCCGCCCGCGGCGCAACCCTCCGCCAACCTCAATGTTGACGCGGCCACGGACGCCTATTTGGCTCAAATTCCGGCCGAGGCCACCGCGCGCTCCAACGCCTACTTCGAAGGCGGCTATTGGCTCATTCTCTGGGATTTCCTCTATGGCGCCGCAATTTGTCTTTTGCTCTTGAATCTTCGTTGGTCGGCGGGCATGCGCAATCTAGCCGAACGCATCACTCGCTTCAAGCCTCTTCAAACGCTGATTTACTACACGGAGTATCTCGTTCTCACTACCGTGCTGGGTTTTCCTCTAGCCGTTTATGAAGGCTACGTCCGCGAACACAAATATGGATTCGCCAACCAAACATTCGGTCCCTGGATGGGCGACCAAGTCAAAGGGCTTCTGGTCGGTATAGTTCTGGGAGGTATCTTAGCGGTGGCTCTTTTTGGTGTTGCCCGCCGTCTGCCTGGTACCTGGCACATTTGGGGCGCGATTGTTACTTTTATTTTCGTTCTCTTCGCCGCTCTGATCGCTCCCGTTTTCATTTTTCCCATATTTAACAAAATCACTCGCTTGGATGATCCCCGAGTGACCCAGCCCATCCTCAGCATGGCTCGCGCCAACGGCATTCCGGCCAAAGACGTTTTTGAAATCGACGCCTCACGCCAGACGACTCGCATGAGCGCTAACGTCAGTGGCATCGGCAGCACGATGCGCATTACGCTGAACGACAATCTTCTCAGCCGCGCTTCGCCTGAAGAAATCCAATCCGTGATGGGGCACGAAATGGGCCACTACGTTCTTCATCATGTCTACAAGGATATGCTCTTCTTTTTCGTGGTGATCTTTGCCGGATTTGCGCTGTTGCGATGGGCTCTCGATTGGTCGTTGAATCGCTGGAGAGAGAGATGGCAGATTCGCGGCGTTGACGATAGCGCCGTGCTCCCCCTGGTCGTGTTGCTCGTCTCTATTTTCTTCTTCGTTCTTACGCCTATCTTCAACACGCAGACGCGCACCGACGAGCACGAAGCCGATATGTACGGCCTCAATGCCAGCCGCCAGCCGGATGGGTTCGCACAGGCCGCTATCCACTTGGGCGAGTACCGTAAAATGAGCCCCGGCCCAGTGGAAGAATGGATTTTCTTTGATCATCCCAGCGGCCGGCATCGTATTCATGACGCCATGCAGTGGAAAGCCGAAAACTTGAAACTTTTCCGCCCGCCGTGGAACCCGTAAGAAGATATTTTTACTTTTCGTCGCGGGGACTACTTTGAACTGAGGTTAAGCGCTGTGGGATGTTTGGGTTGGTAAAGGCCTACTTCTCCGCCGCTGGGCAAACGCATCGTCGTCTTTATGCCCCAGCGTTCTTCACTGATTGGCCCGCAGGCGACGTTCTTATCCTTCAGCATTTTCACCGTTGCATTTAGGTCGTCGCACATAAGGTAAAGCTCCACACCGAGCATCGCATGTTTCCCCTTCCGGCCCCCTCCCTCGGACGGATGCACCGCGACCTCAGCGGGCGGGAGCGCGAAAATCAGCCAACCGTGTCCGGCGTCCACTGACTTCAGCCCCAGAACGTCGCGAAAGAAATTTCGATCGGCCTCCGGGTCAGGACTAAAGAGCAGGACGTGCGCTCCATGGATCATGCGCGAAGTTTACCATCAACAAATTTGGGCTCAAAATCCTAAAGTGAAAGCCCGCAGGCGGACGGACTAAGTCCAAGCATTCGAGCAGTCGCAATGCACGGAATGCGACAAGGCCAATTCGTGCTAGAGGATTTGGCGGGAATCGATTTCGGCGCGTAGGTCGCTGGCAAATTGTTCCAGCGGGCGCGGGCCCAGGTCGCCTTTCGAACGATGGCGCACAGCGACGCTGCCGGCTTCGGCTTCCTTGCCGCCAATGATTAACATGTAAGGAATTTTCTCGATTTGCGCGTCGCGAATTTTTGCTTGCAGCTTTTCATTGCGATCATCCAGATGCACACGGAAGCCCGCGTCTTTAAGATGTTTCGTTACCTTCTCGGCGTACTCCATAAATTTCCCGCTCACCGGCAGCACGGTCGCTTGCACCGGCGCAAGCCACGCGGGAAAGGCTCCGGCATAGTGCTCGATCAGGACTCCAAAGAACCGCTCGATCGAACCAAACAGCGCGCGATGCACCATCAGCGGTTGATGGCGGGCGCCGTCTTCGCCGACGTATTCGAGCTTGAACCGTCGCGGCAAATTGAAATCAAATTGCACGGTGGTGAGCTGCCAAGGCCGCCCAATCGCGTCCACCAGCTTCACATCAATCTTCGGCCCATAAAATGCCGCCTCGCCGGGAATATATTTGTAGGGAACGTTCATGCGCTTCAGAGTATTCACCAGCGCGCCTTCCGCTTTTTCCCAGTCTTCCAGAGTGCCGGTGTAATCCTGCGGACGCGAAGGATCGCCGCCGGAAAGTTCCACTTCATAGCGATGGAAACCAAAAACGCGCAGCGCCTCCCAGGCAAACTCGATGCAGTCCTGCACCTCCTTTTCAATTTGATCCGGCATACAAAAAATGTGGGCGTCATCTTGAGTAAAGCCGCGCACGCGCAGCAAACCGTGCAGCACGCCCGAGCGCTCGTAGCGGTACACCGTGCCAAGCTCGGCTAGGCGCACCGGCAGCTCACGATAACTGCGCAGCCGGCTCTTGTAAATCAAGATGTGTCCGGGGCAATTCATGGGCTTCACTTGGTAATCGGCCTTCTCGATTTCGATCGGCGTAAACATATTTTCGCGATAGAAATCCGCATGCCCGCTGGTCTTCCACAATTCCAAGCGCATCACGTGGGGAGTAAAAACCAGGTCGTAACCGCGCTTGGTTAATTCATCGCGCTGCCAATCCTCCATTTGACGGCGAATGATGCCGCCCTTGGGATGCCAGAAAATCAAACCGGGTCCCGCTTCTTCCTGGATGCTGAAAAGATCGAGCTCCTGGCCCAACTTGCGGTGATCGCGGCGCTTCGCTTCCTCGAGCTTGTTCAGATACTCGTCCAATTCTTTTTGGTCGACGAAGCAAACGCCATAAATCCGCTGCATCTGCGGATTGCGTTCCTGCCCTTTCCAGTAAGCGCCGGCCACATTCATCAACTTGAACGCCTTGATGCGTCCGGTGGACGGAATGTGCGGTCCGCGGCAGAAATCCAGAAATTTCCCGGTAGTGTAAAAAGACACGATTGGCTCGGTGGCTTTCTCTTCCACCAACTCGCACTTAAATTCTTGATTGCTTTTGCGATAAAGCTCGAGCGCTTCCGGCTTTGGGATCATCTTGCGCTCATTGGGAATATCCCTGGCCGCCAGTTCGTGCATCTTGGCTTCAATTTTTTCCAGGTCTTCGCTGGTGAAAGGCTCTGCGCGTGCAAATTCATAGAAAAACCCGTTCTCGATGGGCGGGCCGATACCAAGTTTTACGTCTGGGAAAAGTTCCAGCACCGCAGCCGCTAGCAAGTGCGCGGCAGAATGGCGGAACACCTGCACCGCATCGGGATCTTTGGCGGTCAGAATGCTGAGCTTCGCGTTGTGCTCGAGCGGGCGCGACAGGTCCACCAACTCGCCGTCGGTGCGCGCTACCAGAGCCTCTTTCGCCAAGCGTGGCGAAATCTGCTGCGCGATTTGTGCCGGGGTGGTGCCGCGAGGAACTTCGCGGGTCGCACCATCCGGCAAAGTAATTTGAATGCTCTCCATGTGGTTATTTATTCTCCGGTGGAAACTAGTAGCTTACTGGCCCTGACAAAAGCGGTCAAGAACGAGGATGGCGTCGCCGGGTTTGCTCAACCTGCAGTGCGTTAGCCGGGTGTCTTCGTTTTCAGCAAGTCCGGGCGGTTGCGCTGAGTCTTTTCCAACGCGCGCTCGCGGCGCCAGCGGCGAATCTCTTCGTGATTGCCGCCGAGCAAGACTTGCGGCACGTCCCAGCCTCGAAAACTTGGCGGACGCGTGTAGTGAGGATAGTCCAGAATGCCTCGAGCTGTGATTGCGCTCTCATCATGAGCCTGCCGCAGAAGCCCGTCTGAGGGGACAGCCTGCCCAGGAAGGCGCCGGCCGGTGTTTCTCTCTTCTTTTTCTTCCCGGCTGAACGATTCATTCACCACCGACTCTTCGTTGCCAAGAGCGCCCGGAATGAGGCGCGTGACCGCATCGAGAATCATCGCGGCAGGGAGTTCGCCACCCGAGAGAACAAAATCGCCCACGGAGATTTCGTCGCTGGCAAGATGTTCTGCGACGCGCTCGTCCACTCCTTCATATCGACCGCAGATCAACACGATTTGTTCGAGTTTCGCAAAACGCCGCGCCGTTTCCTGTGTAAACATTCTTCCCGCAGCGGAAAGCAAAACGATCGCGGCGTCAGCGGGTAGTACGGCCGGGTTATTTTCACCCACCAGTGATTCCACCGCTTCGAACAGTGGCTCGGGTTTCATCACCATGCCCTCGCCACCTCCGAACGGGCGATCATCCACCGTGCGGTGACGGTCGTGTGTGAAACCGCGCAAATCATGAACCTGCGTCTCGATGAGTTTTGCTTCGCGCGCCCGACGCACAATTCCGTAGTCAAGCGGCCCGGCGAAAAACTCCGGAAAGATTGTGATGAGGTCAAAACGCATCATCGGTCTCTATCGCGTGCGCTCAACCTCGGAATCCAGCGAGGCACGCCCCGGCAATATTCTTCGTAGCCGGCTCCAAATTTATTCCGCAATGTAGGCTCTTCGTAAAGCAACACGAATAGATATACGAAGACGCTCCCAATCAGTAAATAAATCGCGAGATTTGCTGAATGAAACGCGATGGCCTCGGAGGCGACGAGCGTTCCGACTCCAACATACATCGGATTGCGCACCATCTGATACAGCCCATGTGTGACCAGACGCTTGGGCGGATCCAGCGGCAACGGCGTGCCTTGCCCGTAGCTGGCGAAAGCCCAGAAGGCGCACCAAAAATAGATCCCCAATCCAGCGCCCGCCAAAATCAGCGCGACAATACCAAAGACGTCTGTATGCCAACGCGCATCCTTGGGCAGAATCCACCACGGAATGAACATCGCTACCGTGCCGGGCACAAGGACGGTGAAGACGACGGTACGGAGCAGGGATCCCACGGGAAGCAGATTACACCAATCAGTCGCT
>Ga0308309_10000524_pt1 | contig 24525 bp, 19 predicted proteins | sample HubBroMetageWFT5_FD_192491 | JGI IMG/M metagenome (GOLD analysis project Ga0308309, IMG submission 192491) | Warmed and freeze-thawed soil microbial communities from the Hubbard Brook experimental Forest, New Hampshire - Hubbard Brook CCASE Soil... | ecosystem: Environmental > Terrestrial >...
CTCTGTATTCCGTGCCGTGCAGTTTGTCTCCACTATGGCTGAGCAGTTGGATATTCAATTCAGGAGGCTCAAAATGAACTGGGATCAAATCGAAGGCAAGTGGAAGCAGTCGTTCGGCAAAGTAAAGGAAAAGTGGGGCAAACTCACCGACGACGATCTCACGGCGATCAACGGCCAGCGGGATCAGCTGATCGGAAAAATTCAGGAGCGCTACGGCATCGCCAAGGACGCGGCACAGAAGCAGGTGGATGAATTCACGCGTGCTTACAAAACGGACGTCGTCGTGCAAAGCACGGCGAAGAAAGCCAGAGCTTGAGCGGTTCGTCGTAGTAATTCCGCGAATCGAAAAACAGGAGGTGCGCCATGGCAAGATACGGCAAAGCCGCCGGCAAGAGCGTGAAGAGCGCGATGCACCGCGAAAAGCGCGGCACACTTCGTTCGGGCAAAGGCGGCAAGGGCGGCAAAGTGACCAGCCGCAAGCAAGCAATTGCGATTGGACTTTCCGAGGCGCGCAAGAAGGGCGCCAAGGTTCCGCGGAAAAAGTCTTAGCGCAATTCTGGGACTAACCTGCAATTCCTCGCTGGCCATCAAGGCACCAATTTTCGCGGCTTTGGTGGCCGGCGGTTCCACTTTCTGATCAAAACATTAACGGCCCTGTTGTGACGCTTCCGGAAATCCTGCCTGCATTCTTTTCCGCAATTCCTTTCCGCAGCTCTTTTCAGCGGCGCGCGAACGGAATGATCGTTGCCGCTGCGTCGCAAAAAACAGCGAGGGCGCCCACCAGGTGGCGCGTGCCCTCGCTGCCAAGCTGTTATGGATGCATCAGCGCTTACTTAGGCTTCGCCGCCGGGGCCGCGTGAGCAGCCGGTGGCGCTTGCCTCTGCTGCAACTGTTGTTGCTGCTGCGCGTGTTTTTGAACTAGTTGCTGGGTCTGCTGCTGGTGCTTCTGCTCGACTTGTTGCGTCCTCTGATCGTTGGCTTTTTGCTTCGCCAACTGCTGATGTTCCTTCTCTTGCTGCGCCTGCAGATTCTGCCGTTCCTTATCCTGCTGCGCGGCAAGCTTGGTCTGCTGCTGCTGGTATTTCTGGTCCAGCTTGGCGTTGCCGGTGTTCGGAGGAGCGGCCCGCTCGGCGGGCGGAAGCTCTTTCGGGTGCACAGCAGTGTTGCCTCGACCACCGGCGTTTTCCGCGCTGCGATTGTTGAATTCTCCCGGTCTGGCAGTAGCAGCGATCGGTGGCCTGCCGTGGTTGGCGGAATCCCGCAAGGCCGGGTTCCCACGCGCGGCGTTTATATGTTGGGTTTGCGCGGCAACCGGACCGACGTGCCGTTCGTGCGCGGCAGCTTCTTCCCGAGTCGTGGGACGAGCGTCGATCCCGCCATGGCCGTTATAACTGACGTGTACATCGTTTCTCACGTCCACTTTCGTTTCGTACACGTTGTGAATCACGGTGACGTTGACATTGGTCACAGCACGGTTGTAAAAAAAGTGACCCCCGTCCCAGCGCCCGCCTTCAAAACCATGGCCGAAGTAGCCGAAGCCGTAGTTGATCCCGCCGTAAAAACCTACCGTCGGACCCCAGTATCCGTCATACCAGACAAAACTGCTGCCGCCCCAGCCCCAGTAGCCTGGAGTCCAGAAAAAGCCCACTTCCGGCGCTTCCACCCATGTGCCGGGAACCCAGAAATAACCGTCGTCGCCCCAAGCCCAATAGCCGGGCGTCCAGATATATCCGTCGCCGGGGCACACCGGCTGCTCGTAAACGGGCAGGGCCGGTGGCGCGATGGTGATCGCTACCCCGATTTGCGCGAAAGAAGCGGAAGAAAGAAATAACATTGCGATTGCCAGCAGCAACGGACGAATGAATCGGCTACGCATTAGAGATCATCTCCTCTTGATTATTCCCCGCCGGTTGCGCGATGGCGTTTTCTCCGGTCGGTGGCGTTCCGTTAGCAAAGAATATTTAACAAAAATTTTACAAGGGGCCGATGTGAGATGCCTAGCATCTCGTGCAGGCTATGAATGTAGTACTGCGCGCGATTTCCGCCAATAGGGATTTGCCTGTAAAACCAGGCCGAGTAGCTCGTATTCCAACCGATTCATGCTGCGGGACGATTCCGCTTCCAAAACCCGCGATATTACGGCCAGCCAGCCAGTTCATCCAGAATCTCTGCGATTTCAGATAGTACCAGATCGCGTACAGCTCCCTAGGTGTTCCACTGTATTGAATGAAATCGGCAAAAACGTAAAGTGGGGAGGCGCGGATGCGCACGCTGGCGAAGCAGGCAGCATTTTTCGTTCATCGCAGCGAGAACACCACCGATTGTTGCCGGATACCCTAGGAGGTCTGCAATGTACACGTATCTTTGCTGCCGATGCACGAAATGTTCCGCGCGCATTGTATTGGAGGAATGGGCCGAATCCATGTATCTGCTGCATCGGCCGCTGCGGCCGCGCCCGCGGCATCAGATGTGCCCATTTTGCGAATCATCATTTGCGCCCGAGCGCTATTACGTAACGGAAAGCGCCGCGCCGCTGGCTGTTTCCGGGCGCGCTATCGAGGTCCGAAGCCCTTTGCAAGCGCTCTCCAAGACGGCGTGACGCAGTCGCCAAGCTTCTGAAAGCTTTCCCCTGTCAGACTCCTCCAAAGGGGGCTGTCGCCGAGAATCGGCAGCCCCCTCCCTCCCGCAGTTCAGCAGCAGCCATTCACTTTCATTCGCTCGAATATCCATTTGCGGCTGATGGCAATTCTCGCGCGTACAGCAATCCCCCGTGCGTCTTAGGAATTAATCCGTATTCCGCAGCGCGGCATTCACCGACAAAATAGCCGGCGCAGGGGATGAAAGGGAGTCGGGTGCCTTGCAAAGACAAGGCATGAGGGCTGGGCCGGCTCCCACATCCCCTTGCCGAATCTCGTGACTGCCAATCACGCGATCGAGGAAGCCGGCGCGCTAGAAGGCCAACAAGACAATGCCCCCAGTCCGCAAGACACGCAAGACTCGCGAAGCACTGATGGACGCATTTCTGGTTCTGAATTCCCTGATTCTGCTTTTCAGCCATTGGGCCGGGCCGCGCAAATAAATTCCGCGAGAGCGCGCGCAGCGACGGCCGGCTCAATGAAATATCTCAGTGAATGGTATTGGAGGCACGAATGAACGTCCCCTGGCAGATTGTGATTGCTTCAGCCGACCTGGAAGACCGCCGCGCGATGATAAATATTTTGGCGAAACAGGGATTGGATCCAATCGTTGCCGCTAGCGTCGCCGAATGCCAGCGGAGCGTGGCCCAGGAAAATGTGGGATTGATTTTCTGCGCGCGCTCACTGGCCGATGGGGATTACCGCGACTTGTTGCTCGCCGCGCGTGCCGGCAAACGCAGAACCAGAATCGTTCTCACCGCGCGCATTACGGATTGGGAAGAGTACCTGGAAGCGATGCGGCTGGGCGCCTTCGACGTCATCTCCGCTCCCTGCCGCCCGACCGACATGGAATGGATGCTCCTGCAAGCGCTGCGCGACGAACACGCTCGAACCAGGCAGATCACATTTGCACAAGAGGCCGCAAGCGCGTTCCCGCAAGACGAGGTCTGCAAATCCGCGTGACGCTGAATGCGCGAACGCGCTTAAGCAACTGGCAAGTTTATTTCTGCTGGACTACTACGCGCGCAACACGCGCACCACCGCTATACGAGTTCCGCTTCAAGCCGCAAAAGAAAGCGAATCACTTCGCCCGGGTCCCGCACGTAATATTTCGCGGCGCTCCCTTGCGGCTTTCCCACGCGTATGGTGATCTGATCGCCCAGCACGCGAAACGCGGTTTCGTCCGTGCCGTCGTCGCCAATATAAATCGCCGGCGTGCCCGGCGGGAATTCGCTGAGCAGATCTAGAACCGCGCCGCCTTTGCCGCGAATTTCGTGCGGCAGAACCTCCCACACCATCGCGCCATCGAGCACCCTCAGCGTTTTCTGCAAAGGCTCCACCACGTCCAACAAGCAGGATTTCGCGGCGCGCGCAATCGGGGCGCTGGCTTCGCGATAGTGAACCGCGAAACTCATGCCCTTGTCTTCGATGCGCATGCCGCGCATTGCAGCCATGCTCTTGCGGGCCCCGTGTTGCGCCCGCGCCAGAATCCTGGCCGCCGCCTTGGTGATTTTCGTGGTTTTGCGCTCCCGTTCCGCTCCATGCAGCCCGATGAAGTGCAGGGCTTCGACGCCAATCCGTGTTTGCAAGTCCTGGCAGCGCCTTCCGCTAACGATCGCGACGAAAAGTTTCGGATTCCGCGCCAGGCGTTCCAGCAGCCGCTTGGTACGCTGCGGCACGCGCACTTCCCACGGCCTGCGCTGCAACTTCACCAGGGTGCCGTCGAAATCCAGCAGCAACGCGCAAGTCTTTGCGTCGTGGAGCCGGTCTGCGATTTCGCTCCACGCCCGAAACAAATAGCGCGGCGAATAAATGGCGGGATTGTTTTTCGCCGCGCCCGCGACGCTGTGCGCGCGCGAATGTTCGATCGCGCGCTTCTTTTTTGGCCTGATCTGCAATGTGTGTTTGGTCGCGGCTTGCGATTCGTTCATCTGGTGTGGCCAAGCTCCGGCTGTGTTTCCTCAATGCGGATTTCGGAAAGCTCCGTGATCAGACTTCCCGCCCATGCAAACACATTATGACGCATCACGGTGCTGCGCATCAGTTTCATCCGCGTTTGACGTTCCTCCGTATCCATCTCGAGCGCGACGCGAATCGCTTCGGCCAGCTGCTCCACATCATAGGGATTCACGATGATCGCGTCGCGCAATTCGCGGGCGGCTCCGGTGAACTGGCTCAGAATCAGCGCGCCTTCCTGGTCGTCGCGCGCAGCGATGAATTCCTTCGCCACCAAATTCATGCCGTCATGCAGAGACGTGACCATGCAGAAATCCGCCGCGCGATAATACGGCAGAATTTCCTCATGGCTGTGGTGGCGCGTCAGCAGCGCGATAGGTTTCCAATCTGGGGTCTGCCAGCGTGCATTGATCCGCGCGGCTTCCGCTTCCAGCTCCTGCAGGAAATCGTGATAGCGCTCGATTTCCGTACGGCTGGGCGCGCCGATCTGCACGAAAGTGAATTTCTCGCGATACGCCGGCCACTTTTCCAGGAACCTTTCGACGCCGCGCAGGCGTTCCAGCAATCCCTTGGTGTAATCCACGCGGTCAACGCCCACTCCGATAAAGTTCGCCTTGATGCCCAGCTTATTCAGCAGCTCGCTGCGCAACACGTACGGCGATACACCTGGCTCCAGGCTGCGCTGCGCTTCGCGAAAATCCACGCTGATGGGGAACGGATGCACGAACGTCAGATGCCCGCCGCGTTTCACTGCGAACCGTTCCCATTCGATTTGAGATTCCAGCGCGGCATCCACTGTCTCCAGGAAATTATCGCAATGCGCCTGGATCTGGAATCCGATCAAATCCGCGCCCAGCAGGCCGCTGACCAGCTCTCGCTGCCATGGGCAAATACCGAACGCTTCGGGATTGGGCCACGGAATGTGCCAGAAAATCGCGACACGCGCATCAGGACGCGCTCCCTTCACCATGCGCGGAAGCAACGCAAAATGATAATCCTGCACGAGCACCAGCGGATTCTCGACGCCTTCAATCTCCTGCAGCACCGCTTCGGCGAATTTGCGATTCGCTTCCTGATAATTTTGCCAGTCCGATGCGCGGAAAATCGGCCGGGTATGCGCAATGTGGCACAGCGGCCATAGTCCTTCGTTCGAAAATCCGTAGTAGTGCCCTTTTTCCACTTCTTTCGAGAGCCACACGCGACGCAAAGTGTAGTCAGGCTTGTCCGGCGGAACGCGGATGTGATCCTGATCGTCCACTGTTTCGCGATCGGCGTCGCCCGAACCTGACGCAATCCAGATTCCATCGCACGCGCGCAAAATCGGTTCCAACGCCGTCACCAGGCCGCTGGCCGGAACCAGCAACTCGATGCCCTTACCTTTGTGCACGTGCATGTACGGCTCGCGATTGGACACAACCACGAGCGATCCCTGCGAAGCCTTGCCCTGAATGCTGACGCGCAGCCGCTCCGCGGTCCATACGGACTCGCCGGATTCACGCAAGCGCGCCTCTTCTTCGGCGGCAGAGCGCGCGTCCGCCAAACTGCGCGTGAGATTCATTACTTCATTTGTGAAGGGAGCGAGAAAACTTTCCTTGGGGCCCGGCGGACTGGGCAATGCGCGTCCGCGGCGTATATCTTTCATCCATTGCGCGGTGCGCGAGATCGGCAGCACGATGGTCCAGCGGATGATCAGCACGGTGATCAGAACGATCAGCAGTACCTCTGCGATCACGTGCCAAAAAGTTGCGCGCCACATGCGCGCGCTTTGCGTTTCGATGTAGCCCACATCGTTAAAGATCGCCAGCACGCCAATGACGGAATTTTTGTCGTGCAGCGGCATGTAGTACACATGCATCGGCTCGGTGCCGACATTTATGAATTGGCTGAGGCCCGTGTTGCTCGAAATCACGCTAGCCAGAGGAACGGGCGGAGGAACGAACCGATTTTCCAGGTTGGAACTCTCCGCGAGCACTTGTCCGTGATTATCGTAAACCGCCACGCCCGCCAGTTGCTCGCGGTTTCCGAAGCGCTCCACAATGCGACGCAACTGTTCGCGCGAACCCTTCTCCAGCGCCGGTTCTACAATTTCCTGCAAGCTCTCTGAGAGGATTTCCGCGCGGTGCACCAGGTCCGTGCGCAGGCCACGCTTCTCCGCGCGCACCTCATTTTTGGACACAACGAAAGTGACGATCGTGACGGCCGCAACCAGGAATAAAATCAGGCGTAAGCTCAGCTTCACGTTAACCTCTAGCTGGATATAGAGATGTCCAGACAAGCCTCGCTAGCGCGAAGGCAGCACGAATGTTGCCAGTCGGGCACAGCTTTTGTTGTTCACAATAGGACACTTAGGCCGACCGTCGAATTCCACGCTGTGGAGATTCTCCGAGTACCAGGTAGATTCTCCAGTGAGGCATCTTTATGATCCCGCAGGTGGATGCGTAAACTGAATCCAGTGTTCACCTGATTTTTTTTAGGCTGCGCCATAATAACATTGTACCGCGCGGCGACTCACGCACCTATGTGCGATCGAAGGGTTGGATGCCTTGTGCGCTGAATTCGCGTCGTGTGGTCGCGGTCGCGGACCGATTTTCAATCTGGGTGCGCCCTGTCCTGACACTCATTCTTTTCCTGTTCCCGGTGGCTTGGCTCGATGCGTCGTATACTGACTCTGCCTTTGAAAAGCGATCGATGAAAAATGAATTCCAACACTTCGACGACGTGCAGCACTACATCTCAATCAGCTGGGACCACCTTACCCGCTCTCTGGACAAATGCAAAACGTATGAAGACCAGAAAATCGGCGACGAGCCGTATCTGTATTTCCCGGCGGACTTCCAGAGCTTGCCAGCCTTTCAAGAGCTGGTGAAAGATTGCAAGGTCCGCGTCGAGCGCTTGCCCGAACTCATTAACGGTCCCGACGATGTGCACCTGCACAAAATCTCCCATGCCGGGCTGCTCTATCTGCCTCACGCTTACGTCGTGCCCGGCGGCCAATTCAATGAAATGTACGGCTGGGATAGCTACTTCACTATTCTCGGCCTGCTGCGGGCGCATCGCCTGGAACTTGCGAAGGGGATGGTGGAAAACTTCTTCTACGAAATTCAGCATTACGGCTCGATGCTGAACGCGAACCGCACTTACTATCTGACGCGCTCACAGCCTCCGTTTCTCACTTCCATGATTCTGGCGGTGTACGACGCGGAGGACCCTTCCGCGCAGCAGAAAGATAGCGCCTGGCTGCAGAAAGCCTACGATTTCGCGGTGACGGACTACGAGCAATGGACGCACCCGCCGCATTTGGCCGGCGACACGGGTTTGTCCCGTTACTTCGATCACGGCGAAGGCCCTGTCCCGGAAATCATCGGCGATCCCAGCGATTATTATCGCGGCGCCGCGCAATACTTCCTGCTGCACAACGGCACAAAAGATCCTCACCTGGTGCTGGTGGACAAAGATCATCCGGTCGAATCGCTCGTGGGGCCGCTTTTCCCGGTTTTTACTCGCGAGGGAGAGTCGGGCGAAAACTCGAAAGATAATCATGCGACGGCGGAGTCGCCAGCCGAGCAAGTCACCTTGTCAGCGGATTTCTACAAGGGCGACCGCAGCATGCGCGAATCGGGATTTGATGTTTCGTTTCGCTTTGGCCCGTTTAGCGGGGAGACCCACCATTACGCGCCCGTCTGCTTGAATAGCCTGCTGTACAAGACTGAAAAAGATCTGGCGCGCATGAGTTCCCTGCTCGGGCGACCTGAAGAAGCCGCGCAATGGAACACCCGCGCGAGCGAACGCCAAAAGCTGATAGACAAATATCTTTGGGACGCGAAGCAAGGCCTTTATTTCGATTACAACTTCGTGGCCCACACAATTTCCAACTACGAATACGCCACTACTTTCTATCCGCTATGGGCTGGATTGGCGTCGCCGGAGCAAGCGCAAGCGGTGGTGAAAAACATTGCGCTCTTTGAACAGCCTGGCGGCCTGACCATGAGCCGCGTGGAATCGCAGGCGCAATGGGATTATCCGTACGGTTGGGCGCCCATTCAATTGCTGGCAGTGGACGGAATGGGCCGCTACGGCTTCAACGCGGAAGCCGACCGCGTCGCCTATAATTTCCTGAGCATGGTGATTGAAGATTTTGTGACCGACAAATATATCCGCGAGAAGTACAACGTCGTGAAACGCACTTCCATCACGCGCATCGTGAAAGGTTACAGCCAGAATGTGATTGGGTTTGGCTGGACCAATGGCGTCTTCCTGGAATTGCTGCACGAATTGCCACCCCCGCTTGTCGATCGCCTGAAACGCGAGTACTAGGCAATTTCTCGCTCGCGCAATCGTACGGGCGCTTGAACTGCCGTGGCACGCGAGCAGACTGCGCGGGCAATTGCGGCGGGCTGATCCGGTCGCAGGACTTATTCGAAGGGGGTGGGAGGATGGGGGAACATCCTCCCGGCGTGGTCATGGCAAGGGGTATTGCCTGAGGAGCCTGCGTGCAATATGAACTTCTGCGCGCAGGTTCTCCATACAGTAACTATCGTATTTTTGATTCGTACGGCCTTTATAGCGGCGGGACAACGGGGGCAGCTATACCAACTGGTTAGCTATTCAGCTTGGCCTTTTGCAGAATTGCCTGAATCTCCGGCGGCAGGCCCGGAATCCGTCGGCCCCAGCAGCGCCTCAATCATTCCCACCATCGGAAACGCATTCGTTTTGGACACCACCGACCGAACGCCGGCTTCCTTGGCGTGTTTCTCCAGGTCAGTGCTGGCATGTTGCGTGAACAGCACGATGGGCACGGCCGGAGCAATCTCCGAAATACGCCGCGCGGTTTCGATTCCATTGATGCCGGGCATCTGAAAATCCAGGATCACGATGTTGGGATGCAATTCTTTGAACAGCCGGACGCCCGTCTCGCCGTCGGGCGCCTCGCCGCATATCTCCCATTCAGGATTTGCCTGCAAGACGGTGCGCAGAGATTTCCGCACCAGTTCGCTATCGTCCACGATCAGGAATCGCGTGCGCATCAGCGAGCCCCCGCGCGGCTGGTGATCGCGCGCGATTGCAGACGCGCGAAAATCAGCCCACGAATGCCGGCGGCCGTCGAAATCATATGCTTTTCGTCATCGTTTTATTCACTGGGACAGCCGCGATGACCGTCGTGCCATTTACACCCGACTTAATTTCGAGCGTGCCGCCAAGCTCGCGCAAACGTTCGCGCATACCGCTCAACCCCACTCCGTGGCTCGATCCCGAATGTGTGGATGCGCCATTTCCACCAGCCATGCCCTTGCCTTCGTCGCAGACTTGCACGCTCAGCAGCTTATCCGGTGTGTGCGATATTTTGATTTGCGCTGTTTTACTTCCGGAATGGCGGTACACGTTGGTCAAGCACTCCTGCACGATGCGAAAAATCGATATCTCCACATTCGGAGGCAGCCGGCCGATATCCGGCGACAGTTCCACGGCGACTTTCACGCTGCTGCGCTCCGCAAAACCTTCCGCGAACATTTTAATCGCGGGCAGCAGGCCAATCTCATCCAGCAGCGGCGGATGCAGCAGGTGCGAAATCGTGCGCGTTTCTTTCGAAAGCTGTTCCACCAGCTGGCTATTCTGCTGCAATACTTCGGCAACTTCAGGCCCCAGTTTTTTAGTTTGCTGCGCCAACATTCCGTTGTTCATGGAAAGCGCCGCGATCAATGGTCCGATGCCATCGTGCAGATCGCGGGCGATGCGCCGGCGTTCCTCATCCTGCATCGCCAGCAACCGCGCGGAAAGTGAGCGCAGGTCGCGATTGAGCATTTCCAGCTGTCGCGTCTTGCGATGCAGGTCCGCGAATACCCGCACCTTCGCGCGCAGCAATTCCGGAACGATGGGCACGGCAATATAATCCACGGCGCCGCGTTGGTACGCGTTGAGCCGGTCAATATCCGTCAAATGCACGGCGGAAATGAAGATGATCGCGACCTTCTGGAAACGCGGGTGCTGCCGGATCATATCCGCCAGCTCGAAGCCATCGAGCTCCAGCATGCTCACGTCCATCAGCACCACCGCGATATCGGTCCGCAGTAAATGATCTAGCGCCTCTTTTCCCGAGCGGGCTTTGATCAGATTTTCTTCCAGCTCGCTGAGAATGGCTTCGTAGGTGACCAGCTTGCCGGGCTGATCATCCACCATCAGAATATTTACTTTTTCCTGCTCGCCCATTTTCTTCCTCTCGCTGCAGACCTCTCGCTACAGAAAATATTGCGCCGCCCACGGTGAAAGAATTTCAATCGTCGCGAGCCGCCAATCATTTTACCGGTGGAACCACATCCGCAACGCGGAAAGCAGTTGCTCCGTGTTCACCGGCTTCGCCAGATATTCGGAAGCGCCCGCTTCCAGGCATTTCTCACGGTCCCCTTTCATGGCTTTGGCGGTCAAAGCGATGATCGGCAAGCGCCGGAAAGAAGGATTGCCGCGAATGATCTGCATCGTCTCATAACCATCCATATCCGGCATCATGATGTCCATCAGCACGATCGCCACATCCGGAGTGGACTCGAGCGTGGTGATGGCTTCGCGGCCCGTGCCGGCAGTTAGCACGATCATCCCGCGGCGTTCCAGCACGCTGCTGAGCGCGAAAATATTCCGCACGTCGTCGTCAACCACCAATACTTTTTTCCCCACCAGAGCTTCGTCCGAATGATGCAGCAGATCGAGCATCTTCTGCTTGTCCGGCGGCAGGTCGGTGACCACGCGATGCACGAACAGCGCAGTCTCATCCAGCAGCCGTTCCGGCGATTCCACGCCCTTCACCACCACGCTACGCGCCAGCAAATGCAGCCGCGCATCTTCTTCGGGCGACAAATCTTTCCCCGTGAAAACCACAACCGGCAAATCGCTCAGCGCAGGAGTGTCGCGGAAGCGTTCCAATATTTCGAATCCAGACATGTCCGGAAGGCGCAAGTCCAGCACCACGCAATCGAACGGCTGTTCGTCAATGGCCGCGAGCGCCTGCGAGCCGGTAGCGGCGATCTCCACGTCAATATCTTCGTAGCCGAGCAACTCGCGGATGCTGAGCTGCTCGGCCGGATTGTCTTCCACCACCAACAAACGCTTGCGCCGCCGCGCGGTGTATTCCTTCATGCGCGCGAGCGCGGTCTTCAGCTGCTCGGAAGTTGCCGGCTTGATCAAGTACGAAAACGCACCGCGCGCCAGGCCGTGTTGCCGGTCTTCATCGAGCGTCAACATCTGAACTGGAATATGTCGCGTGCGCGGATCTTGTTTGAAGTGATTCAGAACTGTCCAGCCCAGCATATCCGGCAAGAAAACATCCAGCGAAATGGCCGTCGGCTGGAATTCATGCGCCAGCGCAAGCGCCTCCGCTCCGCGCGTGGCGACGAGCACCTTGAATCCATTGTCGTGCGCCAAATCGCACAGCATCGTGGCAAAGTACGGATCGTCTTCCACAATCAGCAGAATTGGATCTTCCGGCTGCAAGTTCTCGCGATCGTCCGCGACGGTGATCTGCTCAATCGCCCGCTTGGACGCGATTCCCGCAGCCGCCTGACCAGGCGTGGGTATCGCTGACGATTTGGCCTCAGCCCCGGCGACGCCCGTGGAAGGGCCCACGTACGTCTGCGGCAAATACAAAGTGAATGTGCTTCCTTCGTCGGGCGTACTGCGCAGTTGAATCTCGCCGCCCAGCAGGCCCGCGAGTTCGCGGCTGATGGCCAGGCCCAGTCCCGTGCCGCCATATTTGCGGCTGGTTCCGGCGTCGGCTTGTTGGAACGCTTCAAAAATGATGCGCTGCTTTTCCGGCGGAATGCCGATGCCCGTGTCGGTGACCTCGAAGGCAACCACGGAGGCCGACCGACTCAGAACCGGGTGGTCTTCGGTCCAGCCGCTTTCGGCGGAAAATACGGACATGCGCACGCCGCCCTTCTCCGTAAATTTGAATGCGTTTGAAAGCAAATTTTTCAGCACCTGCTGCAAGCGCTTGGAATCGGTGACCAGGCTGCGCGTCAATTTCGGATCGGAGTGAACTTCGAAATTGAGATGCCGGTTCTCCGCTTCGTGGCGGAACGGACGAGCGATCATATCCAGCAAGCTGGCGAAGAACACTTCCTCCGCTTGCACCGATACCGTGCCGGATTCAATCTTCGAGAGATCCAGAATGTCGGTGATCAAGTTCAGCAGGTCGGTTCCGGCACCGTGAATGGTGCGCGCGAATTCCACCTGCTTGTTCGTCAAATTCAGGTCAGGGTTGTCCGCGAGCTGCTGGCCCAAGACCAGGATGCTATTGAGCGGCGTGCGCAGCTCGTGAGACATGTTGGCCAAAAATTCCGACTTGTATTTCGAAGTAAGCGCCAGCTCCTTGGCTTTTTCTTCCACGGCACGTCGTGCCTGCTCAATTTCCTGATTCTTGCGCTCCACTTCCACGTTCTGTTCGGCCAGCTGCTGCGCCTTTTGCGCCAGCTGCTCGTTGGTCTGCTGCAATTCGGTCTGCTGGGTTTGCAGTTCGGTGGCCAATTGCTGCGATTGCTTCAGCAAGCCTTCCGTCTGCATCGTGGCCTCGATGCTATTCAGCACGATGCCGATGCTTGAAGTCAGCTGGTCCAAAAATGCCAGATGCGATGCCGTGAATACGCTCAGCGACGCCAGCTCAATCACCGCTTTCACGCGGTCCTCGAAAAGAATCGGCAGCACGATCACGCTGCGCGGCACAGCCTGGAATAATCCGGAGCGGATCGGCACGGCGTTCGCCGGCACTTCGGTAATCAGCATGCGCTGTTTTTCCGCCGCGCACTGCCCCACGAGTCCGGTTCCCAGGTGCAGCCGACTGGGATGTCCATCCTGATCGCTATCGGCAAACGCCGAGAGCAGCACCATCGTCCCCGATTCTTCCGACTCCATTTGATAAATCACACCTTGCTGCGCGCTCACCAGCGGAGCCAACTCGGACAGCAGCATGCGTCCCACCGTGGTCAAATCGCGTTGTCCCTGCAACATTCCAGTAAACCGCGCGAGGTTGGTTTTCAGCCAGTCTTGCTCGTTGTTGCGGTCGGTGGTGAGCCGCAGGTTGTTGATCATCGTGTTGATGTAGTCTTTCAGCTCGGCGACTTCGCCGCTGGCTTCCACTTGAATCGAGCGAGTCAGGTCGCCTTTCGTCACCGCCGTGGTCACTTCCGCGATAGCGCGCACCTGGTTGGTCAGGTTGTCCGCCAGCAGGTTCACGTTTCCGGTCAAGTCCTTCCACGTCCCGGCGGCTCCAGGCACGTTCGCTTGGCCGCCCAGCCGGCCTTCCACGCCCACTTCGCGCGCGACGGTGGTTACCTGGTCCGCGAACGTCGCAAGCGTGTCGGTCATATTGTTGATGGTGTCTGCGAGCGCCGCGACTTCACCTTTGGCGTTCACCGTAAGTTTTTTGGTCAACTCGCCGTTCGCGACGGCGGTCACGACTTTCACGATGCCGCGCACTTGCTCGGTAAGGTTCGCGGCCATCACGTTTACGTTGTCCGTCAAATCTTTCCACGTGCCGGCAACGCCAGGCACCTGCGCCTGGCCGCCCAGCTTTCCGTCGGTGCCCACTTCGCGCGCCACGCGCGTCACTTCCGCGGCAAACGCGTTCAGCTGGTCCACCATGGTGTTGATCGTGTTCTTCAATTCCAGAATTTCGCCCTTCACGTCCACAGTGATCTTGCGCGACAAGTCGCCGCGCGCTACCGCGGTGGTCACTTCGGCGATGTTGCGCACTTGAGCGGTGAGGTTCCCGGCCATCGCGTTCACTGAATCGGTCAAGTCCTTCCACGTTCCCGCAACGCCGGTGACGTTCGCCTGGCCGCCCAGTCGTCCTTCGCTGCCCACTTCGCGCGCCACGCGCGTCACTTCGGCGGCGAAAGAACGCAACTGCTCCACCATCGTGTTCAGCGTTTCTTTCAGCTGCAGAATTTCTCCGCGCACGTCCACCGTGATCTTGCGTGACAAATCGCCGCTCGCAATGGCCGTCGCCACTTCCGCGATGTTGCGCACCTGGCCCGTCAAGTTGCTGGCCATGAAATTCACGTTGTCCGTCAAGTCTTTCCACGTGCCGCCCACTCCCGGCACTTCCGCCTGGCCGCCCAACTTCCCTTCTGTTCCTACTTCGCGAGCCACGCGCGTCACTTCGCCCGCGAACGCGTTCAGCTGGTCCACCATCGTGTTGATCGTGTTCTTGAGCTCGAGGATTTCGCCCTTCACGTCCACGGTGATCTTGCGTGACAAGTCGCCGCGCGCCACCGCAGTGGTCACTTCGGCGATGTTGCGCACCTGGCCGGTCAAGTTGCCGGCCATCGAGTTCACCGAGTCCGTAAGGTCCTTCCACGTTCCCGCCACACCGGGCACGTTGGCCTGGCCGCCCAAGCGTCCTTCGCTACCGACTTCGCGCGCCACGCGCGTCACTTCGCCCGCGAACGCGTTCAGCTGGTCCACCATCGTGTTGATGGTTTCTTTCAACAGCAGGATTTCGCCGCTCACGTTCACGGTGATTTTCTTCGAAAGGTCGCCGCTCGCGATCGCCGTCGCCACTTCCGCGATGTTGCGCACCTGGCCCGTCAAGTTGCTGGCCATCGAGTTCACCGAGTCAGTGAGGTCCTTCCACGTTCCCGCGACACCAGGCACCTGCGCTTGGCCGCCCAATTTTCCGTCGGTGCCCACTTCGCGCGCCACGCGCGTCACTTCCGATGCAAACGACCGCAGCTGATCCACCATCGTGTTCAGCGTGTCTTTGAGTTCGAGGATTTCGCCCTTCACGTCCACTGTAATCTTGCGCGACAAGTCGCCGCGCGCCACGGCCGTGGCCACTTCCGCGATGTTGCGCACCTGGCCAGTCAAGTTACTGGCCATAAAGTTCACGTTGTCGGTGAGGTCCTTCCACGTGCCCGCGCCGGGCACTTGCGCCTGCCCGCCCAATTTTCCTTCCGTGCCTACTTCGCGCGCCACGCGCGTCACTTCGCCCGCGAACGCGTTCAGCTGGTCCACCATCGTGTTGATCGTGTTCTTCAATTCAAGAATTTCGCCCTTCACGTCCACTGTAATCTTGCGCGACAAGTCGCCGCGCGCTACCGCGGTCGTCACTTCGGCGATGTTGCGCACCTGCGCCGTCAGGTTTCCGGCCATCGAATTCACCGAGTCCGTCAGGTCCTTCCACGTGCCCGCGACGCCCGGCACGTTCGCCTGTCCGCCCAGCCTGCCTTCGCTGCCCACTTCGCGCGCCACGCGCGTTACTTCGCCGGCGAACCGGTTCAGCTGGTCCACCATCGTGTTCAGCGTTTCTTTCAACTGCAGAATTTCGCCGCGCACGTCCACCGTGATCTTGCGTGACAAGTCGCCGCTCGCGATCGCCGTCGCCACTTCCGCGATGTTGCGCACCTGGCCCGTCAAGTTGCTGGCCATGAAATTCACGTTGTCCGTCAAGTCTTTCCATGTGCCGCCCACTCCGGGCACCTGCGCCTGGCCGCCCAACTTCCCTTCGGTTCCCACTTCACGCGCCACGCGCGTCACTTCGCCCGCGAACGCGTTCAGCTGGTCCACCATCGTGTTGATGGTGTCTTTCAATTCCAAAATTTCGCCCTTCACGTCCACGGTGATTTTGCGCGACAGGTCGCCGCGCGCTACTGCCGTCGTCACTTCCGCGATGTTGCGCACCTGCGCGGTCAGGTTTCCGGCCATCGCGTTCACCGAGTCGGTCAGGTCCTTCCACGTGCCCGCGACGCCCGGCACGATCGCTTGCCCGCCGAGCTTGCCGTCCGTGCCCACCTCGCGCGCCACGCGCGTCACTTCCGACGCAAACGACCGCAGCTGGTCCACCATCGTATTGATGGCTTCCTTCAACTGCAGAATTTCGCCGCGCACGTCCACCGTGATTTTGCGCGACAGGTCGCCGCTGGCCACCGCCGTAGCCACCTCGGCAATGTTGCGCACTTGGCCGGTCAGGTTGCTGGCCATTGAGTTCACCGAATCGGTGAGGTCCTTCCAGGTTCCCGCGACGCCCGGCACCTGCGCCTGGCCGCCCAATTTTCCGTCGGTGCCCACTTCGCGCGCCACACGCGTCACTTCGGCGGTGAAAACGCCGAGCTGCTGAATCATGGTGTTGACGATTGTGGCCGACCGCAGGAATTCGCCTTCCAGCGGCCTTCCATCCACGTCCAGTTGCACCGTCTGCGTCAAATTTCCTTTCGCCACCGCGGCAATCGCGCGCGTAACTTCCGTCGTCGGCCGCAGTAAATCGTCCACCAGCGTATTCACCGATACTTCCATCTCGCCCCACGCCGCCTTCGGCAGGTGAAAGCGCATGCGTTCACGCGTGCGGCCTTCTTTTCCCACCACTTGCCCCACGCGTTTCAGTTCCTTCGCCATCTGCTGGTTTGCGGTGACGATTTCGTTGAACGTGTCCGCGATTTTTCCGGCCAGCCCGGTCCAGTTCCCCGGCAGTCTCACGGAGAAATCGCCGTCGCGCATGGTCTGCAAGCTCGCGAGGATTACGCTCAGGTCGGCGGATACCGGCTCGGCTTCCACTGCTGCCGCCGTGCGGCCGTTACTCTTCGCGCTCGGTCTTGGTTCGGAAATCGTAGCTGTGGTGGGTTTACTGGGCTCGGTTCGCTTCATTCTTCTCTCCGCTGTGCAGGGCCGGCGCGGGAGCCGCCAAATTCGCGGCCGCCGGCTCAACTGGCCGATATCTCACTCGAATACGCAAACCAAATGAACTTGAAAAATAGGCGCACAACATTACTAGACACATCAATTTAGCGTCACTTTCATCGAAGAGGAGTTCATACCATAAAGGCGTCAGGCGCCATCTACAGTAATCAATGTATATGCTGCCAAAGTCGGGAGTCAGTAAACACGGACCGAAGAACAGTTTTCGCCGGTAAAACATGATGGGACAGGACTTGCGTGAATTTGCCGCCGCCGATTCGCCGACTTTGGGGCCGTCTAACGGCGCGAAAATCTGGATTTACACGGATGCGTGTATTCCTGAACCGCCCATTCACGGCTATAAAGATATTCAGGGAGACGCCCATGGATCTCCGAATTTTAGTTGTCGAGGATTCCGAAACGACGCGGCGCATCATTCGTGCAATCCTGGAAACGCGCGAGTGGAAGATCTGCGGTGAAGCCAAAAACGGCCAAACAGCGATCAAGCAATTTCGAAAACTCCACCCCGACATCGTAATTCTGGATTTCACCATGCCGGCGCTCAGTGGAATTGAAGTCGCAGCTCGCTTGTCGAAGATCGATCCGCTGGTGCCGCTGATTCTATTCACCATTTCTGAAGTGGACGAGCTGTACGAAGCTGCCCGCGGCGCGGGAATTTATGCCGTAGTGTCCAAAGCGAAGGCCTGGGACTTGATCAGCACGATCGAATCCGCAATCGCGCACGTCAGCAGCCTCGGTCAACCTATTCAATAGACGGGCGGTCGGACAAAACCTGTACCGAACCTGTCCGTCACAATTAGTACAGTTTGCGGACAATTTCGTACAGCTTTGCCGCATCTGTCCCTTTTCTGGACCCTGCCCGACCCACTGACCAGCTGTTTTCCCCAGCGTTTCGCGCTACATTCGAGCAGAAACTAAAATATGAAACCGCGCACACGATCGCAATGGTCCAGCCCAATTAGTCGTCCGGAATTCGCAGGGATGCGCGGGACGCGGAGCGCGCCGCGCGGACCTCGATTCACAAGTCGCTTGCCACTCATCACTCGCCACTGCCTCATTGCGAACACTACGCACACATTTCTAATCAACGTCGCGGCGATTAGAAACGTCCGCAACTTCAAGAAAACAAACAATGGCGGCCATTTCTAATCGATTATTTTTGAGTGTTTCCGCGCGCCTGCCGTGCGCACGCACTGCGCCCTTGCGGCTTCTACGTACGCGAGCGACCCGTGGGATGAAATTCGCAGGTCATTCGTGGCGCGGAATCAGCCTCGAAAAAAAAGCGCGCGAACTGAACTGCCGAATTGCGCCCAGCAAGCAAAAAAAAGGTTCCTTCCGGGCGCGCTGTCGCGCTCGGAAGGAACCGGGTAAAACTTCGCTGCACGTTGCTTACGGCAATGCGACTACTGCCCCGTCTGCACTACGTGTTTCGGCGTCCTTGCGTTCAGCGTCGCGATCAGTCTTTGGGCCGATGGCGGCACAGCTGTTTCATGAGCCAATACGATGTCTTTCGCGGAAACTTTCTCACCGTAAATTCTCACGTTGGCGTCGTTGTCCGGCCGAATGGTCGAGCCTTCCAGCGAAATGCCGGCGAATATTCCGCGCGAGCGAGAATAGCTCAGTATTTCAGCGCGCATCGAGACATCCGTTTCCGCCGACGCGTCCCGGCCCACCGGTCCAGCCGCCACCGACGCATCTCCGCCCAGTTTCACTTTGCTGCTCAGAATTCCGTTGGCGCCGCGGTCATTCATCACCAACAGAACGAAGTCTGTCGCTTGCCCGCCGATCTGAAAGCCCACGCTGCCGCCTTCCAAGGCCATCATCGAAGGCGCGCCCCACGGACCGTTGAAGTTTTCGCCCATGCGGCAGGTCATCGCGCCGCGGCCATAACTTGCGCCGACCACGAAAGCAGCCTTCAGCACGGACGGAAAAACAACGACGCAGTCGGCCTTATCCAGCAGGTCTTGCGGTATATCGTCTGGAACATTCAGAATCTCGTGCAGCACGGTGCCGGAAGTTTGCAGGCGATCCTGATCCTTTACCGCATCGTCTGCCCAACCACTCACAGCCAGCGACATCAGTGCGCTCATCGCGCATGCAAACATCATCTTTTTCATTTCGACCTCCTCAGACGAATGAAATTGTGCGGGAACAACGGCCGCACGTTCCGAACGAAAAACTTCGGGCTAATTCCCAGGGGTGCCGCCGCGCAAAAGATGCATGATGAGCGTGACGAGGAACACAACCAGGAATATAAAAAAGAAAATCTTGGCAATGCCCGCCGCGGCAAAGGCGATGCCTCCAAATCCCAGAAATCCCGCGACGAGCGCCACCAGCAGGAAAATCAACGCGTAGTACAGCATATTTGCCTCCACGCGCCCTCAAACAGCGGCGCCTGCGCATACTCCTTGAGCGTTCACTTGGGTCCTGAAGTTGAATGCGCAGGTAGAGATTAGGCGAGACCCGCTAATCGAGCCATACGTCGAAAGCTGTAAACGTGCAGGGATTATTCCGGTACGGCCAATTTGGCGCCAAATTTCGTCATTCGTATCGCAGCGCGACCATGGGGTCAACCTTGGTGGCGCGTCGTGCGGGAATGTAGCAAGCGAGGAATGCAACCGCGGCCAATGCTAGCGCGACCGCGACGTACGTGATCGGATCACTGGGCTTGACGCCGTAAAGAAAAGTGGAGATCAAGCGCGCGAGACCTAGCGCCAAGGCCGCTCCAACCACGACTCCTATGCACGTGAGCTGCAATCCCATTTTGGCGACCAGCGCCAAGACATCGGAAGGTTGCGCTCCCAGCGCGATGCGGATTCCGATTTCGTGGGTACGCTCGTTCACCGAATAGGACATCACGCCATAAATTCCGACGGCGGCCAGCAGGATCGCGACGCTGGCAAAAATTCCGAGCAGCTGCATGTAGAAACGCCAGTCGCCGAGCGACGCGCCTAAAACTTCTTCCATGGACCTAACGTTGCTGATGGGCTCATCGGGGTCAATGCTAGCGATGGCTTGCTTCACACTCGCGACGAGGCCTGCCTGACGCCCCAGCGATGTGCGCAAAACCAGATTCTCATGCAAATGAGCGCGCGTTGCTCCGCCGGGAAAAATGGCCGGTTGTTGCAGGTACGAAGCGTAAACGAATGGGAGCGTCTCTCGGCCCAAGCTACGATGTTTTACATCTCCCACCACGCCGACGATCTGCCGTGGGCGCAGCTGATCCACCGGGTAAGGGTCGTAGCGCAGCAGAATTTGCTGCCCGATGGGGTCTTCGTTCGGAAAGTATTTGCGCGCGAACGCTTGATTGACCACGATTACCCACGGAGTGTCCTCGGTGTCGTGCTCGTCGAGATAGCGCCCCTTCACCAGCGGAATTTTCATCGTGGTGAATAGCCCGGCACTTGTCTCGCTGTATCCGGCGCTCGGCCGGTCATCTGGAGGCGGCGCCGGATGACCCAGGATTGAAAATGTGTATTCTTCCGCGCAGCAGTGCATGGGTAACGCGCCGATCAGCGCCGCAGACTCCACGCCAGGCAGCACGCGAACGCTATCGAGAAGCCGCGTATAGAAATTTGTGGCAGTGGGCAGAGTTTTTTCCATGTCGCCGCCCGGCACGCGTTCCAGATACTTGCCGCCTTCCGGAAGCTGGAAATCCATGGTGAGCAGGCGGTTGTAATCGAATCCGGGATTCACGCGCTTCAAGTGCAGGATGGTGTTGATCATCAAGCCCGCGCCGACGAGCAACACCATGGCCAACGCCACTTCGGAAATCACCAAGGCGTGGCGTGCGAGACGGCTGGACGCGGACATAGTTTTGCGTTCGCTTTCGCGCAACACGGCATTCAGATCGGGGCGAGAAGCGCGCAGCGCGGGCGCCAGTCCAAATAGAATGGCAGTCAGCAGCGAAATTCCCAACGTGAACAGCAGCACGCGGCCATCCAAGGTGATCAACTCCGCGTTCGGAAAATCTCCTCCGGCCAGCGCGAGAAAAACTCGGATGCCCACGAGCGTCAACACTGTGCCCAGCACGCCTCCGATTACCGCGAGCAAAACGCTTTCCGTCAGCAACTGCTGTACCAGGTCGCGGCGTTCCGCGCCGAGAGACATGCGCAAGGCATACTCTTTGCGGCGCGTTTCCGTGCGGAACTGCATCAGGTTGGCAACGTTCACACAAGCGATCAACAGCACAAACGCAACGGCGCCGAGAAGTGGGTAGAGTGCGCTGCCAGCGCCGCGGTAGAGATCTTCATGCAAAGGAAAGACCTTGTCGCCCAAGCCCTTATTCGTTGCCGGATAATCCTGCTCCAGGCGTCGCGCGATCACCTCCATATCCGCTTGCGCTTGCGCCAGTGATACGCCCGGTTTCAGGCGCGCCACCGGCATCAGCCAGTGATCAAATCGCGCATTGTAGCGGGCGTTGGCGGGATTGATCGGCTGCCAGAGATCAATCGGGAACCCGTAGAACGGAGCAAATCCCGCGGGCATCACTCCTACGATCGTGGAAACTACGCCCTCAATATTGAGGGTCTTTCCCAGCACGCGAGGATCTCCATTGTACTCGCGCTTCCAGAACGGAGTGCTAATGACAATGGCTTGCGAGAGGTCTTGCTGCTCGTCCGCCTCAAAAATCCGTCCGAGGACCGGCTTCGCTCCCAGTTGGGCGAAAAAATTGGGCGTGACGTATTGAGTGTGCAACGGCTGCGGTTCGCCCAGACCGGAAGCGATGGCCTGGTCCGTGAAGCTGCTGAGCGAAATATCTTCGAAGACGTGGTTCTGTTTTGTCCAATCCACGTTTTCAGCGATGGGCGGCGGGTTCGTGGAGTCGGGGTGAGCCTGGTCGGTCTGCCAAATCACCACGAGGCTTTCCGGATGCGGATAAGGCAGAGGGCGGAACAACAATGCGTTGAGCACGCTGAAAATCGTACTGTTCGCGGCGATTCCCAAGGCGAGCGACAGGACCACGACGGCGAGGAAGCCGGGGCTTTTCCGCAGGCCGCGCGCCGCGAATTTCACGTCAGCCCAGAGCGCCTCGAAAAACTGAGGGATTCGCATGCCCGCGTTACCTCCTCGGCTCAATCAGGAATGCACAGAGGGCCCGCGCTCAATTTCAGAAACCTTCGGAAGGCCGAATCGCCTGCTTCGACCATGGTTCACAGTTCTGCCACATAGTCTGACGCAGTTGCAAGCGGAACGGTAGCTCCCGGGTCCGTGTCGCATTGTGATACGCGGCGGGAAGCCTGATAGTTCCACAGGTTCCCTGTGCCACTGGGAAGCACTTGCCGGCCTTAGGCGGACCTCTACACGTTTTCAGGTATTCATGGATTAATGTGGAGGCGTTAAGGTTGGCCGGGTGTCGTCATGGCGCGTTGGGTCTTGAAATGCTTCGAATGCCAAGTGGAATTCACTCACTCGGCGATCCGCGATGAGGGGACAGCGAGCGATCTATTGCGAGTACCTCTGAAACCGGACTTTCCACCCGGCGGGTCGCAACTGGCCTGTCCACATTGCGGGATCTCGGCAGCTTATCAGCGCAGCGACCTCAACTACCGCGCCTAACTGGCGCGGTTAGCTGGCGCTCTTAATACCACTTTTAATTCGCGGACGATTCTTGCGATTTTGACACATCACCATCGCCGGCCGCCAGACTCTCGCGCGTTTTCGCCATCAAGTTTTGGCCGACGTGAGCTCTTTCACGATAAACGGCGGCGAGCAAGTGCCACTTGGCCTTTTCGTCCGCGGCCAGTTGGGCCGCGAGATTTTCAAAGTGCTGCGCAGCCTCGTTCAACCACCTTCCGGTGCCTTCCGCAAACGTCAGTACTTCCTTGAGCAGGTCTTCCATATGTCTCCTTTCAGAATCTCGGTTGCTGAAAGCTGCGACGAATTTTTCAGTACGTTGCTACTTCATCTGTTCCCTCTCTCAGTGCGCTTGATAACGAACTTGCTTCCCGCGAACCAGTGATGGGTTCTTGCGCCGGCCCCCGAGCATGCCTGCAACCGATTCCTGTGCCTCTAACTTTTGCTCCGCGATCGCCCGGACCGGTTCGATGGCACTTTCCGCGTCAGCCGCTTTGAGAATTTTCTCGATGACTGCCAGGGGAACCTGCTCGAAATGCGTTTTCTGCTTGAGCATCTTCGGGCTCCTTGAACTCTCCTGCACCATACCGTGCGGCAAGTGATACGGGTGAAATCTTTTGCGCAACGGCTAGCCGGTCGGTTGCGTTTCGCACGCCCGCTTAGCGATAAGTGGGCATACGCCACTCCCCGGCTCGTTTCCTGCGTACGCTGCTACGGCCCGAATATTTCACTTGACCGGCTCGATACGATTCGATACGTTAGGCGTAGGTCAGTTTAGCGCTACGTTAGGGCAATGGGGAGGCGATGGGAAACTCGACAGGCAAGACGACCGCCATGCACTTCAAGACCATGGTGCAGGCCGACGTGCCGCAAGGCCGCAACGGCAAGCACAAGCTGATCGTCACTACCATTCTGAAGGATCTCGACAAACTGAAGGATGGCGCCGCGATCAAGGTGCCCCTGGCTGAACTCGCGGAAGCAAAAGCAAAAGTTCGGTCGGCGCTGAATCGCGCCACGCGCAAGGCGGGAATGAAGGTCGCCACCGCCAGCGATGCGGACTACTTCTACATATGGAACGTCAGGGAGTAGAGGAATCCAGCGCGGCGGAGCATCGCTGCCGGTACGTTCAAAACAGCAATGGTCAGTTGGCCCAGCGCTAGACGGCCTCCAACTTCGGCGCGTCAAGTGTGCTGGCAGCGGATTCGTTCGATTCGACGCCGCTGGGCGGCAATTCGGCTCGAACAGGCGAGAGAAGTTGGATTGTGACTATGACTGCCGGGACCAGGAACAGGATCGTTACGCAAGTCCACATCAGCGCGCCAGCAAATTGCTGTTCTTCGAGCGCTGACCAACCGAACAGTCGCGGCGCCGCAAGATAGGGCGAGTAGACCACGCGATCGCAGAAGACCAGGAACGCGGAAAGCGCGTCGCACGGCAGCGTGGCGCCGAACAGATACAACGGGATGGACCAGCGTGGCCAGCGCGCGACGCTGGGCCATGGTTGAATCACCGGCCACCAGAACAAAAGACCGGCGCCGAGAAAACTGGCGTGCTCCAGTTCGTGCAACCAGTTCCAGCGCAACGCCAGCTCAAAAACCGCGGGGATGTGCCATCCGAGCAGTGCCAACGCGGCAACGAGCCAGCCAAATGCCGGATTCGCGATCAGGTGTCCGAGCCGCTT
>Ga0308309_10000526_pt1 | contig 24386 bp, 12 predicted proteins | sample HubBroMetageWFT5_FD_192491 | JGI IMG/M metagenome (GOLD analysis project Ga0308309, IMG submission 192491) | Warmed and freeze-thawed soil microbial communities from the Hubbard Brook experimental Forest, New Hampshire - Hubbard Brook CCASE Soil... | ecosystem: Environmental > Terrestrial >...
AGGCCAAGCGAGAGAAGTTTCAAGAATTGGAGACGGCGCGCCTGAAGTTGATTGAAACGCGCCAGCAGGAAGATCAACCCGACGACTTCTCGCAGGAGTCGACGCCTGGCGCTCACAAAGCTGTGGTCTCCGCCATTGACGATAAAATTTATCTTCTTCGAGAGTATTCCCAGATTCTGAACGAAGCCTCTCTACAACGACCCAACGACGAAAATTCCGCATTCGATATCGCGGACGCAGTCCTCGCAACTCCGGATTTTGACTACAAGAACTCGGCGGTGGCACTCGACGGAGGAAACCTCTTCAAGCTGGAAGATGGCCGGTGCCTTACGACGCGGTCGCTGCTCTCCCGTAATAAGGATCAAAACACCAATGTTGATCAGGAACTGGAGAAAATCGGCGGCTGCAAGAATGTTACTTATCTCGATCCACTGCCGGGTCCGGTCATTGAGCACATCGATATGTTCGCGCTGCCGGTTGAAGGCAAACGTATCCTGCTGGCGTCCTACGATCTGTCAAAGCCTTTCGCGGCAGAGTATTGGAGCAAATTGAGCGACGCTGAGCGCGACTTGGCCCTGAATGCTGGACTCGCCATGGAGGCGAATGCCGAACGCCTCAGACGGCTCGGCAACGAAGTGGTTCCGGTCCCTTCGCCATTTCCCAGAATTCCCGCGAACGGTCACACGTACTATCCGACGGTGTTAAATGCGTTGGTGCGGGCGGGCGCCGATGGGTACAGGCAAGTTCTTGTTCCATCCTATAAGGATTATGAGAGCGACATACAATCCTCAGCTTTAAATCAAATTGCGGCCGCATTTGGTCCCAAGACCGAGATCGTCACCATCGAAGCCACAGAGGCAGCGAAGGCGCAAGGCGCGATTCATTGCCTGACCTTGACGGCACCGTTGCACTTGTCGATCTTCAGTGAACCTGCCGACGCTGCGCGGCGAACCGAATATCAGGCCGAAAAAGAGCAGCTCGACCGGAATGTAGCTGCGGGAATCGCTTCCCAGATTCCGGCCAGCGGTCTGCGAGGATCGTGGGCGATTCTTGAGCAGGATGAACAATCCGATGAAACTCCGCTCGACCTTTACCCACAACGAATCTTCTTTGGCGAGAAGGAATTTCAGAAGGGTGTGCTGCACCAACTGGAATCTAACGGGACGTACACAATAGACAGCAGGAATCTCACTTCATGGGCGCTGCATTTCCAGTTCCCGAATCAAGATGTCGCTCCCGCGGGCGTGCAATGGTTAAGTAAGGACGAAGTTAAGCTGGTTCTCGGCGACCGCGACCGCGTTTTGCATCTGAGAAGAATTGGTTCGGATCAGCTATCGCCGTTTAAGCCTCACGAGCAAGTCTCGCAGCAGAGTGGGGAAGCGACGGACTCAGGTCAAAAGCATCCGACACGCAAAAAGCCCACTACGTCAGCGGGACAAGCGTCAGGAACCCTACAACCGGTTCAACCATAAGAGCACCTTCGAATTCTCCACAACTCACACAGCTCTTCGCTTTTGAAAATTGGTCAGCCGCAAAGTTGATCCTTGCGCCGCCGTGCTGCGCACTGTATCGTAGCCGCCTTTACGTCGTCGGCAGAACAGGTGAGGCGGACCTTCGTCCCGAATATGACGGAAGCAAAAACCGAGGCAGGAAGTTACGGGCTGCGGCGCGAAGTGCTTTCACCGATGGAGACGCTTGCGCAGTCAGTCTCCACCATCGCACCCACGACAACTCCTGTCGCGACCATTCCACTCGTCTGCGCGCTAGCCGGCAACGGCACATGGCTCGCCTATGTTTTGGCCACCGCGGCAATTCTGCTGGTGGCACTGTGTATCGGAAAATTTGCGCGATACTCCGCATCGCCAGGCTCGCTCTACACCTACGCATCAATGGTGCTGCCACCGTCACTCGGTGCCGCGGCGGCGTGGAGCTTGCTATTCGCCTACATCGCCACTGGAGCAAGCGTCATCGGAGGGTTCTACCACTTCGGAAATTTGCTATTGCGAGACGCTACAGGTCACGCCACTTCGGCCGCTTTCCTCTCGGTCGCGGTAACGGCAATCTCCATCTGGATTGCGTGGCGTGATGTGAAAATCTCAACCCGCTTGATGTTGTGGATTGAATCGGTTTCGGTCTCGTTCATTCTGCTGGTGGTGGTTCTCGTACTCGTGCGTCATGGTTCGCATTTGGATTGGCCTCAACTTCGCCTGGAAGGCATGAGCGGAAGCGGCTTGCGGCTGGGTCTTGTCCTGGCGCTATTCAGTTTTGTGGGATTTGAAAGCGCCACGACGCTGGGTTCGGAAGCGCGCAATCCTCTGAAGACAATTCCCCGCGCGGTAATCCAGAGCGCGCTTCTTGCAGGAGCGATTTTCACGGCCTGTGCATACACCGAAGTCTTGGGTCTGCGCAGTGCGGGACAGGATTTGGGCACCAGCCAAGCACCCATGAGCGTACTAGCGAATATCGGCGGTGTTCCCGTTCTCGGATTGCTCATCGACATCGGTGCTCTGGTAAGTATGTTCGCGGGCACACTCGCATGCATCACTGCAGCCGCTCGCGTACTACTTTTGATGTCTCACAATCGTCTCGCGCACGGAGCGCTTCGCAAAACACACGCTCGCAACGAAACGCCCGGCCTCGCAATTTTGGTAACCGGAAGCGCAGCCGTGCTGCCCGTGGCGATTCTGGCTGCCCGAGGCGCGAGCGGACTGGACGTTTACGGCTGGATGGGTTCCCTCGCGACCTACGGTTTCATTGTCACTTATGCGTTGGTTTGTGTTGCGTTGCCGCGTTATTTGCGCGACCGCGGCGCCTACCGTCCTGGCGCGCAAATCATTCCCTGGCTCGCAGGCATCGCCATGTTGCTCGCGCTGGTCGGCAACTTGTATCCGGTTCCCGAAGGGCCATACGGCAAACTGCCCTACATCTATCTAGCCTATCTTGCAGCGGGAATGTTGTGGTTCTTCCTGAGGGTACGGAATCAAAAACCAGCGCTGACGGAAGGCTAAGACTGCTCCTCGATTTCCGGTTGCACCAAAACGAGCAACGCGATTCCTACTACCGCGAACATGCGAAAGGCTGCCTCCTGGCCGTTCCAGGTTTTCGATTGCCACATCAGGAACCATTCTCCTCCCACGACCAGGAACGCCACCAGCCACATCATCATGCCAAGTGTCAGGCCGGCCACGGCGAGAGTGCTGGCCTTGCGAAACATTTTCGCATCGCTCTTCAACGATCTTACGAGACGCCATCCTCCCCACCAACACAACACCATCGTCGCGATTTCCCAAGCGATGATGGTCCAATAAAAAACCGTGTGTACTGCCGGCGAATTGATTGCCCGCCACATCCCATAATTCCCGGGCAAAGTGGAGTCCATCATCAAAACATGGCGAACAAGCTGGTAGTTCGAATCGTAGTCGGTGAGATTGCCGAAGACCACGAAGGCATAGAAAAGCGCCACTCCGAAGACCAGAGATACCTTTGTGACCCGAAACATCATGGCTTTCCCTCGGTCCCGAAAGTTCGGAAATAAAGAATCAACGCGTGAATAGTTGCATCATCGTAGCCAGGATTTCCCGGCATCTGTGCGCGCGGGTTCTTCGATTTCGGATCGTGAACATACGCTGAAAAATATTCGGGTGATGCAGTTGCCCAGGTTGTAAGAACGAGCCACGGCCGTTTCGCCTTCTCGCCGCCTTCCGCACCCATGTTGTGGCAGCGAAAACAATTCTGTTGCGCGATATGGTAGCCATCTTGCACGGCCGGTTCCTTCGCGCTCGGGCCGCGAGGCGCAATTGCGCCGAAGACCTTCTCCTCGTTTTGAAATTCCAGGCGAATCACTCCCCACGGAATTTGTGATTCCTCCGGCTGCGAAAGCACTTTGGAACGAGAAGTGAACCCAGGATGTGAAATCAGGTACGGGCCCATGCTTTGGCCTTCGGAATATTTCGGCCACTCTTCTGGGGCTTTCCCGTTGATAAGAAGCACCAGAAGCGGAGCGTGGGCCTTAATGTAGGAGCGCGAATAATGCGCTCGATACAAATCGTCGCAAATGGCGACAACCAGATCGGCTTGCGGGCTGCGACTAAGACGTTGCACCAATTCTTCCAACGAGACGCCGCTTACCTGCGTGGGCCCTTTGAAATTAGCATCATCAGTCCCCGTATAACTCACCTGCGGCAAGGTCAGCAAATCCTCCCGTCGCAGATATCGGATTGTTCCTGCCGGCACTCCGGCCAAATCTCCGGCCACCTCCAGATCGAGAGCGGAAGCGCGTTTTTCGTGGAGTTGTACTCTCGAAACGCTCGGGGTTGATGACTTTGTTTGGGCGCGAAGGCAGCGCATTGAACTAGCGGATGCCAGAACCAGAAAAAGCAAACCGACCTTACTGATGTATGCCTCACGAATGCCTAGCCGCATGGCACATGCTAACTCACACCCACCCGTCTGCCCCTGTGGAAATCCTTCCCGGCGCTATCCAATACAAAAACGAATTGAGGAAAACCAAAAATTGCGTTTCGATTCCGCAACAATTTGAACTAGTTTCCTCGCAACATTTTTCGCACACATGGGGCCAAGCGGGGTCATACCAACTTTTCCAGTGCGTCATTGCTTGGTCTTTCTGACCAAGCAGCCCTATGTGCTTTCGCTAGGCGTTTGAATGCCGGGAGGCTTCCTCGAATGGCCAAAGCAGGCAAAACTCGTTTCTTCCTTCTTATCGCATTCCTCTGCCTGGGTATCGTTCTCTTTTTCCCGGCCGACGCTTTCCCTCAGCAAACGCTTGGTGGCATTACCGGCACGGTTACGGACGCCTCTGGCGGCGCCATAGCCGACGCGCAGGTGACCGTGATCGCGGACGGTACCGCACTTACCAGGACGCAGAATACAAACGCAGTTGGCAGCTATGATTTCGCGAATCTCCCTATCGGTTCTTATACCCTGACGTTCACCCACGGCGGTTTCGACACCTTGAAGATACCCTCCATCACCGTGCAAGCCGATCGCACCGCAACGGTGAACGCTACTCTAAAAGTTGGTCAAGTAGGCACCACGGTCACGGTAGAAGCCGCACCGCTCTTGAATGCTGTTGACACCACGAACGGTTATATCTTGGAAAAGGACCAGATTGAGTCCGTGCCTCTTCCAACCGGAAGCTTCACGGGACTGGCGATTCTTTCTCCTGGTGTCAACTCGGAGCTTACCAGCGGATCGGGCGTCAACAACGGGCTGGGCAATCAACCCATCTGGGCCAATGGCCAGCGAGACACCAGCAACACGTTTCTCTTGAATGGAGTGGATTCCAGCAACCTATTTAATGGGAAGAGCACCAGCTCGGTGGCGTCGGCGCGCATCGTAAACAATACGGGCATCGGAGGCGCTGCAAGTATTTCCAGCACTACTGCGGAACCCCTTCAGGCTACAGCTTCGGTTTATCTTGCGATTGGCCAGGCCTTGCCTACACCTGCACCCGAAACGATCGAAGAGTTCCGCGTAAACACTTCCATGTACGATGCGCAGCAAGGCTCCACCAGCGGCGCGCACATTGACATGAGCACGGCCTCCGGCACCAACAATTACCATGGTGCCGCGTACATTCACCGCGGAACCGACGCCATGAACGCGGCTCCCTATTTTTACAACGCAAATGGCAATATTCCGGACAGCGAGAAAGTACCGGAACAGCATCGGTATACCGCCGGCGGAACGCTAGGCGGGCCCATCATTCAGAACAAACTTTTCGGTTTTATCAGCTACCAGCATGTTCATGACTCCGATCAGGAGATCGGAACCTCGCGCGTCTCCGTGCCACCTGGACTCACCAATGATCGAAGTCCTGCCGCGTTGGCGGCTATCATCAATGGAGCTCCTACGGACTGTCCCGCTCAGCCATGTAACTTTCCCTACTCGGTATTGGTCAATCCGGTTGTCGGTACAGCCCCGGGCGATATCAACCCCATCGCCTACGGTCTGCTCAACTACAAGCTGCCCAACGGTCAGTTTCTAATCCCCTCTGCCGATAGTTTCGTACCGACGATCAGTTACCCGGAAAATACATTTACTCCAGGCACTTCCTACTTCCTCGCGGATCAAGCGGTTTCCAATCTGGATTGGATTATCAGTCCCAAAGACACCCTGGCGCTGAAATACTACTACCAGCATGACCCCAGCATCGCGCCCTATGCGTATTCTGGCTCGCCGGGATTCACCCAAAATTTGGACGCCGGCAGCCAGGTGGCTTCCATCTCCAATACACAGGTCCTCACGCCAAATCTCAGTGTGGTCGAAGTGTTCGGCTTCATTCGGGAAAAGGTATATAGCACTATCCAGCAGCCCTTTACTCCGCAACAACTCGGCACTTACGTTTCGAATCTCACCGGGGCATCCGCGGCAGACTCAACCATCAACACCTTTGGCTCGTCCTATTTCCCCGGCATTTCCATCGTCGACGACTACGGAAACTCAGCGCCGTACAACGTGAATTTTGTTACCAATGCGGCCACCAACATCGGCATGGGCTCCAATTCCCAGGGTGCGTGGACCGGCGTATTTCAGAACCGCTTCATGCCTTCGGCAAACGCCGTCTGGACTCACGGCAAACACACGCTCACCTTTGGCGGCAGCTTTGCCTACACCCAACTCAATACGCGGGATGAGAGAGCGAACAAGGGTGTGATCGGGTTCGCCGATTTCTCGCAATTCCTCGAGGGATTGCCTACTTCCTACACCTCCAACGGTTTCATTACCACTGCCTACCTGCAGGGCGATGCGAACCGCTACTATCGCTCCAAGGAAACTGGTTTGTATCTGCAGGACAAATTCCAGATTCGCTCCAACCTTAGCATTACCGCTGGGCTGCGTTTCGACGACCATGGCGGCCTAACGGAAAAGTATGGACGCCTGGACAACTTCGATCCTTCGCAGTACGACTACGACGCCACAACGGACACCATCGTAAACAACGGCCTGATTATTGCCGGCAACAATAAACGCTTCCCCAGCAAGGGCGTCAGCGATTCCACGCTCACGGGTAGACAGTGGGGACTCGGACCGCGCTTGGGTGTGGCCTGGAGCCCGAAAATGTTCAACAACAAAATCGTGGTACGGGGCGGCTGGGGCATGTACTACGACCGCGGCGAATTATTCACGTATCTTTCGCCGGGCTTCGCCGCTGGTGTGATACCCGGAGGCCCGTTTGGCGTGAACCAATCCCCGCCGTTCGTCAACTCACAGGTATGCACCGCAATCGGAACTTACTACCAGGACTTCATTCCCACCTGCGATCCCACGCAACCAAACGGCGGCTCGTTCTCGAATCCCTGGGGCAACACACTGCAGCCTCCGCCGACCGGCGATCCCTCCAAGATTTATCTTCCCAACGCGGCGGCAATCGAAGGCGGCGCACAGCTTTTCTCCTTCGGCGATTACGCACGAAACAACAAACTGCCGTATACGATGAACCAAACGCTAGACATTCAATGGCAACCGCGCAACGACCTGCTCATCACCGTCGGCTACGTTGGCAATCTTGGCCGTCATGAAATCATCCCCATACCGTTCAACCAGGCGCAGATCGCCACGCCAACTCACCCCATCCATGGTCAGAGTTGGAGCTATGGCTATACGGTTCAACAACCCGGCTGCACCATCGACGTATATAGCTGCGCCATTACTCTGCCGGACGGAAGCCAGATGCTGGCGACCTACGAAGGTGGCAATGTTGACCTTCGTGTTCCATACATTGGGTATTCTGCCGAGTCCGAGGCTTACACAGCCGCCGGTGTCTCCGCGTACCACGCGCTGCAGGCTCACGTTGAAAAACGCCTCAGCCACGGCCTTCAGGTAGGTTTCTCGTACACCTATTCCCACGCAACCGACGAGCAAAGCGCCATGGGCCTGTTTTACAACGGCAACAACCCGGATGATCTTCGCTCCGGCTACGGCCTATCGGATTTCGACCGCACGCACGTAATTAATTTTACGTACCTCTACCAGTTCCCCAAATTTTTTGAACAAACATCCATCAAGGGCAGGTTGGCGGACGGCTGGGCAATCGAAGGTCTGGCGATCATTCAAAGCGGCCAACCTTACAGCGTCATCGATTACTCCGGCGCGGTAGGAGGCCTCTATTACGGCACTTCGGACGGCATTATCAATCCAATCGTGCCATTGGTACCTTCCTGTTCGCCTTCTCAGGCGCTTACTGGCCATAACGGCGCCACGGATGGACAACCGGCGCTGAATGCCGCTTGTTTCACCCTGCCACTCCTAAACCCGGGCGACCTCGGTGGAGCGATCCCACCGGGTGACACCTTCGAGACCAACTTCGCGACAGGCGAACGCAACATCTTCCGTCAGGCGTGGCAAAAGCGGACCGACATTTCTATCGTAAAGCTCACGCAAATCAGCGAAAGGGTTTCGCTGAAATTCAGCTTCGATGTTTTCAATCTAACTAATACGCCCAGCTTCGACATTCCAATTAACAACGTCGACCAAAACCTTTACTTCAACGATTTCCCTGTACAAGGTTCGCCCCTCTATTCGTCACCGACACTGAGTGGCTTGGGAATCGTCAACAAAACCATTGGCAGCCCACGCCAGATCCAGATGACGCTGCGCCTCAACTTCTAATATTTGTCTGGAGCGAGAGAGGACGCTTAGCCAAACAAGGTGAGTCAAGCAGTCGCGTTACGAACTTTTTCCAGCACTCGGGTGTCGGGTTCGGGCGTCGCGCCTGCACAGCTAGCCACCCAGGCCCCCATCGTATTCGCGGCTTCATTCATTGCCAGCAATGCCGCACCTCGCAGATAGTGATGTACCAGCGCTGCTGCGAACGCATCACCCGCTCCGACGGTATCGGCCACGGTGATGTGAAGCCCAGGATGCTGATGGAAACCCGATGGAGATGCCAGCAAGCTTCCACATGCGCCACGAGTCACGCACACCAGCTTCGCGCCAGTTGTCTGCAGCACCCACTCCATCGCCCCTCGTGGCTCGCGGGTTGCAGAAAGCGCAGCCGGAGCTCCCAGAAGTTTCAGAATGGCGGGAAATTCCTCGTCGTTGAGCTTGATCACCGTTGCCCGCCCCGCGGAGTCGCGCAGCATTTCCGCAGCGTAAAAAGCCTGCCGCAAGTTCACATCGAATACTCGAACAGCAGCCTCGGAAGCCGCATCCAGAAAGTCCAGGATCGTTTCGCGCGACGAGGCCGAACGCTGCGCCAGCGTGCCATAAGAAATGGCGGAAGCTTGCCTCGCCAGCGATCGCCACTCCGGGGTCATTTCAAAAAAGTCCCACGCAACCGGCCCGGCAATTTCGTACTTCGGTTGTCCGCCGGAATCGAGCCGTACTTGCACCGTTCCCGTAGGATGATCCGGATCCGATTGGAGAAAATCCGTAGGCAGGCGAAGATGCTGGAACCGGCGCCTCGCTTCCTCCCCGAGCGCGTCCGCTCCCAGACGGCTGGCAACAATGCCATGATCTCCCAACAAGCTGGAAATATAGGCAAAGTTTGCAGGCGCGCCGCCAAGCTGCCGGCCTTGCGGAAACAAATCCCAGAGGAGTTCGCCGAGACCTACAACGGTGAAATTGCCAGCAGCCGAACCTGGAAGAGAAGCTCTAGAGGACACTTGGCCCCGCGGAGTAAATAAGCAAATAAACAAGCGAAGCGCAGCGGAATCGAGAAGAGGTGCTGGTCATGGCTTGCAGGTGATCATGGCTTACAAATACAGCCCCATTTTTGTCCCATTAAATCACGAAAGGGGAGCCCTTGTGGGGCTCCCCTCCGTTTTTGGGGTGGCTAGGGGCTAAAAAGTAACTCGCAGACCAAACTGCAATTGCCGCATACCCGTTGGTGAACCAGGCGAACTATCCGCTTCGATGTCCGTGATCTGCCCGGCATTTCCGCTGCAATCGATGCAGGTGTTTCCTTGGTTCGAGTTAAAGCCCAACACCACGTGGTTGAATACGTTGTACGCGTCGAATCGGAATTGCGCTTTGACGCGCTCCGTAATGCTGAAGCTCTTCGAGAGCGACAGGTCTGAGAAAAACGCCGAAGGTCCAAAGAACGTGTCGAAACCTGCATTGCCGACCGTCCCGCAGGCCGGTAGCGAGAAGGGTCCCGACACCGGACGAGCCAGCGTGCAAGTGTCCGTGCCGACGTCCGCTGGGCCCACGGTATATGCCAGCGGTGCGACCGGTTGGTATTCGTACCAAACTCCGTTGATCTTGCGCGGACCCACGTTAAACGATTGACCGGATACTAGGTTTGGACGGCACGGCCCTGTATCGGCAATTTGGCCGCACTCACCGATGCTCGCGGTCCACGGCAGTCCGCTGCTCCAATTAAGGGTGTTGGTAAGCTGCCAGCCGCCGACGATCAGGTCCATTGCGCGACCCGAATCGCCCAGGAAGCGCTTGCCTTTACCGAACGGCAACTCATACACCGTGCTGATCACGAAAACGTTTCTGCGGTTGTACTGGTCGGGCCCGTAAGCAAGCTTCGGGTCAGCCGAATAGTAACTGGAGTTGTATGCATTCGAGTGCGCGAAGGTGTAATGCGCCAGGAATTGCAAGCCGCTGCTGAATCGTTTCTCCACCTTCACTTGCAGCGCGTTGTAGTTGCTGCTGGCGTCATTCCCAAAGTAAGTCAGGTCGACCGCGCAGCACGTTAGCGGTGCACCCGTTGGCGTGAAGTAGCCGGGATACGTGAACGACGGTGTGCCGTTGAGGAAGAATGGACGCCGGTTGGCTTGCGGCACGGTTGGAACGAATCCACCGGGCCCGCACGTAGTTGGTGTTGGGCAAGTAACAAGGTTCGTACCGTCGCCTACCACAGGCGAGTTCGGGTTGTACGACGGTCCGTCGGTATTGAACACGTGCGTGCCCTTGTTTCCAATGTACGCAACTTCCAGCGAGATCGTCGATGTCAGTTGCCGTTGCACTGTCGCATTCCATGCGTCCAGAGTCGGCAACCGTTGTATCGTCGGCCGGATTCTCGAACTTGATGTGCCGTCAGGTCCCAGGAGCGGCAGCGTGCCCGCCGGGGAAATCTGTGACAACACAGTTGAAAAATCAAACGCCGGCGCACCTTGGGCAAGGGTGAATACCGGGCTCATGTTATTTGTTGCGGCGGGGTTTTGGCTCGAATTGGTGATTGTCTGGTTCGCCAGAACCGGCAGGTTCTGCGTCACCACGTGACCAAAGTTAGAGCCGAAAACGCCGATGTCAAAGCTGCGTCCATATCCCATCCGGACCACGGTCTTCGCATTTGCCTGATAGGCGATACCGAGTCGCGGCCCGAAGGCCTTGTACGTGTTGCTAACGTTGCCGTTCATCCCGACAGGCCCGTAGCCCGCTACGTCGATTACACCGTTTGTGAGGTTGGCGAACCCTCCGTTGCCCGTTCCGTTGACCGTTTCTGGGAAATAGATCTCCCAACGCAGTCCATAGTTGAGCGTCAACTTGGGTGTTATCCGGTAAGTATCCTGTCCGTAGAAGAACCAGCGTTTCTGCCGCTCCGCCGCATTCAAGCTGGTGCTCACGAACCGCTGCAGTTCATTTACATCGCCGAGAAGAAACGTCCCCAGCGCCAGGCCGCCGTTACCGGCGAGCGAGGTGTCATTCTGGTCGAAGTTCAACTCCCCTGTACGGTTGGCGTCGCTGGGTACGCGCAGATTCATCGCGTAGCGAATGTCCGCTCCGAACTTAATCTGGTGATTGCCGTGGATCTTCGTCCAGTTGTTGACGAACTGAAATTGCTGCTCGCTTTCTGTAAGCGGGCAGTTGCAGCGTCCCACGTTCAGCCCATCGCCGAAGTTGGGCAGCCCTTCATTTTGCGCTCCAGCCGCGCCGTTGTTTCCGTTGATGGTTGGGAAGAACGACGACAAGCCTCCCGTTACCGATGTCCCCATGTTCATGCCGGGAATGCCAAAACCGTTCATCGGATTCGTGTTCGCATCGGAATACGCTGTCTCTGGGTTGTACTTAAAATACCCGAAACGGAAGTCGGTCAGCAGTGTCGTGCTGATGGCCTTGTCAAAACCCGTCGCCAAACTGTAATTGTGAACCGTCGATTCTCCATTCAGGCCGCCGGGTCCGAAACCCACGCCGCCCAAAAGTCCCAAGACTCCCTTTCCTGATAAATTAAAGTAGTCTAGGCTGAACCGCCCGAAAACCTGGAAGTTGTGCGGCGCGTTGTAGTCCACGCGTATGTCAAACGCGTTCTGGTTGTAATTGCCCGAACCCGAACCTGTGAAATTATTGGTCAGGTTGCTGTTTGTCGGTGCTGGAAACGCTGCCAGGATGGCTGCTGCCTGCGTCGAAATCATGCCAATTGGGATCAAGTTGCCTGCGAATGCTGTCCTACCAGCACCGGTCAATGGATTACCCGTTGCCGGATTGTACATTTGCCCGCCGCCGTTGACGGTTCCCAAGTACTGGCTAAGATCGCAGAAACCGGGCATCGCGCTGGTTGCATTGGTGGCGGGGTTGCAAGTGCTCGTCACTTCCGTCGTCGGAATCGTTATCTGGTTTGAGGCGCCGCTGATCTCTCGCGTCCCCTGGTAGTCTCCAAAAATGAACAGTTTGTTCTTGATAATCGGCCCGCCCGCCGCGACGCCGAAATCCTTGTAGGTCGCTTGCGGGAGCGGCACGTTGGCAGCTTGCGTGAAGGGATCGCGCGCTTGTTGGCCGTCCCCGCGATAATCGTAGAAACCGCTGCCGTGGAGCTCGTTCGTGCCTGACTTCGTTTGCACCGTGACCACCCCTGCAACGGCCTTCCCGAACTCCGCGTCGTAATTCTGCAGCGCGATCTTTGTTTCCTGAATCGCGTCAAGGTTTGGGTTTACCACGATGATTCCCAGGATTGCATCCTGGTTGTCGGTGCCATCCAACTCGAACGATGTTCCGCTGAAGTGCTGGCCATCCACGAAAATCTGCTGGGCACCCTGCGGGTTTTCCGTTGCCGCGTGGCTCCACCCGACGATCTTCTGCGTTCCCGGCGAGAGCAATTCGAAATTCGTAAAATTGCGGTTCAAAATCGGGAGGTCCTGCACGTAGCGTTCGTTGAATTCGATTGCCACGTCGGAGCGGTCCGTTTTCAACTGTGGCAGTTCGCCGGTTACCTCTACGCTCTGGGTAACCGCACCTACTTCAAGTTGCGCATCGGCCCTCGTGCCGCTGTCCGCGGACACACTGACACTGGTGATGTCCTGCTTCTTGAATCCCGCTGCTTCGATGGTGATCCGGTAGGTGTCCGGAATTAAGTGGGTGACGGCGTAGTTGCCGTCCTCGTTTGTGGTTGTTTCTTGCGTCGTGCCTTTCGTCGTCGAGGTCACGGTGACTTTGGCACCAGACACAGCTGCGCCTTGTGCGTCGGTTACCGATCCCAGAATGCTGCCATACACAGCTTGGCCGCGGGCGCTACTGCTCGCACACAAGGCGACCATAAAACAGATCACAACCACCCACGCTAATCTTGCTCTCATCGCACCCCTCCTGAAACATCTTGGCCAATTCCGGCACAACGTCGGAATGGAATACATGGGTTTTCGTTGCGTTCTGTCGGAACGACCAACGTTGGCTCAGGTCACACCCGCAGCTTCTGAGCTAGCGCGAAATTAAAAGGAATGTAGTCCTGTCGAACCGATCACAACGACGCGAAAGCCCCCAACTCCTCGGCCTTGCACATTGCCCCACTGCACCCGCCGCTTCTGCGACGTCCCGGCTGGCTCGTCTCGTAACGACCTACTTCGAGAACAAGCGACACCACCACCGGGGTGGGGCATCAAATAATGAGTAGCTTGTAGCAACTTTTTGCATATAGGGTAAGTCTCTTGGGGTTCTGAAACGGTTACGGCGGGTAAGCCGTCGCCTATCAACGGCATGCGAAACCGTTACCTTGATGTTACAATGCGCGCAAGTGTCCCGTGAACGGCAAAAGCGAGTACCTCAATCAAATTGACCGCATATTGCAGAGTCGTGCTTTGCACGGCTCCGAGTCTCTGCGCAACTTGTTGCGTTATCTCGCGAATCATTCTTTGGAGCACCCGAGCGCCGCTCCGAAGGAGTATCAGATTGCGACGGAAGTTTTCGGGCGCAATGAAGACTTCGATCCACACGTAGATTCCATGGTTCGCGTCCAAGCCGGACGCCTTCGCACCAAACTTACCGAATATTATTCTGCCGAAGGAGCCAGCGACCCGATCGTTGTCGAGATGCCCAAGGGCACCTACGCGCTTACGTTCACCGAGCGGCCTCCGGTTAACCCTGTACCGCTTCCCCCGAAGGATCCAGCGTTCTCGAGCCCCACCCCTCAGCCTGCCCAGCAAAGCAAATCAAACCTGCCATTTTCCGTCCGTTGGATTTCCGCGCTGGTGGTTTGCTCGATAGCCCTCGCAACGTTCCTGGCGGTGGGCATTGACCGGCTTTTCCCTCATCGAATTCCGGAGGCCCATTCCGTAACGGAAGCGACGAATGCGCCTGCCGCGGTTAGCTCTTTCTGGAACGGCTTCCTGGCGGGACACCAGCAGCCTTTGGTGATTTTCAGCAATGCACCGTTTGTCGGCCGCCCGGATTCCGGAATGCGTTACTACGATGCCGCGCACGACGGCAAAACGCGGATTCTGGATCACTATACGGGCGTTGGCGAAGTTTTGGCGGTGCACGCACTCGACGATACCTTCCGGCAGCTTCAGCAGCAGATCCGGGTCAAACGCGGCAGCTTGTTTTCCCTGGACGACGCGAAGAACAACAATCTCATCTTCATCGGCTCGCCTTCCGAAAACCTCTCCCTTCTGGATATTCCTACCACCAAGGAGTTTTCCTTCCAGAGGCTCCATTGCTGTTCGAGAGACGGGAACGTCGAGATCGTCAATCTTCATCCGGCTCCCGGTGAGTTGCCAACCTACCAAGCTTCACCCTCAAACGAAGATCTCACCGAAGACTACGCGCTCATTGCGCTCGTGAAGGGTCTTGAGCCAACGTACTCGGTGTTGATCTTGGCCGGCACTACCACCATCGGCACGCAGGCCAGCGTGGAATACGTCTGTCAACAAAGTTCCCTCGAAGAATTGCTTGGTCGAATGGGAGTTTCCACCGCAAAAGAACTGAAACCGTTTGAGGCGGTCATCCGAGTGAAAGTCGCTCGTGGGGTTCCCGTCGAGACGGAACTTGTCGCGCTTCACAAACACTGATTCTCCCAACTGTTTCCGAATCGCTGAGCCGTGGCCTATTCCGTGGGTGGCGTCAGGGTGGGATCGAGTGCCGCTGCCTTCTGAAACTCCTGCTGGGCTTCTTCTTTGTTTCCCTGTTGCCGCAGTGCCAGCCCCAATTGATAGTGTGCGGGTGCGTAACTCGGAGTTGCGGCGATGGCTGCACGGAATTGCGCGATCGCGTTTCCCAGATCGCCGGTGCCTCGCAGGCGGCGTCCTGAATTCGTTGCGAACACGGCGGCTTGCAGATCCGTCTGCTTCTTGACGAGGTCGGCGCCAGCGCGTGTCTCGCTCGCCGCTCCATCTGCATCGCCAAGTTGCCTCAACACGCCAGCTAGCGTGGTGTGCGCGCCCGCAAATTCCGGCTGTAGACGAATCGCTTCTCGAAGCGACTTTGCGGCATCCTGCAAATTGCCCTGCTGCTTTTGCACCGTGCCCAACGTGTAGTAAGCCTCCGCGTAGTCCGGCTTCGCCCGGATCGCCGCGCGCAATTCTTTCGCCGCGCCCTCCAAATCGCCCATCTGCCAAAGCGTGACGCCCATCGTGTACGGTGGGTCGGGCTGAGAACCGTCTAGCGCTTCCGCCTTTCGCAGTTCCACCACGGCCTCCGGCAGTTTGTCCTGCAATTTCAACGTAAGGCCGCGGTTGTAATGCAGCGATGGATTATCGGGCGAACGTTTCAGTGCGGACTCGAACTCCGACAACGCTGCGACGAAGTCCGCTTTCTGTAGATACGCGGCCCCAAGATTCCCCTGGTAAGAAACATCGTCTGGATGAACTCGCAACGCAGCATGAAACGCCGCAATCGCGCCATCTCCGTCGCCTGTCTGCAAAAGTGCCAGTCCGAGATTGTTCTGCGCGTCCGGATCCGCCGGCGAAATCCGAATCACTTCCCGAAACGCCGCCGCGGCTTCTTCCGGACGTCCCGCGCGTTGCAGGAGAAGTCCCAGCTGATTTTGCGCATCAGGCTGCTGCGGATTCAGCCGCACCGACGATTGCAAAGCGACAATTGCTCCAGCCGAATCGCCCAGATCGCGGCGCACCAATCCAAGATAGTAGAAGCCCGGCGAGGATTGCGGATCGAACTGCACCGCCCGCTCCAATTCGGCTTCCGCTTCGGGCAACTCCTTTTGCTCAAAACGGATCACGCCGAGATGAAGGTATGCTGGTGCGTAATCTGATTTCAGCACGATGCTCTTCGAAAATTCCGCGATGCCTCCCGCCGAATCATTTTCCCTAACGCGCATCGAGCCCAGCGCGTCGTGCAAGTCGTAACGATTGGGCGCAAGTTCAAGCGCCTTCTCGATCGCCGCCTCCGCTCCCGGAACGTTTCCCGAAGCTTCGAGCGAGCGCGCTAGCGCGTACTCTGCGTCGGCGGACTGCGGCGCCAGGCGCACCGCTTCGCGCGCTTCCTCGGTCGCGCTCTTCGTGTCATTTTGCTGCAGCAGAGCGCTCGAAAGCGTGAAATGCGCTTCCGCCAGGTCCGGTTTCAGCGCGATCGCCGTCCGCAAGTGTTGTTTTGCCGCTTCTGCATCGCCCTGCGCAAGAAGAATCCAGCCGAGCACGCTATGAGCCTGCGCATCGTTCGGATTGCTCTTCAAGATTCCCTCGAAGAACTTGCGTGCTCCCGCGAGGTCGCCCGCTTTCAATGCCGTAACACCGTCCGAGTAGGATTGCTCGGGCGGTGAGGCAGGCATCGCATTTGCCTCTTGCGCGGATGCATCCGCTGGCAGGACTACAAGCAGCGCGAGCAGTGCAAATCCCGCAAAAAGTCGTGGCGATCGACACTGGGAACCCTTGAGCAGAACATTCCTCGCAAGCAATTGCCAAATTCTCCCGGAATTCAAGTTAGAAAACTCATGCTAACACTCTCGTTTGCCTGCGGGCCGGCCTGTAGGGGATTGTCTCACCGCTCATTCCAGCCGCCTGCTTGCGAGTTCATCGCGACAAGCGCAGACTACGGTTCACGCACAAACTGATTATGCGATGGAACCCACTTCTCCAGCGATTCTGGCTTTTTTCTTTTCTGCTCATTCTTCCTTTTCTTTTTTCTGCGACTCGTGACACCCAGGCTCAGAGCACCCAACCTGTTGCAACAAAGTCCGAGGCGAACCCTGCGCCTCCAACCCTTGGACAAGATTGCGGCCCGTGTCACGCGGAAATTGTTCGAAACTACTCCAAAACCTCGATGGCCAACGCCAGTGGCACCGCGATTCAAGCGCTGATTCCCGGGGAATTTACCCACGCTCCGTCCGGAGTGCGTTACGGCATTTACGAGGGAAACGGCAAAGCCTGGCTGGAGTTCGATCGTGACACTTCCGACGCCGTCCACGGCAAAAGGGAATTGTCCTATTTCATCGGCTCCGGGCAACGCGGTCGCACGTATCTTTTTTCGGAAGACGGCTTCGTTTTTGAATCTCCGGTCAATTGGTATGCGCAAAGCAGAACCTGGGACATGACGCCCGCGTACAAGTCCGCAACACACATTCCGCTGAATTTGCCGGCCGCAGTTTCCTGTTTCCACTGCCACACCAGCGGATTCCACCCACCCGCGCCCGGGACGGAAAATAAATATCCGGAGCCTCTTTTCTCGCAGCACGGCATCGCTTGCGAACGATGCCACGGAAATGCCGATGCCCACGCCAAGGGCTCCGGCCCGGTCCTGAATCCGTCGAAGTCGCCGCCGGCTCGGCGCGACGCAATCTGCATGCAATGTCATCTGGAGGGAAGCGCCGCAATCGAACAATCCGGCAAACACATCTACGATTTCAGACCGGGCGAAGACCTAACCGAATTTGTGCACTACCTGGTCCTGTCGACCGAGAAGCAAGCCAATCCGCGGGCCGTCAGTCAGTTTGAAGCCCTTGCCGAAAGCACGTGCAAGCGTAAATCGGGTGACGCGTTGCATTGCGTGACCTGCCATGATCCGCATAGCTCTCCAGCGCCAGCGGAACGCGTGAATTTCTATCGCGCCAAATGCCTGCAATGCCATGGCGAGCGTTTCGCAACCAAACATAACCCCAAAAATCCGGATTGCGTTTCGTGCCACATGCCAAGAATCTCCAGCAGCGACGTAGCGCACACGCAGGCCACCGATCACCGCATTTTGCGGCAGCCATCTGTCTCAACTCCTCAAGTCACGGCTGAAATCGCCACCTCCAGGCCGAAGCTGGAAATGTTCCCTGCTCAGGCGGGTCCGCCCACTAACAGGGATTTGGCGCTCGGTTGGCTCGCTCTCGCTGAATCCGGACGAAATCTTGCGGAGGTCGAGGAAGAAAATGTTTTACTTGTCGCCGCCAAGGAATTCCCGCACGATGCCGCGGTTCTGAGCGCATACGCATACCGCGAACTGATCCACAAACGCACGCAACACGCAAAAGAGTTGTACGAGGAAGCTCTGCGGATCGATCCGCTGAATCTCGACGCAGCCGTAAATCTCGGCGTCATCGAAGCCCAGTCAGGTTCTACCGACCACGCGCTGGCACTATGGAGAGATACGTTTCACCGCGCGCCGTGGCGCAGCTCAATCGGCATGAATCTCGCAAGGCTCTCCTGCAACCTCGGCAACCGCGAGGAAGCTGAAGAATCCCTGCGCAGAGTTTTGCAATTCAATCCCGATTTTCCGGAGGCGCGTCAATTTCTGCGCGGACTGGAAAGTCAAACAGTGGCCTGCGGCGCACGCTAGCGATCCGTCGGAACAATTCTGACCGGCTCGCGTAACTCACTACTACTTCTTGTCGGCCAAACGGCTCTCCACTTCTCGGAGGTTATCCTTCGCCAGCGTGTTCTGCCCGTTCAGTTGAATCGCTTTTTCTAAATGTTCCTTCGCGGCAGAGAGTTCACCCGTCTCCGCAAGAGCCGCGCCCAAATTCGCCTCCGCCATGGAGTCTGAAGGGTTCAACCGGACCGCCGCCTTGAACTCCTCGATGGATTCCGGAAATCGTCCTTCAGACGCGAGCGCATTCCCTAAATTGTAGCGAGCCGGAAAATAGTCGGGCTGTGCTGCCACCGCAATCTTTAGCGCCGCAACTGCATCCGCGGTTTTCCCGGCAGCCAGCAGCGCGCCACCCAGCGAATTGTTCGCGATCGCGTCCTGCGGCCGTACACGCACGGCTGCCTGGTAATGCTCCAGCGCCTCGCCAATCTCCCCCCGCGCTTGCAACATCGCCGCAAGGTTGTACTGTGCCGCAAAATCATTGGGATCGCGCTCGACGTCATGCCGCGAAAGCGCTTCCTGAATCAGCCGCCGTGCGTCTTCCTGCTCCACCGGCGTCCCGCGCGGAAGCACCTGCAGCCACAAATGTGCCATTTCGTCGGTCGTCCGGTTTCCACCGTGAACGCGTTGCGGCGGATGAAACGGATTCGATGGGTTGGCCTCGCTGTTGTCATAAACATATTCCATCGAAACCACCGAGGCCTTCGGCAGAAATACCGGCTCTGCGTAATAGAAAACCGCCTGCCAATTCAGATTCCAGCTCGGAATGAAAATCAAATCGTGCGATGTTCCATCAGGCAGCTTTGCTGTAGCGCGCAGTTGCTTCCCCAAGTAATGCGCGTGCGGATAAATCGCCAGCAGATCCACGTCTGCAGGCACAGTAAACGAATCGCTTACCCGAAAATCGGTCGCGCCCGCCGGAATATCCAGTGCGGCGTCATTTTGCAATTCCAGCAGCATTGGGAATTTCGTTGCCGGCTGGTTCGTGAAGTAAATCCCTATGCTCGGCTCTATCAGTTCAGCCTTTCCCGAGGGCTGTAGATGCGTGTTCAGCACGAAATCATCGCCCGGTTCCAGCCGCAGCGCCATGCCCGGCGGTTCTTCGTGCGGCGAGGAGCCCGGCTTCCAGAAAAACAGATGACTGTCCGGATCGAACGATTCCGATTCGATTCGTAACTCCATCCCCGGGAATCCGTCTCCAGGGTGTTTTTCTTGAGCCCGCGAAGATTGCTGCCGGTCTACAAGAATATTGGCGTGATGCACGACGCGCTTCTCGCCCGGGCGAATCTCAATCGCCTTGATCCAGCGTGTCCCATCCACTCGCGTCGGGAAAATAAAATTCCAGTAGTTGTCGGTACCGCCGGCCGGAAGTGCATACGCCTTGCGTGCGCGCAGAACTAGATCCGGCTTTCCCAGCTCCCACCCGCTGGCGAATTGCGGCGTTGAAAAAAGCTCCGCAGCGTCTCCTCTTGGCGCGCCCTGTTCCGCCCACTTTTGAAACAGTGCTATTTGCGCGTCCGAAAGCCGCATTTCGCCCTGAAACCGGAACTCCCCCAGCGCCGGCAGCCAGGGCGGCATGATACGGCGTTGCGTTACAACCGCAATCTGCCTGGCGAATTTCGCGGTGTCTTCGTAGCTGAGCAACGGGAACGGTCCCGCCTCGCCAGCCCGGTGGCACGGCGAGCAATATTGAAAAACAACTGGTGCAATGTCGCGGTTAAAGGTGACTTGCTGTTTTTCTTCCGCGGAATTCTTCGATGGTGAGGATTCAACGCGCGCTGCTATGCAAACGGAAAGCGCGACAAGGATCATCCCACCACAATACCAACCAAGTCCCTTCATGGAGCGCCCGGAAGAAAGCATCCAATGGCCGGTGCCGTCGCCAGCGCAACTGGCTTTCCCAAGGCCGCGGCTTCGACAGCGGAAAACAGTTCGCGCGTGGTCGGCGCGGGTCGCGAACGGCCGAACTCCGTATACCAATCGTCAATCCGCCCGTGATAAAAAAGCTGCCCACTCGCCGAAAACACCGCGGACTCCGGAGTGACGGTCGCATTCGCAGCTCGGATCAACGTCCGCTGCGGATCGCGCAACGCCGTTAATGTGTAGCCGTACTCTTTCAGATGTTTGCGTATCAGATCGGAAGTCTCGGATCCGATGGGATACACCAGGAAAAACTCAGCGCTCTTCTGGAAACGCGCACTCATCTCTTGAATCGACGGCGCATAGCGGTTCGAAACAGGGCAATCCGTCCGAACAAACAGCAGAACAACAATTTTCCCGCGAGCGCGTTGAAACGGGTCCACGGCATGTCCGTCCAAATCCACTACGCCGTCCGTCCGTATCTGCGCTCCACTCGCACCAGCGGTAACGCCAGCGAGTATCAGCAACAGCACAAATCGCAAGCAAATCCGGTCGCATTGCGCGCGTGATTCGAACATTTGGCGAGTATAGCACCGCCAGATTTGTGACGAATCCCTCCGACGTCTGCTTGACAGATGGGTTAGACTTCCGCGCAACAGAGTCACCGCGGAGGAAGAGTGCGAAGTTCGAGGCGTGATTTTCTGCAAGGAGTCGGCAGTTGTGGTGCCGCACTCGTTGCTGCGCCCCGCTCGTTTCATCCGCTGATTTCCAGTGATGACGGTGGTTCTCTCGCGTCTAGGCTTGCAAACGATCCGTTGCGTCCTCAATTTCATCTTCTTCCCGCCCGCAACTGGATGAACGATCCCAACGGACCAATCTACTGGGACGGTCGATACCACATGTTCTTCCAATACAATCCGGGCGCCGCCGTCTGGGGAGATATGCATTGGGCGCACGCCGTAAGTCCAGACATGCTGCACTGGAAACATTTGCCCGTCGCGCTCACGCCCACACCCGACGGCCCCGACCAGCAGGGCTGCTTCTCCGGTAGCGCCGTGAAGGACGGCGGCACCGCCACAATTTTGTACACCGCAGTGAAAACCGTTTCCGGCGAGCAGGCGACTCTTCGCGACGGCACGCACAATTTTCTCGAAACGCAATGTATCGCCACCAGTGTCGATCCACTGCTGAAGACCTGGAGAAAACTTCCCACGCCTGTTCTTCTACCTCCGCGCGACCCCAAGATCACGGGCTTCCGCGATCCCTGCCTGTGGCGCGACGCCGGCATCTGGTATATGGGCATTGGCTCCGGCCAGCGTGGCGAAGGTGGACAGGTTTTGCTCTATCGTTCGACCGATCTGCGCAAATGGGACTACCTGCACCCGCTCGCCAATGGAAAAGGGAATGGCAAGCGAACCGAAGACTTTGTGGATTCCGGCGAAATGTGGGAGTGTCCCGATTTTTTCGCGCTCGGCAAGAAATACGTCTTGCTCTATTCCACTGAACGAAAAGTGTATTGGGAAGTCGGCGATTTCGATCGCAGGGATCCGCTCTTTCATTCCGAAAAGCGCGGCTCTCTGGATTCCGGATCGTTCTACGCCCCGAAAAGCCAGTTGGACGCAGCGGACCGCCGTATCCTCTGGGGTTGGATTCCGGAAACGCGGCCGCAAGCGGAATTCAGCGCCGCCGGGTGGGCCGGCTGCATGTCCCTCCCTCGAGTTCTCTCCGTAAACAGCGAAAACAAGCTGGCGATGAACTTTCTGCCCGCACTTTCGGAATTGCGCCAGGAAGGAATCACGCTAAACGCGAAAACACAGACGAACGCGCAACGCAGCGAAGCCTTGCGGAAATTCACATTGACCGATGCTTCCGCTGAGTGCGAAATCGAATTCCACCGGAAGAAATTCGACCTCACGTTCGCGGCCGACAACGATCCCTGGCTTACTATCTCGTTCGATCCATCCAGACCCGGCAAGGAGCTGCAGCTCGGCGCACAGACGGTCAGCGTTCCGGCCACAGAAAACGCTAGACACCGCCTCCACTTGTTCCTCGATGCCTCCGTGGTGGAGTGCATCGTGGATGAATCCATCGCGTTTACTGCGCGCATCTACACTATCCCGAATGGTATTCTCCGCATTGCCGTGCGCGACGCGGACCCAGGCGGAGCAATATTGTCCTTGCAAATCTGGAACGTGAAACCAATTTCCAGAGATCGGCTCACCTCTTGAAGTCCCACACAAAAACGAATTGTTTGCGCCCTGACAAGAAAACATTTCCCGTGGGCCCGGCCATCATGTTTCACTCGTACGAAGGAAGGAAGCCATGCCGAAATTAAGATTGCTTTTTTGGATGGTGCTGGCCCTGCTCATGTCCTTCGATTCTCCAATCCTCGCTTCGCCACAAAAACTGGCTCCCACGCCTGCACTACATCCCGGCCCCGCGGTGCAAGACGGGCTGAAGCCGATTCTCAATTACATTTCGGCGGGCTGGACCACCTTAACCAGATCCATGGACGACTGTTCCACGATCGTGGACTCCAAGCTGGCTACGAAATCCATTCTTTACGTTCCCGCCGATTTCCCTATCTCCGACAAACTGCGCGCCCTGGAACAGCGCTGCAACATCGACGTCAAACCGTTGCCGAAAGTCATCCATAAGCTCGGCGAAATCGATCCAAACACCTTTAGTCCGCACGGATTGCTCTATCTAGAACATCCCTACGTCGTTCCCGGCGGGCGGTTCAACGAAATGTACGGATGGGACAGTTATTTCATCATTCGTGGATTGCTGCGTGCCGGCAAAGTCGAACTCGCAAAAGGCATGGTCGAAAATTTCTTTTTCGAGATCGAACACTACGGCGCAGTGCTGAATGCCAACCGCACCTACTATCTCAGCCGTTCGCAGCCGCCGTTTCTCACTTCCATGATTCTTGGGGTCTACGAAGCGGAGAAAGCGCAGGGTCACGAAGACCGCGCGTGGTTGGAGCGCGCCTACGCCTACGCCGTCCGCGATCACGCCCTCTGGATTAACGAGCCGCATCTCGCGGGAGACACTGGGCTCTCCCGTTATTTTGATTTCGGCACCGGGCCCGCGCCCGAAAGCCTCAAGGACGAAACCGATCACTACCAGAAAGTCGCGGAGTATTTTCTGCAGCATCCGGAACTCGGCGACCACCTTCTGGTGGACACCAATTCACCGCAGGCGCACGAATCGGCTGTTGGGCCGCGTTTTTCAATGCAACTCTGCAACGTGCCGTCGACCATGCAGAAGGTGAACTGTGATTCGGTGAAGGATCTGTCGCTGAGCCGAGAATATTTCAAGGGCGATCGTTCGATGCGCGAATCGGGTTTTGATATTTCCTTTCGCTTCTCCGCGTTCGGCGCGGATACCCATCATTTTGCCCCCGCCTGCCTGAATAGCTTGCTCTACAAAGCGGAAAAAGATTTGGAAGCGATGAGCACCCTGTCGGGCCGCCCGCAGGAGGCCGAAGACTGGAAAAAGCAAGCAGCCGCGCGCCAAAGAGCGATTGTGGATTGGATGTGGGATGCGCAACTCGGTGAATTCTTCGATTACAACTTCATTTCCAAAAAACACTCCGTTTA
>Ga0308309_10000527_pt1 | contig 24370 bp, 9 predicted proteins | sample HubBroMetageWFT5_FD_192491 | JGI IMG/M metagenome (GOLD analysis project Ga0308309, IMG submission 192491) | Warmed and freeze-thawed soil microbial communities from the Hubbard Brook experimental Forest, New Hampshire - Hubbard Brook CCASE Soil... | ecosystem: Environmental > Terrestrial > Soil...
ACGATTGCCATGCCGTACAGCCGGATTCTGTGGTCGGTTCAAATCGGAGTGATTGCCGCCGTGATGGGAGCGGGCTTCCTCTCCTTGAGAGGCAAGGTGATCGCCAACCCGGACTCCGACATGGGACTGCTGATTTTCGGGACGATACTGCTTGCACTTGGAATTGGATTCCTGGTTTCCGGCGGAGTATCGTACTTGCTGGCGAAATACATGGGCCTGTTGAAGAACAATGGTGACGGGCTGGCACGATCATCGGCGCACTCGTCGAGCAGTTAGCTTGACGGAAGGGAAGGGTTAGCGGATTCGAAATGGCCATGGTGAAAGACATCTCACTCGCGGAAGTACAACAGCTGGGGCACGCGCTAGATGCGGCCGTTGGGACCTTCCAAATGGACGAGCAGACCTTCCGGACGTTTTACGACAGGACTGCCCGCTTGCTGTGGTCGTATCTCTATCGAATGGGCGGCAACAATGGTGCGCTGGCCGACGACTTGATGCAGGAAAGCTACTATCGATTCTTGCGGATTCGACTGCCGGAAATGAATCAGGACTATATGAAAAATTATCTCTTCCGGATCGGGACGAATCTTTTGCGTGATCACTGGCGGCAGGGAAAGAATGCGCCAGTGCCATTGGTCGAAGCTGCGAGCGCGTCGCGGCCTGTTGGCTCGGCTGTTAAGCAAAATTCAGAAGGAAGTTCGAACGAAGGCACGGAAGATAAGATTCACGCGCAATCGGACATGGGGCGCGTCCTGCAGAAAATGAAGCCGCGGGAACGCGAGCTGCTCTGGCTGGCGTATGTGGAAGGCTCCAGCCATCGTGAAATTGCGGAAATTGTGGGGCTCAAAGAACAAAGCATTCGGACGATGCTCTTCCGGGCAAGAAATAAAATGGCGGGATTGCTTCGCGGCAGAGGGCTCGTATCGAAAGCGCAGTGAGCGAATGAAAATGAATCTGCAGCAATGTGAAAAAGAGGCACTCGTTATCGATGCCGCACGCCGCGGCGAGTGGGCGGAAGGTCTTCGCGCGCATACCGCGGATTGCCCTGTGTGCTCGGACGCGGCGCTGGCGGCGCAATTTTTGGTGGAAATGCAGGAAAGTGATCTAGCCGAAGTGAAAGTGCCGTCCGCGGGATGGATGTGGTGGAGGGCGCAATTGATGGCCAAGCGCGCGGCAGCGGAACGCGCGACGCAGCCGATTACGCTGGTGGAGCAGATGGCTGGCGCGTGCGCTGCGTTGTCGTTGATCGGCGTGTTGATCTGGCAATGGCATGCGATCCGCGGCTGGCTCGCGACGCTCGGCGGGACATGGCAATCGGGAGGTTACGCGGCGTACTCGCACGTTGCGAGCCGGGTGCAAGACTCAAGCATGCTTGTGCTTGTGAGCGCCGGCGCGTTTGTGGTGTTTCTTGCCGTTGCGGCATACCTGATCTGGGCGGAAGAAAAATAATCTACCGCCGCGCGACGCGCGACGCCCTTCGCATTACCAATTCCACATGGTTCCATCGAGCTTGCGATTGACGGGCAGGTACGCGCGCTCGTACGGAAATTTCGCCGCGAGTTTTTCGTCGAAGTCCACGCCGTGACCGGGAACATCGCCGGGATACAGATCACCATTCTTGAAAGTGTATGCGTGCGGGAACACTTCGTCGGTTTCCTTCGTGTGGCGCATGTACTCCTGAATGCCGAAGTTGTTTACCGATATGTCGAAGTGAAGCGCGCAGCCCATGGTGACGGGTGAAAGATCGGTCGCGCCGTGGCAGCCCGTCTGGACGTGATACATATCCGCAAAGGCGGCAATTTTTTTAATCGGCGTGATGCCGCCACCGTGAAGGACGGTCATTCGGAGATAATCGATCAATTGCCCGGTGATCAGGACGTTCGCGTCCCAGACGGTGTCGAAAATTTCGCCGACTGCGAGAGGAGTTGTGGTGTGCTGGCGAATGATGCGGAATCCTTCCTGCAACTCGGCGGGCACGGCATCCTCGAGCCAGAAGGGATGAAACGGTTCGAGTTCCTTACCCAAACGCGCGGCTTGAATGGGCGTGAGTCGGTGGTGTGAATCGTGGAGCAGATGGATTTCTTCGCCGAACTTTGCGCGCAGGGCTGCGAATAACTTAGGAACGTGGAGAAGATATTTTTCTGACGACCACGCGTTTTCGGGCGGAAGGCCTTTCTCGGCGGGTTCGTAATAGGTCTTGTCCTTGGATACGCCATAGGTGCTGGGAAGGCCGGGAACGCCGGATTGCGCGCGGACGGCTTTGTAACCCTGCTCGATGTATTTGCCGGTTTCCTCGACTGTTTCGTTGATGTCGCGGCCATTCGCGTGGCCGTAGACCATCACGCCACTGCGGCTCTTGCCTCCAAGAAGATTGTAGAGAGGCGTGTGAAGGGCCTTCGCTTTAATGTCCCAGAGGGCCATGTCCACGGCTGCAATCGCTGTCATTGTTACCGGGCCTTTGCGCCAGTAGGCTCCGCGATAAAGGTATTGCCAAATATCTTCGGTCTGAAAAGGATCTCGGCCGATGAGGCAGGGAACTATGTGGTCCGAGAGATAGCTTGCGACGGAGAGCTCGCGGCCGTTCAAGGTGGCGTCGCCCAGGCCGAAGAGGCCTTCGTCGGTCCAGATTTTGAGCGTGACGAAATTTCTTCCCGGCGAACAAACGAAAACTTTGGCGTCTTTAATCTTCACGTGCGTTCCTTACCCGGATTTTCCGAGGGCGACGACACTTGCGCCCGCCGAGGGCGTGATTTCGAATCGAGATGGCTCCCGGTGCCGAGGCGGATTCTAGCACTGGTTGCGGCGCGACCGTCATGACGGTTTGAAACTTGCCGCCAGAAAATGGGGTTCTTGTCAGGAGACCGGGAAACTGTACGAGAGGAAGCGCGGAACCCGCTCCCGGCGCGATTGCTGCAGGACTATACGCGTTGAATTTCATAATTAAATTTTATTAAAAAATTGATTGACATGCCTGCGGGGCGGAAGTAACACTCTTGCATCGGTGTGGGGTTCTGAAATCTCGATTTTTCATCCTTGCCTGAATGCGTGGCCGAGGTACGCCTGACGATGAGGCAGCCCGAACTCTGGTTCCTACTTGGGAGGACTCGAATGCGAATTTCTCAACGGCTTCTCGCGGTTTTGGCTTTTGTGCTCGCCGGCGGCGCCGTGGCGTGGGCCGGAATTACGGGAAGCATATCGGGGATCGTCACTGACCCGAGCAACTCAGTGATTCCCGGGGCCACCGTTATGGCAACGAACCTGGACACAGGCGTGCAAGCGAGCGTAAAGACCGACGGCGCCGGCTTTTACAGCTTTCCCGATCTCCCGATTGGGAATTACGACGTGGATGTGACGCAAACGGGGTTCAAGACGTATCACAAGAGCGGGATTCATATTGATGCGAACTCCGCGATTCGCGCGGACGTGAAACTCGAAATTGGCCAGGTAGCGGAGAAAGTCACCGTAACGAGCTCAGCTGTGCAGGTGCAAACGCAGAGCACGCAAATGGGAGAAGTAATTGACAGCAACCGAATGGAGTCAGTTCCGCTAAATGGCCGGAGCTTCGTGGACTTGCTTTCGCTGCAACCGGGCGTCGTCCCGGGCGCATATAGCGAGCAAGCGGCGGGCTTGAACGACAGAGCCGTATCCGGAGGACTGGGTTCGGGGAACATCTCGATTAATGGCGGCCGCGAGGCCTCCAACGGCTTCATGATCAACGGCGCGAACGTGAATGAGGGAAAGAACAACGGAACGGCAGCAATACCCAACCTCGACTCGATTGAGGAATTCCGCATCATCACCAACAATTTCGACCCTGAGTACGGCAATTACAGCGGCGGGCAAGTCAATGTGGTGACCAAGAACGGCACGAACCAGTTTCACGGCGACGTGTTCGAGTTCAACCGCAACACAGACCTGAACGCGATCAATTACTTCGCGGACTCGAAAGGCAAATTCATTCAAAACCAGTTCGGAGGGACAATCGGCGGCCCCATCAAGCGCGACAAGGTTTTTTTCTTTGGGGACTACCAGGGAACGCGGCAGATTATTGGAAGCACGGACCAGGCGATTGTTCCCACGGCTCAGGACAGGACCGGCGACCTCTCCGACGGTACGTTTCAGACGATGTCCGGTTTTGTGAACAGCGATTCGCTGAGCAATCCGGACTCCTGGGCGAACGTTTTGTCTGGCCGCCTGGGATATGAAGTGGATCCCGGAGAGCCATATTATTTCGGCGGCTGCACGACGCATGACACGGCTACGGGATGTGTATTTCCGAACCAGTTTATTCCGACGACTGCGTGGTCCTCCGCAGCGACCGGATTATTGCCCTATATTCCTAAAGCGACAATTTTAGACGCGCCACCCAACAACCCCAACTTCAACACTTCGGCGTACAACGACCGGTTGCGAGACGACAAATTGGGCGCGCGGATCGATTTCAACACTCATTGGGGAATGATTTCGGGCTACTACCATTTTGACGACGCCAATGTGGACTCGGCTTATCCGAACGGCGGCGCCAACGTTCCTGGATTCAACGGAACGAATCTCACTCGCGCCCAAGTCATCACCCTCAGCGATACGAAGTCGATTGGCTCCACGTCAGTCAACGAATTCCGGCTGAGCTACCTGCGGGACGCCAATCACCTGTTCACGCCAAAAGGAGGTTTGGGTCCCTCGCTCACTTCGCTTGGTTTTCCCGGCGGATTCGATATGCCTGGAGGATTAGGCCCGATCCAGGCAGACCTCGAGGGAGTGCCGAACGTGTGCACGAATGAGTTTTGTATCGGCGTCCCGACAGATACGACGCAGCAGTTCAATAACACCTACCAGATTGCGGATAATTTTACGAAGATCATCGGGACGCACAGCATCAAATTTGGAGGCCAGTTTCATTACGACCAGATCAACGACCGCAACTTCTATGGCGAAGACGGCTCGTTCTCCTTTGGCGGAGGAGAGACGGGCTCGGACTTCGCCGACTTCCTGATTGGCGCGCCAGATTCCTTCATTCAGGCCAGTAAACAGATTTTGGACACGCGAACAAAATATGCGGGCATTTACGCGCAGGATAGCTGGCGCGTTACGCCGAATCTCACTTTGAATTATGGTGTGCGCTGGGATTTGATTCAACCGTGGTACGACACGGGGAACAAGATTGAAACGCTGGTTCCCGGCGAGCAATCCGTGCTTTTCCCCGGCGCTCCCCCGGGATGGGTTGTGCCGGGCGATCCGGGTATTCCGCGGACCCTTGCGCCCACGCAATATCATAATTTCTCGCCGCGGCTGGGCCTCGCCTATTCGCCAAACTGGGATTCGGGCCTGCTTGCGAAATTGTCCGGTGGTCCCGGCAAGCTCAGCATCCGCGCCGGGTATGGAATTTTCTACACATCGGTGGAGGATCTGACGCAATTCCAGGAAATCGGAGATCCGCCATACGGGTTGTTCTGGTACGCGGGTTCGACTCGTTTTGAGCTTCCTTATCTGGATCGCGCGACGGGGGCATCCGGGCCGCAGCGTTTTCCATTTACGTTTCCTCCGGCAAACGTGAGCGCGACCAATCCCGATACGAGCTTCGATTGGGCGGCGGTTGAACCGCTGAGCGGGGCGCTTGCGTACCAGCGCACAAACGTGACTCCTTATTCGGAGGACTACGAACTGTCACTGCAACGCCAGTTCGGCAACAATACCGTGCTGAGCGTGAACTACGTGGGAACGCAAGGCCACCATCTGATTACCGAGCATGAAGCAAATCCGGCGAACGCAGCGCTTTGCCTGCAGCTCAACGAATTGGGAGCCTCGCCGGGTTGCGGCCCATTCGGCGAAGGGAGCACGTTCACGTTGCCGCCGGGAGTGAATTATCCCGCGGCAGCGACGCCCAATGTGGAGGCGGTGCCGGCGAATGAATGCGGCACCGGGAGTTCCTCCTCGGGGGCACAATGCGTTGTGAATACCACGTACACGGTCCTCGGCTCTTTATTTGGCAACAATCCCTACGAATCCACGATCGCGCAATCGTCATTCAATTCACTCCAGGCGAGTCTGCGTCACAAGTCAACGCTGGCGGATTTCATGCTTAGCTACACATACAGCAAGTGCATGGACGACGCGTCAGGTTTGCAGGAGGGCGTGAATCCGTTCGTACCGCGAGAGAGCATGTCGCTATGCGCATTCGACCTGACGCAAAACTTCGTGGCCAGCTACGACGTGCGCGTTCCGTTTGACCGAATCTTCCATGCCAATGGATGGGCAAGAAAAATCCAGGATGGATGGGCCATTTCCGGAATTACGACCTTCGCGACCGGGCTTCCCGTTGGTATCACCGAAACCGACGACAATTCTTTGACGGGCACGCAGCTCAGCGAGGCGCCGTACGATCTGCCAACGTACGACCCGTCTGGAGGGCCGCTCTACGTGGATAAGAATCCGCGCGACAGGCAGCCTTACTTCAATAACATAATTGATGGTTCCGGCGTGACGGGCGGTATCTTCAACTACGAAGCCCTTGGAACAATCGGCAATGCACGCCGGCGGTTCTTCCACGGCCCCGGGCTGAATAACTGGGACCTGGCGGTGCTGAAGGACACGAAAATCACGGAAACGAAATCCCTGGAACTGCGCTTCGAAGGGTTCAATATGTGGAATCATGCGCAATTCGGAGGACCCAACGGAAACATCAATTCAGGGAGTTTTGGCATGATCTTCGGCGCGGGCGGCCCGCGCATTATTCAACTCGGCGCGAAGATTTTATTCTAGAGCCTGCGTTGGGCGAGATGGATGAAAGGCACGCGCCGTAGCCTGGCGCGCGCATTCGCGCCTAGAAGAAGAATTTCAGACCGAATTGAATGGTGCGCGGTCGGTGTGCGTCGATGGGGCGCAGGAACGAATTGCCCTCCAGGCAATTGGTCCCGCCCGGATTGTCATTGATATAGCCGGCTGTGTTTGCGACACCTCCATAACAGCTGACCGTGTTGTTCGCCAGATTACCTTTGTCCGGATCGAAAATCCTAAATTGGGTGTGATTGAAAATATTGAATGCTTCGGCGCGGAACTCCAGGGTGGTGGACTCGCTGGTGTGAAAATGTTTGAGCAGCGCCATATCGAAATTCAGGCGGCGCGGATTGTTATACGAATTGCGGCCAATGTCGCCGAATGTAAGACCCTCAGGCGCGGCAAATTCGTTTGGGTTTCCGAGCAATGGGCCGAACGTGAAGGGAATGGGAATTCCATTTGATGAACCGAGGCGGTTGATATTGGGAACGAGGTCCGGATACGAACCCGCGCCGGTGCCATTCGCCACTCCCGCGTTGTCGAGAACCGAAACTCCCGTGGAAGCGCTTCCACCATTGATCACGCTGAATGGCGTGCCGGACTGGAATGTCGTGATCCCGGAAAGTTCCCAGCCGTCCAGAAAAGTGCGAGCGAGCCATGAAGAGGTAAAGCCGGAATTCGCTGCAGGGTCGGCGGAAGCGCCCAGCGTTGAGGGGTCCTTAGCGTGAGCCGAAGGATCGGAGCGCATGTCATCGGAAAAGTTTGCGATCCGGCGATAAACATTCAAGAGAGAAAAATCGTAGACGTAACTCGTGTTGAGAAGATGCCGCTGGTCGAAATTGGAACTCGCCTTGTTGGATCCCAGGTCAAAGGAATTCACAAAGGTGGAATCGAAGCGGTCGGAAGAATCGTCGAGCGAGTGGCTGTAGGAGTATGCGACTTCCAAGCTGAGAGGCCCCTTGGTCCGGCGCAATGTTGCTTGCAGGGCGTTGTAGTGAGAATCACCGACATTTTCGAGGTTGAAAATTTGTCCCATCGAGGGAGCGTAGGTGCGGAGGGAATTGGGATCGGGGAAAATTCTTTGAGCCTTGATGCCGAAGCAGGCGGCTTCCATGTTGACGAAAGCGGGGGATGCGTTCGTGATCGTCACGGGATTCGTGATGCCGTTCGCGGTGTTCTCCAGCGTGAAACTCGCGCCATCGTAGGAGCCGCAAATCGTGCTGGTGAGCGGCTCGCCAGGAACAAAAGGATTGTCGGCGGAAGAAACCGGAGCGAGCTGGTTCGCTTGAAGCTCGGCGGTCAAGTGAGTGCCTTTGCTGCCCACGTAGGCGACGCTGCCGACTAGAGAAGGGGAGATCTGGCGTTGAACGCTCAGGTTCCACTGTTGAACGTAAGTCCAAACGGCCTTTTGCGGAATTTCAGTGACGTTCAACGGAAATGCGCCATGGGAGCATGTGGAACCATTTCCGAGGCCGATGCATTCGTACCCGGGGGTGAAATTCTCGGTCATGTCGAGAACGAGTGGCGCGCTGCCCTCGAGTGAACCCGTGTTGGCTTCGTTGCCGGTGCCGTGTTCGTAGAAAATCCCATAACCTGCACGGACGGAAGTTTTTCCGTCGCCTCGCGGATCCCAGGCAAAGCCGATACGCGGCGCCCAGTTAAAGAGATGGTTGGTCATGCAACTTTTGCGGACGGTGTTGAGTCCGCATTGCACAAGGCCATTCACGATTCGCGGATCGGGATTTGCAGGATTCGCGGGAATCGCGTTGCAGGTGGTGCCGGAGGGATTCGTGGGGTCCAGGCAGGAGGCAGTGTCGAGCAATTCACCAGTGTAGGGATCCACGGCGGCTTGCGCGGCGAGCGAGCGGCTGAATGCCTGGGGCTCCCAATTGTATCCCGTAAGATATTTTTCGTGCCAGGGGCCGAAGAGACTGAGGCGCAAACCGAGGTTCAGGGTGAAACGCGGAGTTATTTTCCAATCATCCTGGATATAAGGTTCGGCGGTCGTGTAGCGGTTGTAATACTTCAGCTGTGCGCTGTCTTGCTGGAAAGATTTGACGTTCCCTTCGAGGAAATCGGCGAAACTGTTTCCGGTGGTCAAAAAACTGTTGACGTTGGAAAAGCTGATGATGCCCTGAAGGTCGCCGGTGGCTGCACCAATGGCAGGGTTGACTTCGTTCTTCTGCGCGAGAACGGATTGGAAACCAAAGGTCAGAGTGTGTTTTGCGAATGATTTGATGACGTCGTCGCCGAAACTGTACGTAGGATTCGAATGGCGGTAAGGCTCGAAGGAGGGGTCCACGGCAAAACCGCTGCCGCCGTAGGCTGCGTTGGTTCCTCCGACGACGATTCCGGGAATTTTTCCGCCGAAACCATTTTCAAATAATGTGCCGATCGTCAGACCCTGCGGTCGCGCGAATTGGCCGCCGGGACCGTCGAGATCCGCCAGGCTGATATGGTCGGTGGTGAAACTGAAAACGGAATCATTCACGAGAGAGGAGGTGACGATTTCCGTCACATGGGCGACAAGGCTTTCGCCTGGGCCGATAAATTTATTTTCGACGGTTGGAAAACTGTTCTGGATGAAACCCCATTGAGGGATGGTGGTGGTTGTGTTCCAGGCATCGTGAATGGACCGAAAAGATCCGCGAACGTTGGGAGTGAAATTGTGATCGATGCGGACGAGTTCTTCGCGCCAGTAGGTTGGCGGGGAGACGGTGGCATCGTAGCAAGAGCGGATGCTGGAATTGCATCCCGATGAAGAAGTGGGAGCAGGAATATTTCCAGTGCCCAGGAGAATAGCGGCATTCGGGTCAGTGGGGACGTTATCTCCCGGAAATGTCAGAAAAAAGTTACCCACGCCTGCAGGAGATTGTGCGGGGCAGTCCGGAAAGGAAGCGCGAGTGAAGTAAACCTGCTGCCCGGTGGTGGCAAACGGACAAACATCGCCGAAATTGCCTGCACGCTCGGCGTCGGAGGGAACCGCCTGGTTGAACTCCGTTGGCGTGCGTTCGAGCCGCGCTTCCTCGGAGAAAAAGAAAAAAGTCTTGTCTTTGTTGGTGTTGTAATGGCCGGGGATGAAGAGCGGGCCGCCGATCGTGACGCCGAAATCGTTTCTGCGGTAGAGCGGGGCCTGAGAAGTCTGATCGAAATAATTTCGCGAGTTGAAGAACTCGTTGCGGATGAATTCGTAGCCGTCGCCGTGGAACTTTTGGCCGCCTGACTTGGTGGTGACCAGGACCGTGCCGGAAGCGCTGCGTCCATACTGCGCCCCGTAATTCGAAGTCAGGACTTTTACTTCCTGAATCGCATCGAGGCTGGGATACACGATGAGAGTGCTGGAACTTCCGTTGAGTCCGGCGTTGAGAACATCGCTGCCGTCGACATCGAAGTTGTTGTATTCGACGCGGCCGCCATTCACGCTGTATTTCACGCTGCCTTTGGCTCCGACGAGAGCTTCGTCCTGGCCCGTCTGATTGCTCACGCCGGGGGCAAGCGTGATGAGCTGCGTGAAATTTCTCCCATTCAGCATAAGAGCGGTGGTTTCTTTTGAAGTGATCGTTCCGCTCAGCTGTGAATTCTCGGTTTCAACTTCGGCGGTGCCTTTTCCTTCCACGTTCACTGAGGACGTTGAGCCCAACACTTCAAGGCCTGCGTCCACGCGCCCTTCCTGGCCCGCGGTGAGGATAAACGGCGGCGCTTGAAACACCTTGAAACCAGCCGCAGAGAAACTGATGGAATAAGTTCCTGGTGCCAGTCCCGAGATTTTGAAGCCGCCGGTTTCGTCGGTGGATGCGGACTGGCTGGCGCCTTTCGCATTCGTGACTGTTACCTGAGCTCCTACGACGACGCCCCCGGAAGTGTCCACAACGGTGCCGGCAATCGAACCCGTAGCCTGCTGAGTCGGTTGGTTTTGCGAAAAAGTGGTAGCTGCAATGGCAAGAAACACTGCCAACAGGCAGAAAACGGACCTCAGAAATTTCATGGTTGCTCTTAACACTCCGCGGCATGAAAAGCGCCCCTCTGAGTAGCAGGACAGTAGTTACGGAACTATGTCTCGCATATGAAAATCGAGTGACAAACGTGGCGTGGAATTTTTATTGGTTCCGCTCGCGCAATCGAACTGAAAAATCCGCGAAGTTTGCTCGAACCATAATTTCTTAAGTACGGAAGGGAAAGCCGTTGCGATTGAACAAATTTCACGCGTGCTAAATCCGTTCGTCATCCTCCTGTAATGTGCATCCCCCAGAGTCCAACCGCACGGAAAGCCCGCAAGACTCGAAAATCTGGCTCAGCAGAGTGAAACGCACATCGAGTTGTGTTTTCACGGTACCGCTGTGCTCCGAAAAAGACGGCCAATGTTCGCCCCCGCGAACCCGGTGGAAAGTTCAAGTGAACCAAAATTCAATTGGAAAAAAAGAGGAGAGAGAGATGACGAAAGGCTCTAGATTGACAGCCGCTGCCGTCCTGTTTGCGGCAGCCATGCTCATCGGACCAAGCTGCTTCGCGCAGACGATTCCATTCCTTGTCTCGGGATCGTCAGGTGCCTTCAACGCGTTTGCGTTGGCAGGACCAGCGGGTGCCGCGCCAATTTGTACGAATTTGCCGAACAACTCAAACCTGGCGTTGGCCACAAACGTCTGGAATTGGACCCAGAAGAATAACGGAAACCAGGAAGGGCTCGACAGCCGCGGCACAATCGATCCGGCAAAGGGAAGCATCTGGGTCGAATGGGCCACCGGCACCGCCAACGCGACAGATCCCCCGACTGCAATCTGCGCGTATTTGAATATCGATTCGATCGTAGGTAATCGGCTCTTCTTCGCGACGGCGGCGACGGGCTTGCCTGCAGGCACGCTTTCTTTTCCGGGCGGCTGCCCCGCGCTCGCGACGACGGCGGGACAGAACCAGGTTCCTCTTCTGCCTCCCGACCAAGCCGGTCTGCCTTCGGGCGTTTGCAATGCGATTAACGGAGTCGCTTTCAACGCAGTCCCGAGCGACATCCGCGCAGAAGATGCGAAGTTCGGTGTTCAACGCGCGTTGACGGCTTATGCGACGACCGCGACGGGTCTTGGTTATGGACCTGGCCCGATCGGAATCGAAGTGCAAAGCGGAATCACCGGCACCGCCAACCAAGTGGAAGCTGTGGATTTCAACATCGCCGGCGATGACCCGGTGAATACGTCAACACCAATTGCACACTCGGCGGCGGGACTGGATGGAAAGGCATACGTGAGCATCAACGTGGGAGCTCAGGTTGCGCTGGTATTGGTCAACACAAACGATACGACTCCCAACGGCCTTGGCGTCTCCACCTTTCATAATATAAACAGCGAAACTCTGGCGCGCGTTTTCACCGGCCGGAGTGACCGTACCCGCGACCTAATTCTGTCACCGGGACTTGCGTCGAAGGGCCTGACGGTTTTGCAGCGCGAGCCGCTCTCGGGAACGTTCAATACGTTTGAATTCCAGATCCCGAGAACGCTGCGGGAACTCACCAGCTCACAGGAAGTTGTTGGCGTAAAGGCAGCAACACAGGCCATCAACCCGGCCGGTGCGGCCCCATCGGGCTGGACGGGCACGACAGACCCGCTGGATCTGAAGAACACCAAGTCTGGCGCACTTAAGATTCGCGTAATCGGCACCGGTCAAATGGTGTCCACGATTGCGGCAAACGGCTCAGTTGATTTGGGCGGCAACGCGGTGAGCAACCAGATCGGTTATGCATTTTTCAGCTTCGGCAACGTGAAGCCAGCGATCGGCTTTGCAAAATACCTCACGGTTGATGGAGCTGACCCACTCTATCCCGGGATCAACGATAACCCGAACGGACCCGGCGGTTTGCCAGCTTGCACGGCTCCTTGCCCGGCAAGTTCGACTGCTCCATATACGTCTCCGACGTTCACGAACGTGATTTCGGGCGGCTATCCAATCTGGAACGTCCTCCGCGTAATCACGACCGGGAATCTGGGCGCAAACACGAACGGCGTTTGCAGTGCGGGAGCGACCGTCTGCGCATTGGCACAAGCAGCGGAAACCTCAATTGCGAACGTCCCGGACTTCGTTCCTTACACGTCATTGACGGTATTTCGTTCGCACATCACGCTGAGCCTCAACGGTGTTTCCTTCCCCGGCCATAACGGGAACAAGGCGCGCACCCCAGAGGAAGGCGGCGACGTGAACGGCAAGCCATACCTGACGCAGGAAGACTTGGACAATATCTCCGATGTGGGAGCTGAACTGATCAACCTGAAGCTGTAAGAAGCAGGACTTTTGGATGGGGACGAAGGCAGGCTGCGAGAACGCAGCCTGCCTTTTCCCTGTTTAATAACCAGAAGTTCTTTTGCGCAATACGGGCGTAGGGCGTGTTCGATTTAATCCGGCATAGAGAGAATTGAAGATGAAGTTTTTTTCAATCAAAACTTCTGTAGCGCACATTTTTGCCATCGCGTTGATGGCGATGTTGCAAGCAAACGCTGCCCTCGCGCAGCAGGGAACTCCTGCGGCTGAAACGCAGGGGGCGAGCCGGGCAACTCCGCGGCGCAGTCTTCTGGGAGGCAGGATCGAAGATATGGAGTCGCTCTCCCTTGCGGGAAGCGACTTGATACCCGAAAAACCAGTTGTGGGTGAGAAGGACACGCTGCCGGAATTCACGCGCGAACTCATACAAGTGCATTGGAGGGATGCGGATCCAATCGACTTGTACGTGATCCGTCCAACAGGTGTGGAAAAGCCTCCCGCGATTCTTTATCTCTACAGTTATCCAACCGAGGGAGATCAATTCAAGGATGACGGGTATTGCCGCCGGGTGACCAAGGGTGGATTCGCAGCCATAGGATTTGTTTCGGCGCTCACGGGGCAGCGTTACCACAGCCGGCCGATGAAGCAATGGTTTGTTAGCGAGCTGCAGGAATCCCTGGTCGAATCCGTTCACGATATTCAAATGATTCTCAACTATTTGTCCGCGCGCGGAGATTTCGACATGAATCGGGTGGGCATGGCCGGAGCTGGTTCGGGCGCGACGATCGCGATACTCGCCGCTGCCGTTGAGCCAAGGCTCAAAGCAATTGATTTGGTCAATCCCTGGGGGGATTGGCCCGATTGGATGGCCTACTCCGAGCGCGTGCCAGACACGGAACGCGCGACCTACCTGAAAGCGGAATTCTTGAAGCAGGTTGCCCCGTTTGATCCCGTTCAATGGCTCCCGCAACTGAAATCCATCCCGGTGCGGCTTGAAATCACGGCAGACGATATCAACACGCCGACGAGCGCAAAAAAGAAGATCGAATCAGCCGCGACGCATGACTCGGTCGAAATCGTGAAGTACGAGACGACAAAGGCGCTGCTGGATGCGTCGTCGGGTGGCAAACATTTTCAATGGATGAAGGATCAACTGGGCTCACCTGCGAATGCCAGGGAAGCAAACTGAGTTTTAGGTTTTGAGACATTACGAGCCGTGACGTGCGCGGCAACAGGGTCATGAAATCTGAGGGGTGACGGGATGCGGAGATACACAGCAGCCGGCTTTGTCGGCGAAGTGCCGGGGAATCAAGGCGCCCTGAAGGCGCTCTGGCGTTCGGGTTTCTCGCACGCGGGTCGCACGGCTTCGCTATCGCTTGTCTTGATTCTCAGCCTGAGCGGGCTTTCGGCATGTATCAAAAAAGATGTCCTGCCTCCTAGCGCGAGCCAGATCCAGGTGCTGTTCTCGTTGGCGCCGCCAGCTGCTATTCAAACCGGCGCGCAGACGAGCTTGATGGTTACCGTCGAGAATGACGCCCAGGACGAAGGCGTGGATTGGGTTGCGAGTTGCAGCGCGGCTAGCTGCGGCTCATTCAATCCCACACACACGGCGAGCGGCGTCTCAACCGTCTACACGGCTCCTACTTCTCTCCCGGCAGGGAACAGTGTGAACCTGAGCGCGCGGGCGACGGCGTCACCTTCGGAGAGCGTTACGGTTACGGTGAACATTATTAGTTCGATCTCCGTCACGTTGACCGGATTCCCCGCGTCGCCTCTGGCCGCGGGAAGCTCGACGCAGGTAACCGCCAAAGTGACTGGCGACCCGAATAACCTCGGTGTGAATTGGACGCTTCTGTGCGGAGCGGGCAATTGCGGCACGATCACGCTGCAAACAGCGAGCAACGCGCCGGCAACATATGTTGCACCGCCGGTCACGACGAGTCTCAACGTGACGATCACGGCTATTTCAGTTGCGGATCCCACTCAAACCGTCACGGCCAACGTTTCCGTTACGCCCACTGCTTCGATATCAATTGCGTTTGCAGTAGGGACCGGAGCTCCTCCCGCCAACATGAACACGAGTGCGTCGACGAGCATAGTGGCCATCGTGTCCAGCGATAGCATGAATCTGGGAGTGGACTGGATTGTTTCTTGCACGAACAGTTCGAATACCTGCGGAACATTTACTCCCAGCAGCCCCGCTCACACTGCAAGCGGCACTGCAATCCTCTACACTGCGCCAGCCACGGTTCCTACCGGCGGGCTCATAGTTTCCATAACGGCAAGCTCCACGGCAAGTCCATCTGCGTTTGTGACGGCGTTGATTACGGTGAATGCCCCCGTGATTTCCATAGGGCCAATCAACGGTCCGTCTTCAATGCCCGTAAATAGCAAACAGCCGGTGAGCGCAACCGTGGCAAATGATCCGGCGAACGGCGGTGGTGTGGATTGGGCCGTCACATGTACGCCGGATCCATCGAGCACATGCGGCACATTCACTTCTGGCTTGCCCACGGATCACACTGCCAGCGGCGTCTCCACAACATACACAGCGCCAACTGTGATTCCGCTGGGAAGCCCCGCCGGAATTGTGACGATCACGGCGAAATCCACGGCAAATCCCTCTTCGCAATCCACTCTCGCGATCACAATTACGCCCTCGACGGCGCTCAGCATCAAATTTGCCAGCGGCGCAGACGCGCCACCCGTAAACGTAATCACGAATGCGACTGCGAACATCGCAGCCGTCGTGACAAATGATTCGTTGACGCCTCCGAATGGCGTGAATTGGAGCGTGACCTGTGGCAGCGCGGGAGCGTGCGGCTCGTTCTCCGTATTTAATACCGCGAGTAACGCTCCGGTGGTTTACACGGCGCCCGCGAATATTCCAGCTGGTGGAACGGTGACGATCACAGGGACCGCGGCGGCGGCTCCGAACCCGTCTGTCTCGGCGACTGTGAACATCACGAATCCAGTCATCGCCGTGACGATCACGCAAGCGGTTTCGCCCCTGGATGCGGGTTCCTCCGAGACGATTATTGCCAGCGTGGTGGGCGATTCCACCGCTGAGGGAGTTTCGTGGACTTCGAGTTGTACGAATTCTTCCGGCGGAGGTTGCGGATCGTTCAGCCCAACGAGTACTCCGGGAAATACACCCCAGACGAGTTACACCGCGCCTGCCACTGTGCCTACCGGGGGCGTTGTCGTCACCCTCACCGCAACATCCAATGCGAATGCGGGAGCAACAGGGACGGCACAACTAACAATTCAACCCAACCCGAACCTCGGCCTTCTGAGCGGACCGTATGCCCTTTCGCTCGCTGGACAGAATGCCAGTGGCTTCTATGCCATCGTGGGAAGCGTGACTGCGGACGGAGCAGGAAACATCACCACGGGAGCGGAAGACATCAACGGCCTCACGAACGACTGTGACCCATCGGCAAATTTCTCGCCCGTGACGGGGACTTACTCCATCGGGTCCGATGGGCGTGGAACAATGACGCTGCAGACGGGCAATGCCGGTTGTTTCGGCGACAGCGGAGTGCAGACGCTCAGCTTTGTGGTGGTCGGCGCTCCCGGAACGAGTACAGTCCGGGCCCTCGTCACGGAATTTGACAACGCGACTGCGAGCGGAAGCCTCGATTTGCAGACTTTGTCAGCCACGATTTCGGGAAATTACGCGTTCGCTTTGACGGGCGTCGATATCTTCAATCTGGTCTCGAACAGTAGTGCGGCGGTCCGTGGGGGCGTGTTCGTTGCGGGCAGCGGGCTTGTCACCAGCGGCTTCCAGGATGAAAACGACCAGGGAAGTGGGGTGGTTTCAAAGAAGGTGGCCTTGGCTACCGGCGGGACTTACACCGTTCCTAATACCGCCACGGGTCGCGGGACGATTACTTTCGGCCCGACGGGGGCGCAGTATATGTATGTCTACTACATCGTGAATTCGGGGGAAATTAAGTTGCTCTCAGACGACGTCAACGACGATCTGGCCGTCGCTGGGTTTGCCTACACGCAGGGTGCGGCAACTCTTTCGGGGCAGAATGCATTCACTGTTTCGGGAACGGATGGAACGCTGGACACTTCGCTTGTGGCGGGCGGAACGTTAATAATCAGCGGTTCGAATCTCGCGGGCGGAAGTGAAATCGACGTAAATGACGGCGCCCCGCAGGTGGCGAACAACACCCTGACCGGAACTATTGTCGCTCTTTCGAACGGGCGGGGCACGATCGCTCTCACACTCATGAATCCGCCGGCAACACTAAGCGGATTTAGTTCGTTTGCTTATTATCCGACGGCGAACAACGGCGTGCTCCTTCTCGAGCTGGATGCGAACTTCGCTTCCATTGGTACCGCTTATTCGCAGACGATTGGAGATCTATCAACGAGCTTCGCCGGAACTTATGCCTTGAACTTCACTGGCGCTGTAGCGGGTTCGGCGGAAGAAGACGTTGATGGAGTGGCGACGTCCGACGGAGTTTCGTTGCTGACAACGGGAACAGTGGACGTGAACGGCGCACCTTCTCCGGCGCAATCGGACCTGGGCGGGATTCTGCTCACCGGTGGATTTACAACGAACACGTCGAACGGGAGATTTCCCGGAAGCATCAATCTGGATTTGAGCGGCACGGACACGCAAAAGTTTACGGAAATCTTTTACGTGTTGAACGCCAACACAGTGCTCTTCATTGAGAACGACGTCAACGGGCAGACTTCCGGAATCATGCAGTCGCAGAATTTGACGCTGCCGTAACCGACGAGGCCGCGGAACGAATTGATGGCGCCCGCGAAATGAGGAAGAACTGCAGGGCTTGCCCGGCGCGCGCCTAAATGTCGCGTAAACGCAGAAACACCAGGGCGGCGCTCAACCAGAACGCAAGCATGCCTCCGAGGACAGCGAAGGATGCAGCCAGGGGAGTGCGGCGATAATTCGAGTCTGGAGGTTTCAGCGCGTCGCAGTGCGGCGCGTTCTTGGGAAATTGAATTTCTGCGAGGTCGCATCCTTGCATTTCCGGATTCGATTGGTCGCTGAGCGATTCACCGTGAGGCTGCCTGGCCTCAAGCAACAGGGCGGCCTCGAAAGCCCAGCGCGAAGGAACCACCTTCGCAATCTGCTGCATCGGATTCGACATCTCGCTGACCGGCGTAAGACCTCCTCCCAGCGCAATGACTGGCAAAAGCACCAGCGGGAGCATCGCGATGGCGGCCTCCGTGGTAGAGGACCGTGCGGAAACGCAGAGTCCGATCGCTGAGCCAACGAGCGAAGAGAGATAGAGAATTCCGAGAGTGGCGAGGAAATCGCCTTTCAAGCCGCACATCAGCGTGAGAATTCCCAAAAGCATTAGGCATTGAAACAGGCTAAGCACCGCAGCCACCGCAAATTTCGAAAAGAGATACGACGGAAGCTTTAAGCTGACCATGCGCTCGCGTTGAAAGACGGTCCACTCGCCGACGATATCGCGGGCTACATTGTTGCAGCCAAACCAGACCGCTGCGAGAACCATAAGAAATTCGAGACCGACGGCGTGTTCCATCAGCTTTGTGGAAAATTCGTCAGGCGCCGAGAACCTCAAAGACTTAAAAACAAGGCCCAGGAGCAACGCAACCAACGGGGCTTGCACCAGCAGGATTGTCCCCTGGGCCTGGTCGCGCGCTTTCAAGCGGAAATTGCGGCGCACCAGCGTCCACCATTGGCCGAACCCGAACTTGCGCACGGCATCTTTTTCGCTGGTTTCGCTGGTCGAAGAGGGAACTTTTCCGGAGCGGTCTGCGACAAAAAATTTTTTGTAGCGCGACTCCTCGTATGTCGCAACCCATTCGGCTGTCTTTTTCGTGTTTAGACCGCTCAACAACATTTCAGGAGCCAGATCTTTTCCCGGATGGGTGCGAGCAGCCTTCGCGCTTGCAGGATCGAAGAATTCGATGGAGTCCGGGTACGCTGGGCCGAAGTAGGCTAGGGCGCCGCGGCCGCCTGGGTCGCGAGAAATCATAATCAGATTGTCGAATTGCTTGAAGATTTCCAGACTCGGCTGATGGATTGTGGTGATGATGGTGGTATCGCCTTCGCTCGAGAGTTTTTTGAGGACCTGGATGACGGTCTCGGCGTCGTATGAGGAAAGCCCCGAAGTAGGCTCGTCGAGGAAGATCACGGGAGCGGCGGCAATCAACTCCATGGCGATGTTGACACGTTTCCGCTGGCCGCCGGAGAGGACCTTGCGTTCGGGCGAGCCGATGATTGTATTTTTCTTATCCTGAATTCCCAGGCTGGTCAGAACTTTGTCAATGCGGAGCTCAATTTCGGTGTCGGTCAGGTCTGTGCGCAGCTTGGCGCTGAAATAAAGTGCCTCGCGAACGGTGAGCTGAGGGTGGACGATGTCGTCCTGAGGGACGTAACTCATTTGCGTGCGGAAGCGGTCGTAATACTGATAAAGATCGGCGCCATTGAAGAGCACTCTCCCGGCGGCGGGCGGAGTGTAGCCATTGATGGCCTTCAGGAAAGTTGTCTTGCCGGCTCCAGCAGGTCCCATCAGGGCGACAAGCTCAGAAGGGAATATGGTGAGTGAAACCGAGTCCAGCAAGGGATCGCCGTTCGGAGCGCAAACCGCGACTCCATTGACCTCGATGGTGACATTGCCTATGTATTCGCGCCGAGCCAATGATCCGTCTTCAAGCAGCTGAAAGCGGAAGCTGCCCAGGCCAATTTCTTGGCCGGGGCGGACCAGCGTCTTTCCACTGACCCTGGCGTTATTGACGTAGGTGCCGTTGCTCGATCCCAGATCCTCTACGTAGATTCCGTCGGAGGCGCGCGTCAATTCTGCGTGCCGCCAGGAAATTGTGGGAAAGTTGAGCGGATACTCGGCCCCAGGGTCGCGGCCCATCACCATGCGGTCACCCTGGAACTTGACCCGCTCAAATGCGGTTTCTCCCTGAACCAGATGTTGTTCTTTCAGAATTCGCGAAGCGGCAATTTTGTAGGAACCCAGATAGATTTCGTCGGTCGGCTCGAGGATGGCCCGCTGAATTTTGTTGTCGATAGTATTCAGGGCGGTGCCATTCAGCGATTTCAAATCTTCGATGAACCATTGCTTCCCACTGCGCGAGATTCGCGCGTGCTGGCGGGAAATCATCGGGTAATCGAGACAGATCTCGCATTCCGGAGCGCGGCCAATCGTCAAAGCCTGAGGGGGGTGAGACATCTCCGGGCGTTGAAGGGACGCCGGCCAAGGCATAGGGACGTCTCCGGCCAGCGTCACCCGATCTGCGGTTGTGGCGCCAACGGGAGAATGAGGTTTCAAACGCTTGCCGTTTAGGAAGGTGCCGTTCGTGGAGCCCAGGTCTTCCAGCTGATACTTTCCGTCAAGGAAGCTCAGCCGGCAATGCGTCGCGGAAACACCGGGTTGCGTAAGGATGATGTCGCAACCAGGTGAGCTGCCAATGGTCCAGGAAGCATTGGGTTGGGGTTCGAGACTTGCCATATGCCTGGGCGGAAAAACCGGGCAATCTTAGCACACGAAATTAACGAGGCGGCATCCGAAGGACCGGTTTGCAGCGAATAATTGAGATAATTTTGGCGGTCGCGACGCCGTCGCGAGCCCCTAATCCATGCCATAGTACCGGCCCGTTGACACCCATTCACTCAGCATCAACTCCGAGTCAATCCAGACCGCCGCACAATTGACACCCTCGGGCCGATGAGATATAAAGCCCGCACATCCAAGCACTAACTGTGGGAGACGCGCTGGGAATGCAGCGGAAACGTAAGGCGCTCTCTGAGGATTTAGATCTAGCCTCCCGGTTTTTCGCGCACAAGCGCACGCATTTGGGGCGGCACATTCAGGAGAGTAGCGAATAATGCCGCGAATTTCACATAGAAGTCCCGCTTCCCGTACCCTTGACCCAGACAGAGACGTTGCAATCGTCGGAATCGGCTGCCGGTTTCCCGGCGGAGCTATTAACCCTGACCAATTTTGGAGTCTGCTGAAGGATGGATTCAACGCCGTTAAAGAGGCGCCGGCGAGCCGGTCGGCATTCAGTGAGCTTTTTGACCCCGATCCGCGCAAACCCGGGAGGTTGTATTCCCGATGGGGGGGATTTCTTGACGGTGTCGACATGTTCGACGCCGCTTTCTTTGGGATTTCGCCGCGCGAGGCGGTTTGCATCGACCCGCAGCACCGTCTGCTACTGGAATTGGTGTGGGAAGCCTGCGAGGATGCCGGATTGCCGCCATCGAAGCTGGCCGGATCGCGCACCGGCGTATTTGTCGGAATATCCACGCACGATTACGGCGACATTATGATGTACCCGTGGAACCGTGCCGGAATTGACCTGTATTCGAATAGCGGAACGGCGTCCAGCATCGCAGCCAATCGAATTTCCTACATTTACGATCTTCGCGGCCCGAGTTTTTCAGTCGATACGGCATGCTCCTCTTCGCTGACGGCGCTGCATTGCGCCTGCCAAAGCATCAGGGCGGGGGACTGCGACCAGGCCATCGTCGGCGGAGTGCAGATGCTCCTGGCGCCGGAACTCACGATTGGTTTTTGCAAAGCTTCGATGTTGTCTCGCGATGGCCAATGCAAGGCTTTTGACGCATCGGCAAACGGCTATGTACGCGGCGAAGGGGGCGGAGTGGTTGTCCTGAAGCCGCTCGCGACGGCACTCGCCGATGGCGACCCGATATGTGCTGTCATCCGTGCCACCGCGCTGAATCAGGACGGGCGCACACCGGGAATGACGATGCCGGCAGCCGCCGCTCAGCAGGCGATGCTCGAGGTTGCGCTTCAAGCCGCCGGAATTTCGGGGCGCGAGATCCAATACGTGGAAGCCCATGGGCCAGGGACCCCTGTCGGAGATCCGATTGAAGCCGCGGCCATCGGCGCGGTTATGTCGCGCGACCGAGGGCACGGGGATCCTTGTGCCATCGGCTCGGTAAAGACCAACATTGGCCACCTCGAAGCTGGGTCCGGGATGGCAGGCTTGATCAAGGTTGTCCTCGCTTTAAAGCACCGGCAGATTCCACCCTCGCTTCATTTCCACAAGCCGAATGAAGCGATTGATTTCGAGTCTCTGAATTTGCGAGTGGTCACCTCCCTCGAAAACTGGCCGGACCCAGATAAGACGGCGATGGCCGGCCTGAATTCATTTGGGTTCGGGGGAGCGAATGCGCACGTGATATTGCAGGAAGCTCCCCAACCGGCCGATTCAAAGATTGCAAGGCCCGCAGACGTAGAACAGCCCTCCTTGTTGGTACTCTCCGCAAAAACCGCAATTGCGCTGAAAACTCTCGCGCGCTCCACTTCTGAATTCCTCGCCAAAACCGATGCCCCTCAGCTTGGGGACATCTGCTATTCAGCGGCACAACGCCGCGATCATCACGAATTCCGATTGTCGGTCGTTGCGAATGACAAAGAGAATTTCTCCGAGAGCCTGGCTGCATTCGCAGCCGATGAAAACCGGCTCAATTTCTCTTCAGGCCGCGCGGCCACTGTGCCCCCCAAGCTTGCATTCGTGTTTTCAGGGATGGGCCCGCAGTGGTGGGGAATGGGACGCCAGTTGCTGCGAGAGGAGCCGGTATTCCGTGGCGCGATCGAGCGCTGCGATGCGGCATTGCGCGCTTTCTCGAATTGGTCCCTTTTGGACCAGTTCTCGGCCAGTGAAGAGGATTCGCGCATGGCGTTGCCGGACTTCGCGCAGGTAAGCAACTTCGCCATACAAACCGCACTTGCCGAGTTGTGGGCCTCCTGGGGGATTACGCCGAACGCGGTAATCGGCCACAGCGGCGGAGCAATGGCTGCTGCTTATGTCGCAGGGGTATACAGCCTCGACGACGCGATTCGACTCACGTACCACAGGAGCCGCCTGCAGGGGCAGCCGACGAATGAAGGGCGAATGCTCGCCGTCGGAGCGCCGTGGAGCGAGATTGACGCGCTTGTGAATGGAAGCGCGGACCGTGTTTCCCTGGCGGCCGTTAACGGACCTGCCGCAATCACGCTTGCCGGCGATGGCGATGCACTCGAAAAGATTTTCTCGGCGCTGGAACAGCGTCAAATTTATGCGCGATTCCTGCCGGTGACCATCGCCTATCACAGCCCCGCCATGGACAAAATCCGCGAGGAATTCGTCGAGTCCGTGGCCGATCTTCAGGGACGCAACGCGCAGATCCGGTTGATGTCGGACACGACGGCTTCGTGGCTCGAAGGCACGGAGTGTGACGCTGAATACTGGTGGCGGGCAATCCGCAACCCGGTGCTTTTTGCTGACGGCATCACTCAGCTTATCGAGGATGGCGTACAAACATTTGTCGAAGTAAGCCCGCATCCTGTGCTGTCTCCTTCGATCGTCGATTGCTTGGGGGCGCGGGGTGTTTCGGGGCTCGCGCTCCAGTCGATCCGACGAAAAGAAGATGAGCGGAGTCTGATGTTGAGAACGCTCGGTGCCCTGTATACAGCCGGATTTTCGCCGGACTGGGCCGGAGTTCAACGCCAGCCCGGGCGATTCGTCCATCTGCCCGCGTATCCGTGGCAACGCGAAAAGCATTGGTTCGGAGCGACCGCAAAGGCAAACGGGCAAAGTCACGTTCTTGAGCTCGCCGTCGGTTCGCATCCCACTCTCGGTAACCGCGCTCGCGCTGCACGCCCCACGTGGGAGAGCCGCATCGGGGCTGGATCGACCGAATATTTGAAGGAACATTTCGTACAGGGATCGATCGTATTTCCTGGTGCTGGCTATGTGGATATGGCCCTGGGGGCGCGGACCGCGTTTGACGCAAGTCCTGGCGCTCAGTTGCGCGACGTGGAATTCAACCGGCCATTGGTATTCAGCAGCGAACATCCCACCACGGTTCAGCTGGCGCTCGACGGGGATGGTCGCTTCGAAGTGTTTTCTTCCGCGCAGGAAAACGCGACTTCTTGGATTAGCCATGCGAAGGGTTTTACCGCGGCGCTGAAGGGCGAAGCAGAGAAAGTCGATCTCGAAGCGCTCAAGCGGAACTACCCGCGCAGTGTCCCGGCCGAAGATTTCTACGCCAAGATGGCCGAGCGAAATCTCGTCTATGGGCCGGCATTTCAGGGCATACAAAGCCTGTGGACCGCCCATCGGGAGGCGCTTGGTTTCATCACCGTGCCTGGACTTGACGTTGATGGTTACGCGATTCATCCCGGGCTGCTGGATTCCGCTTTTCAAGTGATGGCGGCCGCGGTTGACTCGGATCCCACACTCGCGCTCGACCGCCGCCTGTTTCTTCCGGTTGGAATTAAGGGAGTGCGCCTGTTTTCCAAACCCGGCGGTAGATTCTGGGCCATGGCGAAGCTGACCAGTATTGGGGATTCAACTGTCAGCACAAATGTTCGCATCCTGGGGG
>Ga0308309_10000529_pt1 | contig 24350 bp, 18 predicted proteins | sample HubBroMetageWFT5_FD_192491 | JGI IMG/M metagenome (GOLD analysis project Ga0308309, IMG submission 192491) | Warmed and freeze-thawed soil microbial communities from the Hubbard Brook experimental Forest, New Hampshire - Hubbard Brook CCASE Soil... | ecosystem: Environmental > Terrestrial >...
GTTTGCCGATGTAAAAAAGCGGCACGCAAGTTGCCGTCGAAAATAGAATGTTCAGAAAAACAATCGCAAAAAACGAGTGCGGCGTATGAATCCCGAAGATCTTGAAAACTGCCGCAACTAGCGCCGGATACACGGGAGTCAACCAGGCTGTCGGCCCCGTTTCCTGCCAGTACGGCGAGCTGAATCCGTGTCCCTTGGCGAGCGAAAACGCGATGTTTCCTGTCTCGTTCAGGAACGGCACGAGGCCCACGAGATCGGCGCGCAATTTGTGTTCTTGATTCCAGGCGTACGCCACGCGCGCTCCCAGCGCAATCAGCAAAATCAGCGTTAGCGACGTCACCGCCTTCAGCAATCCTCTTTTCATCGCTTGCGTTCTACTCCTCGCACGCCGTTCAGTTTATCCCGGATACATTGTTCGTGCCGCAACCGCGATTGCGCTCCTCGTGGCCAGCGCATTTCGAGCTGCGTGATTATTGCTGAATCTCACGCGAGCCAAATTCAACTGCGCGTCTTCCAGTCATGTTAGTGCATCTGATAACGTAGAGGCGGCCCAGCGTCATCGCGCGGTTTCTCTTGTGCTTCTAGAGGAGTTCGCTCACGAATGGCTGATGCGCACAAAGTCGTAATCCTCGGCGGCGGTTTCGGCGGCCTTACCGCCGCGCAGGCTCTGAAACATGCCCCCGTCCAAGTAACGCTCGTTGACCGCTGCAACTATCATCTATTTCAGCCGCTGCTTTACCAGGTTGCGACCGGCTCGCTCTCTCCCGCAAACGTTGCGGGCCCGCTGCGTGACATCCTGCACAAACAAAAAAACGCGCGAGTGCTGCTGGGCGAGGCCGTGCACATTGACGCCGCCAAGCGCAGCGTGATTCTCAGCGACGGCGCGCTCGATTACGACACGCTGATCGTTGCCACCGGCGCCACGCATCAATATTTCGGCCATGAAGAATGGGAGCAGTTCGCGCCCGGGCTGAAAAATCTCGACGACGCTACTGCGATGCGGCGCCGCATCCTTCTCGCTTTTGAAGCTGCGGAGCGCGAACGCGATCCGAAAAAGCTGCGCGCGTGGATGACGTTCGTGATCGTCGGCGCGGGCCCCACGGGCGCAGAGCTCGCCGGCGCGCTGGGCGAAATCGCGCACGATACGCTGCGCCACGATTTCCGCGCGATTGATCCGTCGCAAACACGCATCATCCTTGTGGAAGGAACCGACCGCGCGCTGCCAACGTACCCGCCGAAACTTTCCGAAGCCGCACGCAAAATGCTGGTGCGACTCGGCGTGACGGTCCGAACTGGAGCGATCGTCACCGACATTCGCGCGGACGGCGTAACCATTCGTGTGGGCGATCACGACGAAATTATTCCCACGCGCACCGTGCTGTGGGCCGCGGGCGTGCTGGCTTCACCGCTCGGCGTGATTCTTTCGGAGGAGGCCGGAGCGAAACTGGATCGCGCGTGCCGCGTGATTGTGGAGCCGGACATGAGCATCGCCGCGCATCCGGAGATTTTCGTGATTGGCGACCTCTCGAATTTCAGCCATCAAACCGGAAGCCCGCTTCCGGGAGTTGCACAGCCCGCGATTCAGCAGGGAAATTATGTGGCGAAATTGATTCGCGCGCGATTGCGTGGCGACAAATTGCCGCCATTCCATTATTTCGACAAAGGAAATCTGGCGACGATCGGGCGCGGCGCGGCCGTCGCGGATTTGAATTGGCTGCGACTTTCAGGCTGGCCTGCTTGGCTGATGTGGGTGTTCATACATTTGGTTTACATCATACAATTTCAAAATCGTCTGCTGGTGATGCTGCAATGGGCGTGGCTGTACATCACTTTCGATCGCTCGGCGCGATTGATCACCGGGAAAAATCCGCTGCCGCTGGATTTGTGAGCTGCTGTATTTGTAAACTAGGCCAGCGAAGTTTCCGCTGCGCGGACCTGTCCCGCGCGAATCGCTTTCAGCAGCGCGGCGTGGTCCCGCTCGGTCTGATCCGCATACGCGACTGCAAATTGACCGATGGCATCGTCGAAAGCTGAATTCCTGCCCGTGTAGCCGGCGATGCGGGCGGCGTCGCCGGTGCGGGCATGCGCGCGCGCCAGAGTCCATCCGCAAATCTGCACGTACTCCAGCCATTCGGATTTGTTCATACTCTCCAAATCGAATTTCATTTTCATGTCGCGGAGCTGGCGGAAATAATAATCGCGGCCGTCGTCGGCGCGCGTCCAGCCGAGGAACACGTCGCTCGCGGCTTGCAGCATTCGTTGGCCGGTGACCACGCGCTCGCCGTGATTCGGAAAATGGCATTTGCCCGCATACGCTTCCAGCACGGAAGGCAGCGCTTCTTTCAGTTGCAGCACCAGCGCATCGTCATCGCCGGCCATCAGCAGCGCCACATCGCAGCGTGTGCCGACGCTGCCCACACCAACTACTTTTCGCGCGATGTCCACGATGTGATAGCGGTCCAGGATGACGCGGCGTTCTTCGGGCAGCGTGAGCCTGTAGCGGTGAAACAACGCGCGAACGTGCTCATCAATTCTAGCGATGTCACGCGGATGATAAACCAGCGGAGGGTGGTCAATGATGCGGCGCTTGCCTTTGGAGACTTCCGTGATTTTCGGCAGGATGTATTCCGCCGTTTGCATCTTGGCGGCGCGTTCCACTCTTTCCCAATACTTTTTGTCGCGCGCGGTTTTCGCTTTCTCGATAAAAAGTTCGACGTCTATATGGGAGTACCACGCTTCCAGGTAAGGCATGCGCGCATATCCGCGGATGTGCTGGCGATAGGAAGCGACGACGGCGCGTGCTGCGTCGCCGCAACGCGATTCCTTCATTCCTTTCTGGCGCCCGGCGAGGACCACACTTGCGGCCAGGCGTTTCACGTCCCACTCCCAAGGCGCGGGAAGCGTTTCGTCGAAATCGTTGATGTCGAAAACGAGGCGGCGCTCGGGGGAGCCGTAGCCGCCGAAATTCATCAAGTGACAATCGCCGCAGGCCTGCACGCGAATTTTTGTGGTGGGAGTGTGCGCGAGATCCCAGGCCATCAGCGTCGCGGCGCCGCGGAAGAAAGCGAACGGCGAGCTGCGCATGCGTCCGTAACGGATCGGCAAGAGTTCGGACAAGCGGCCGCGGTTGGATTCTTTTAGTGCCGCGACCGGATCGGGGCGATTAGGCGGGCGCGACCACTTCGCATGCGAACTTCGCGGGACGCGTTCGCGCAGAGCTTTGCCGCCGCTCATGCGTTCTTCGACGGAAGGAGCTGGCTGATTCTCGCGGGCTTTGGAGATGCTGACGACGGCGTGGTGTGTGGCGCCGGATTTTGCGGCAAGTGGGGTTTTCATGGGAGTGGGGATTTTGTATCAGAAAATACGCAGGGGCAAGAGTGGTGATTTTGGAGTGGGTGAGGCGGAGTGGGGAAATTTGGCGAATTACTTGCGATTAGAATTGGGCGCGGTTGTTTGTTTTCAGTCATTTACGGTGATTTCTAATATTTTGGCCGTTGATTAGAAACGTGCGTAGTTTTACGAGCGAGAGGGTGGATTTGTACGCATTTGTAGGTTGTCGGCGAGCGAGCGCGAGGAGTTCACCGCTGATGCGGAGCGGGGCGGCTGGATTTATTGCCGGAGATGATGGTGCGGGCATTCGGGTGTCGCGCGAATTTTGAAGAGTTTTCATTTTTTATTTGGTCTCGCGTAAAGCTAACACGGGTTGGTCAAAAGCGCAGCTGTACGTTCGGACAGAAGTGGTACAGAACTAGTACTCACTGGCCTAAAAACCTTTAAGCAAAAACGCCAATCAGGAGATTGGCATTCCCAGGGGCGGGCACGGCAAGCCGTGCCCCTACGACTGCAATTGCAACGGCGCGCGACTGATTTTTACGCTTTTTTCTTGCGCTTGCGCATGGCAACGGCTTTGGCGGCTGCCTGTTTTCGATTTCGCTGGGGGTGAACGCCTAGATCGTGCCATGACGTTTCGGAGAGGTTGATGCCGTAGTGCTTCGCGGCTTTCTTGACGTTGGCGAAAGCCGAGGCGCGATCGGCATCGGAGACGCCCGTTACTTGATCAAAGCGCGTGACGGCGTTGCGAACGTGGCGCGCGTCGGTTAGCGGTTCCTTACGTTGTTTGGGAAAGGCGAAGGCGGAGTCGGGCAAGTCGCTTTGCTTGGTGAGCTGGCCGTGTTTTTCGTGAGGTTTCCAGGTTGCGCTCATTGCGGACTCCTTATTGGTGTGTGAGAGGTTTGCGCAGGATAGAGCATAACATTCTGGCGTGGTTTGGTGGTCGATGGGGTTGGGTCTAAACCCCCGCCCTTCGCATAAAACAAAGGCGCTTGGGATGGGCACGCGCTCGCGGTGATTTTAATGTTCTTTAATTTATTCAGTGACGCGGCGGGATTCGAAACCTTGGCGTGGGAGCTACAAATTCAAGATCACAGCCGAAGACGCCCGCCTAAAAAAGCAGGCGGCCGCTACAAAGTCAAAAGCAAAAAACGCCAATCGGGAGATTGGCGTTCCCAGGTAACGGCAACGGCGAGAGCACAATCAGGAGTGGCTGTGCCACGAAATGCAACGTGGGATGACTTAAGGCCCACAGGCAAGATTGCTTGTGCTACCCAGGCCGGACGCTACGAACGCTGCGCGGGTTATTCGGAACGGAGGGCGTCCATTACGTCTATGCGGGCTGCGCGGGCTGCTGGCAGCACAGAGGCTACTACCGCGGCGGCTAGCAGGACTGCTGCTGAGGCTGCCACTGGAATTGCGTCGGGCATGCGCATGTCCACGACGTAGCTGTTTGCCATGCGGGCTAGCAGGTAGCCGAATGCGGCGCCTGCGACGATGCCTACAGCGGCCATCAGGGCGCCTTGGGCGATTACGCTGGTGAGAAGATTGCGCGGTTGCGCGCCTAGCGCGAGGCGGATGCCGAATTCGCGCGTGCGGCCGCTTACTGAGAAGACCAGCACACCTGCTACGCCAATTACTGCGATTGCTAACGCGACTGCCGCGAAGCCGCCGAATACCAGCGCGTTCAGACGATCGGGGGTTAGGACTTCGGCGCGGACGTCGTCTAGCGTGGCGGCTTTTTCTACCGGCTGATCTACAGATAAGTCGCGAATGATGCGGGTGATAGGAGTTACCAGCGTGTAGGGATCGTTGTGGGTGTGCACGAAGAGGCGGCCGCCGCCGATTTCTTGATCGAGTGGGTGGTAAACCGTTAGCGTTGCGCCGGGGACTACGTTGTCGTCGTCCACATCGGCGGAGATGCCTACGATGCGGCGCGGCTCGGGGCTGACGTCGATAAATTTCATGACGGGGTCCGTCCACATGATGTGTTGATTGAGCGCGTCGGTGTTGGGGAACATTTTTATGGCGACGCTTTGGCTGATGATGACGACTTTCTCGCTGTCTTTGCGATCGAGTTCGTTGAAATCGCGCCCTTCGATGATGGGGACGCCTAGCGCGGCGAAGAATCCGGGCGAGATGGTGCGGAATTGCGCGTGGGGATCTTCTTCACCGTTGGCGCGCACGTGGCCTTGCGCGGTGAACTGGAAGCCGGGGCCGAAGATGCCTTTATCGCGCCAGGGAACGGCGGTGCCGACGGCGACGCGATCTACTCCTGGAAGAGTGGAGACCTGGCGAATGGTTTCCTTATAGAAATCGAGGATCTGATCGGACGTGCGTCCGTAGGAAACGACTGGGACGTTGATGGCGAGAACATTGTGCGTGTCGAAACCGGTGTGCACGGTTTGCAGGGCGAGAAGAGTCTTGAGGAGCATGCCGGCGCCGGCGAGAAGCATGAAGCAGGCGGCGATTTGAGTGACGGCGAAAACGCGGAGGCGGCGTCCGGTGCTGCCAGTAATGCGCACGCCGCCGCTGGAGAGGTTCATGCCGCTGGAACCGTCTGCTGATGGCAGGCGCGGGACGAACGCGAGAAGCACGGCAGCGACGACTGCGAGCAGCGCGCCGACCCAGAGCATGCTGGAGTCAACGGTGAGGTCGAGCGCGCGGATGGAGAAGCGGGAAGCGTAGCGCGCGAGGATGGCGACCATGGGACGCGCGATCAAGACGCCGAGCGTGGCGCCGGCTCCGCAGAGCAGGAGGCTGTCAATTAATAGTGTGCGACGTAGCGAACTGGTGCTGGCGCCTAGCGCGGCGCGAATGGAGAGCTCGCCTTCGCGGCGGACGGTGCGGGCGAGGATTAGATTCGCGGCATTAGAGCAGGCGATGACGAAGACGAGCACGGAGGATGCGAGCAGGACGAGCAGGACGGTCTTCGCGCGGGAAGTGATCTGATCGCGCAGGCGGACGGCGCTGATTTGGAAGTTCTCACCGTGTGGATAGGCTTCAGGATGTTGGGAGACCATCGAGCCGTAGGCGGTGTTCAGCTCGGCGCGGGCTTGTTCGAGGGTCGTGCCTGGAGCGAGGCGGCCGAAAAGTTCGGTCATGCGATGGACCCGGCCCGTGACCATGGTGGCGGAGAGATGGTGCGGACTGGTGACGACGTTGGCGATAATTTCGGTTTCGGCTGGATAGGGGACTGAAGGTTCGAGGACGCCGACGATGGTGGCGGAGCGGGCGCCGCCGGGATCGCCGGTGTCGAGCTTGATGGTCTTGCCGAGCATGGAAGGATCGCTGTCGAGCGCGGTGGTCCAGAAGCGATAGGTGAGAACGACGGCACCGGCAGCGTTGGGACCGTCATCGCGCGCGTCGAGAAGGCGGCCTAGGACTGGGTGCAGGCCCATGACGTCGAAGTAGGAGCCGTCCACAACGCCGCCGCGGATTTCGCGGGGTTCGCCGAGACCGATCACGCTGAAACCGATAGTGGAGAAATCGCCGAACTCGCTGATGGTCTTGACGCGCGATTGCATATCCTGGATTTCGGGGACGGAGAAGGCGGCGTTTTCGACGCCGATGCCGGGAGCGCTTTGGCGGATGTAAATGAGGCGATTTTCGTCGCGATTGACGAGCGGGCGGAGGAGGACGCCGCGGACTACGCTGAAGATGGCGGCGTTGGCGCCGATGCCTAGCGCGAGGGTGAGGATTACGGTGATGGCGAGGCCTTTGGTGTGGGCGAGGGAGCGTAGGGCGACTTTCAGATCGCGGAGGATTAAATCGAGATTGAACATTGGTGTTCGGCCTCCTTGCTACATCGGTTTCGGGGTCGGATGCGGGATGCTACACCCCGAGCATAGAGTTCGTATATTCGAAGGCAGCGAGGCACGCGGAGTTCCTTGTGGTGCGCCGGCAAGGGATGGATTATCAGCTAGTTGGCGAGAGGTTGGGGCGAGTGCAGGTTCGGGAATGCTCGATTTTGGGATACGGGTGTTGCGGAGGCGGACAGCTGATTTGCGCGCGCTGTGCGCCAGCTAATTGTGGTTTGCGGGTTGGGCGTAGTAGCCCTGACGGGTGCGGGCGGTTAGGCCCGCTTTGGCTAGTTTGATTTCTAGCTGGTGATATTCGTCGGGGCGCTCGGCTACGGCAGGGGCGAAGGTGATTTCGTAATAGGGGGCGACATCGGAAAGGGATTGCTGGAGGAGCGTCGTGACATCGTTATTGTGATCGAGAACGAGACCGCCGCTTTGAACGGCGAGGACCTGGAGGCCCAGATTTCCGGCGGCGGCCTGGCTGGGTTTGCTGACGCCTTTGAGAAACTCCTGGTAATAGGAGGTGCGCAGGAGGGCTTCGTTGGAGCCGAGAGGATTGACGTTGTAAACAGTGACGCCGGCGCGCAGGAGCTGGGTATTCAAAGCGACGATGTCGGTGAAAATCTGGGCCTGCTGTTTCGAGTCTATTTCGATGCGCGCGCCAGAGAGAAGAGGCCAGCCGGGAGAAACCCAGAGCATGATCTTGCGGCCTGAGTTGCGGGCTTCACTGGCGGTTAGTTGACGGAATGCCTGCAGCGAAAGTTGCAGGCGTTCGGTGGCGCCGTAGAATCCGCCGGAGCGGCCGATATCGCGCAGACCGATTTCCTCGCGATCGAGGGTGGCGCTGAGTTCGTTGCCATCGCTGGAGAAATTTCCGACGATCTGGACGCCCTTGTCGGTGAAGACAGCGAGGGCGATGGGGTAGGCCAGATAGCCGCCTTCGGCGCGGAGGAATTTGGTGATCTGAGAGCGTTGGAAGCTGAGGACGCGGTAATCCACGTTGACCGCGTCAATTACGATGAGGATATCGGCGGGAGCTTCGCGGCCGGGGACGAGTTTGAAGGAAGTGATGGGCTGTGGCGCCTTGTTGTCGAGGAGAGTGAAGTCTTGTTGCTGCAGATCGGCGACGGGCGGGCCGGATTTGGGGGTGACTACTACGTCGAGGAGGATTTGATTTGCGGCGGGTGGGCGTGGCGGCGGAGTCTGTTGGGCGGCTTGTTGCGCGGAGGCTGCGGTGGCGGAAAGTAAAGCGGCAAGAATCAGGCGATTGAGGCGCGAGGATTTGAGCATGCGTTCGATTCCTTCGGGCGAAGGCTTGCCGGATTGCGGCGGAAAACTTCGCCATGTATGCGATAGGGTTGAATGCGCTCAAATAGACGCGGAGCACGGCTGACGCGTTTCGGTCAAGTGGTGAGGAATGCACTGGGAGATATCTGGCACTGTTGACGCTTTTGGTTTTTCGCGGGAGTGAAATGGCGAAGAGCAAGGCGGAAAGATTTAACGCAGAGGACGCGGAGATAGGAGCGCAGAGGGCGCAGAGAAAATCTACTGCGGAGGATTTGCCACAGAACTATACGGAGGGGTGAGGGACGAAGAAGGCGAAGAGAGATCCCTGCCTGCGGCAGGCAGGCTTCGTCGCTTCGCTCCTCAGGATGACGGCGCGACTTTTAGGCGCGGACTCTTCAGTTGTGGTTTGCGGGTTGTGCGTAATAGCTCTGACGAGTGCGCGCGGTTAGGCCGGGCTTGGCGATTTTTAATTCGAGGTGGTGATATTCGTCGGGGCGCTCGGCTGCAGGTGCGACGAAGGAGATCTCGTAGTAGGGCGCGCTGTCGGAGATGCATTTTTGCAGGAGCGCGGCGAGATCGTTATCGAAGTCGAGAGCGAGACCGCCGCTCTGAATGGCTAGCACCTGCAGTCCCAAATTGCCTAGATTGACCTGGCTGGGTTTGCTGACACCCTTCAGGAACTCCTCGTAGTACGTGCCGCGAAAGACAGACTCGCTGGCGCCTATCGGATTGACGTTGTAGAGGGTGACACGCGCCTGGCGGAGTTGAGTGGAGAGACTTGCAATTTGCGCGAAGATGTCTGCTTGCTGCTTGCCGTCGAGTTGGACATTGGGGCCGGAAAGGAGAGGCCAGCCGGGAGAAACCCAGACGAGGATTTCGCGGCTCTGACGGGGAGCGTCGCCGACAGTGACAGTGAGCTGACTCAGCGCCTGGATGGAATACTGCAAGCGTTCGGTTGCGCCATAGAAACCGGCGGAGCGTCCGATGTCGCGGATACCGATCTGATCGCGATCCATGGCGGCGCTAAGGGCGTTGCCGTCGCTGGAGAAATTCTCAGCGAGCTTGACGCCGGTATCTGAGGCGACCACGATGGCGACGGGGTACGCGAGGCGACCTCCCTCGGCATGGAGGAACTTGTCGATCTGAATGCGTTCGTAGCCGATGGCTTGGGCATCGACATTGATTGCGTCAATTACCAGGACGACCTGGATGGGAGCCTGCCGGCCGGTGACGGCGTGGAACGAGGTAATGGCTTGCGGGGAACCGTTATCCAGCAGGGTGAAGTCTTGTTGCTGGAGATCGGCGACGGGCGGGCCAGATTTGGCGGTGACGACCACGTCGAGATGGATTTGGCCGCTGGCAGCCTGGGCTTGCGGGCTGGCCTGATGGGCTGAAGCAGCAGCGGTGCAGAGGAGCGTGATGAGAAGAAAACAGGCGACGCGTGAGTTGCTCAACATCATGTACATTCCTCCGGGCCAAAACCTACGTCTTTTCGCCAGATCGCATCGCAAAACTCGACGGTGCGGTGTGCTGTCTGTATAGATGAAATTTTGGGTTGAAAGGTCTCGGGCATATTTGACTAAATGCGTGAAGTGCGGAATGGAAATGGCGTGGGTGCGTGTTCGGCGGCGAATTCGTTGTGCGCGCGGGCGGAGCAGCGTACGATGCGCGGGCTAGCCGCGGTGACGGCGGCGGAAAGCGGAAATTATGGTTTGGTGAGCGAATGGTAAGATTCTGGTGCGACGGCGGCGGGCGAAGAGAATTATGAGGCGCTGACCGGTTTGGAGCAGGGAGGTTCTTCTCGTGGCGTTCGATGTGTTCATGAGTTACGCGTCAAAAGACAAGATCGAGACCGGAGCGTGCGGGGAAAATTAGATTGTGTATCGCCGCGACGCGGGCAGCTCTAATATTCCGTAATACTGTTACCGGAAAGATGCGCCTCAGAACCCGTCCAAGAAACTGACGCGCACCCTTCCGGAAACATCCTATGAAGCCAAACCGGTAAATCCGCAGCGAGATTCTTGGGAAACCTTGCTGCGGCATTACTTTCTGGATGAGCAGTGTGGCGGTGGGAGGCGGACGAGTTGTCACGAGGAAGCAAAATCTTTGTCACTTGGCGGTCACGGATTTCATGCGGGCGGGGTGAGTAGCGGCTGCGGGTGATGGCGCGAGGAGGAGTGATGAGCGTTTACGCGATTGCGCAATTGTGGATACATGATCCGGCGCGGTACGGGCGATATGTGGAGCGTTTTATGGACGTGTTCAAGAAATATAAGGGGAGCGTGCTGGCTGCGGACTCGAGTCCGGTGGTGTTCGAAGGACCTTGGGACGGGAATCGGATGGTGGTGCTTTCGTTTCCGGATGAGAGGGCGTTTCGGGATTGGGCGGAGTCGCCGGAGTATCAGGAGATTGCGAAGGACCGGAAGGCGGGGGCGAGGTCGGTGATTTTGATGGTGCATGGGGTTGAGGGGCTAAGAAGTGGCTAGTGATAAGTTATGACTAATATCGGGCGCGAGGTTTCCGCGGCGAGTTGATTTGAGAACTGCAAGGCGGGACTTCGGCGGTTAAAGCCGCGGTAATATTTCTGCGTCAATGTCGTGGCCCTTCGATCCTGCTGCCGGTAGGCCTTCAGGATGAACTGGAGCCACGAGCTACGAAGATTCTCCAGCAACTTCAATAACGCCCGCCTAGAAACCGTGCGGCCGCTACAAAGCAGACCTCGGAACACCCCCTACCATTTTCTTGAGATATGCCACAGTAAGTTGCGGGAGCGTACTACAATTGCGCCTGGCGAACTGCAGATGACGCGCGGGCAAAGAACGGTTTTGGCGGTGTTGACGTTGCTGGTGGCGGCGACGGCCTGGGCGATATTGTACACGCGTGATTGGGCTACGTCTGCGCGGCGGCTGCACGCGGACCAGATGCGGGCGGTGCACGCCTCGCCACAGATTGTGGATACCAGCGCGCTGCAGACGGCGCAACAGCTCGCTCCCTTGGCGGTGACGCACTGGGAGCAGGAGTATGCGCAACAGGCGCTGCGGCTGGCGGACCGGTCCGTGGATTTGTCTTTCAACGCAGCGCTGGAAGATGCCAAGGAAAATCCGGCGCCCCTGACGGCGGAAACGGCGCCCCTGGCCGCGCGAGTGAAGGATGCCGATGCGCGGTTGAACGTGGATCAGGATCGAGTGGCACAACTGACCGAGGCGTTGGCGAAGGCGCGGCCGAGCGCCAAGGATGATGTGCAGGATCAGATTGATCTGGCGAAGGCGCAGGAGTCGCTGGACCAGGATGAGTTGGATGATGCGCATGAGGATTTAACGCGGGCGGGCGGCGACAAACTCTCTTTGGTGCAGGACCAACTGGATCAGCACGAGGCTTCGGAGGCGCATACGGGAAAATCGGCCGCCGGCGGCGGTGGTGGCACGGGGCAAGCGGCGTCGCCGGAATCTTCGCGCGCGGCGAATTTAGTGGCGCAGGTGGAAGCAATTTTCTCGCTGCGGACGAAGGAAAGCCTGTTGCAGCAGGCGCGGCAGAATGCGCTAGCGCGGATCGCGAAGGATACGGCGGAACACGAGGCACTGGAAAAGCAGTTGGATGACGAAAAAGCGCAGAAGCGGATTTTGCGGCGGCGTCCGGTTGCTAATGCCGGAGCGAAATCGTCAGGAGCAGGCGCACCCGGTCCGGCGAATACAGCGGCGAACGCGCCCGGTAATCCTTCCAGTAAACCTTCTGACAATTCTTCCGCGACTCCGCCGGTTACTTCTTTCGGAAATGCGCCCGTCAATCAGCCTGTCAATGTACCCGCGAATTCCGCTGCGGCGCCGACGGACGCGGCGGGGGCTGTTGTTTCGCAGCTGACATTCGTAAAACACTTGAGCGCGGACCAGAAGACTTTGGCGTTGTACGACAAACGCATGGAAGCGGAGGAAGCGCTGGCGACGACGTACAGCAACTGGCTGGCGCTGGTGGTGGCGCGGCGGCATGCATTTCTGCACGGATTGTTTCTGTGCATATTGTGGATCGCGCTGGTCGCGCTGTTTGTGTTTGTGGCGAACATCTGGGTGCAGCGATTATTTGCCGAGCTCCCGATGGACCGGCGGCAACTGCACACGATGCAGGGAGTGACGATGTTCGCGGTGCAGGTGATTGGCGCCTGCTTAATCTTGCTGATTGTTTTTGGGATGCCGAACGATTTCGCGACGGTGCTGGCGCTGGCCGGCGCAGGAATCACGGTAGCGATGAAGGATTTCATCGTGGGATTTTTCGGATGGTTTGTGCTGATGGGAAATAATGGAATCCGTCCGGGCGACTGGGTGGAAATTAATGGAGTCGCGGGAGAAGTGCTGCAGGTGGGTTTGCTACACACCGTGATTCTGGAAACGGGGAGCTGGGCGGACGCGGGGCATCCCACGGGACGCAAAGTGACGTTCGTGAATAGCTTTGCGATTGAGGGACATTATTTTAATTTTTCGACATCGGGGCAGTGGTTGTGGGACGAAATTGAAGTGCAGGCGCCCGCGGGGAAGGATCCGTACGCGGTGGCGGAGGCGATACAGAAGTTGGCCGCGGAAGACACCAAACAGAATGCGGATCTGGCGAAGAAGGAGTGGGAGCGAGTGACGCCCAGCTATGTGCAGAAAACTTTTTCGGCGGTGCCATCGCTTAGCGTGACGCCGTCGGGCGGGGGAGTAGATATACGGGTGCGGTATTTGACGCGCGCGGATGAGCGGCACGAAGTGCGCGGACGCTTGTATCGGAGCGTCGTGGAGCTGTTGCGCGACGAAGGAATCCCGGAAACGGCGCAGGCCAGGCCTTCCACGTAGTACTCACACCGGATAGAAAATTTTTCAGTGCGGAGCCATGTGCGAAATTTCGCGATTTTTGCGGCGGGTAGGCGCCAGCGCTCGTGTCGCATGCGGTTAGAGGGTGGCGAAGATGTGGTAGCTGATGGTGCCGAGGGCGATGCCGATGGCGGAGCCGGCCAGGACGTCGCTGAGGAAGTGCATGCCGAGAATTATGCGCGAGGATGCGATCAGCAGGGCTACGGCTAGCAGGACTCCTTGAATGTGCGGGTAGAAAAGACCTAGCGACAGCGCGATGGCGAAGGCTGTGATGGTATGGCCCGAGGGGAAAGAGTATTTGTCCGGGGGAAGGATCAGGGACCAGCAGTGCGGTTCGATTTCGCAGGGACGCTGGCGTTTGCTGGTTTTTTTCAGGGCGCGGAAAAGCAGGATGCCGACGAACGCAGCAGAGGCGGCCGCGCCGATTGCGAGGAAACGGTGTTCGCCGCCATAGACGAGCAGGATCAGGCCGAGCGAATACCAGAGCCAGCCGTCGCCCATGCGCGTCATCAATATCATGAGGATGCGAAACCAGCGCGGGGCGCGCCAGCGATGGACGCGGCGCATGAGGCGATAGTCGTTCGATTGAATCTGATTCCAGACAGCTTTGCCGACTGTCATACGGATCCCTCCGCCGCAGATTGCGGCAGCGATATCCAGCGAGTACGTTTGCGGGTTTCGGGTGCGCCGAGAATTTCCGCGGCCCAGCGGCGTCCGAAAACGCGTTCGTCGTGATAATTCCAGTAAGTGATGACCGGGATAAGCGTGGCGAGCGGCGAGAGCAGAGTGGTCCAGGATTTTTCGCGCATCATTTCGTAGGCAATCCAGAAAACATCGCGCGTGAGTTTGCTGAAGCTGCCTGATTCTCCGGCGACGCGGCCCATGCCAGCGCGCAAGCCCGCGAAGAATTCTTCTTTATCGCGTGCACCGGGAACTTCGGTGTAGGCGGTGCCGGCGGAGGGGAGCGCGTGGGCGTCGCTGCCGCCGATAGCGATTTTGTCCCATTGCTTGGCGAGTTGCGCGGCGCGCTGGTTGGCGCTTTCGAGCATGTGGCTATTGCGCGTTTCGACGGCGGGAAAATATTCCTGGAACCAGGCGAAGTCTTCGCGCTCGCGGCGTCCGGTGACGCTGGAGAAAACGTGATTGATGCTGAAGAAGAGGCGGCGCTCGGTGAGATACATCAGGAGCGAGACTAGATCGTTGCGGCGTTGTTGCAGCTGAAGGTGCTGGCGATCGGTGATGTCGTACACGCCGATATGGACTTCGGTGCCGCTGGGCATTTTGCAGGTTAGTTCTTCGCTGACAAAAAAATCGGGATGCTGGCGCAATTGTTCAGCGCCTTCGATGGAATCGTGATCGGTGAGAGTGAAGAGGTTCATGCCGCGGCGCTGCAGCAGGGAATAAACGTCGTGGGGATTGCTATAACACTCGCGGCAAAATTTTCGGGCAAAGGGGGTTGTAGTTGGCCCGGAGAAGTACGAGTGAACATGCAGGTCGCATCTCACGAATACAAAAATAGCTGGGTCGTGTTACCGGCAGATGACATGCGTGCTAAAGTTCTGAAAATACAGATATTTAACTCTTTCGACACAGTAACGGTCTTTTAACAGTTCCGTAGCAGATCTCGGCACTACGGATGCGAGACTCCGCCCGCATGCAACGAATCGAGTTTTGCTTTTTCGACGCCGGCGGGGGGCACCGCGCGGCCGCTACCGCGCTGCAGATGTCCATTCAGGCGCGGGAACGTTCGTGGGACGTTCGCCTCCTCAACATTCAAGAATTGCTCGACGAGCTGGATATCCTCAAGAGATACGCGGGGATACGCATCGAGGACCAGTACAACTGGATGCTGCGCAGCGGATGGACTTTGGGCAGCGTCTATTTGATGAAAGTGTTGCAATTTGCGATTTGGTCGCGGCATGCCGCTACCGTGCGCGTGCTGGAGCGGCATTGGCGGGAGACGCAGCCGGACATGGTTGTGTCATTCATTCCGCACTTCAATCGGGCGCTATGTGAAAGTTTCGCGAACGTGTGGCCAGGACGCCCATTGGTCACGGTACTCACTGATATCGCGGATTATCCGCCGCATTTCTGGATCGAGAGGCAGCGGCAGTATTTGGTTTGCGGATCGGAGCGCGCGGTGGAGCAGGCGCACGAGCACGGGCACATGGATAACCGGATATTTCGCGCGTCGGGGATGATTTTGCATCCGCGATTCTATGAGCCGGCGGTGGAGGAGCGCGCTGCGGGTCTAGCGCGATTGGGATTGCGCGCGGATTTGCCGACGGCGGTGGTGCTGTTTGGAGGGTATGGATCGCAGGCGATGCTGGAGATTGCGGAGCGGTTGGATGATTCGAAGCTGCAGCTGCAATTGATTTTTATTTGCGGACGAAATGAGAACTTGGCTTCGGCGCTGCGCGTGGGTGGATCGAGATTGCCGCGGTTTGTGGAAGGATTTACGAAGGACGTGAACCGGTATATGCATCTGGCGGATTTTTTTATTGGGAAGCCTGGGCCGGGGAGTGTGAGCGAGGCTTTGGCGATGAAGCTGCCCGTGATTGTGTCTTGCAATGCTTGGACTCTGCCGCAGGAACGCTACAACGCGACGTGGGTTTTGGAAAATGAGGTGGGAGTGGTGTTGCGGAGTTTTAGTGAGATTGTGCCGGCGGTGGGAAGGATGATCGAGCCGGCGAATTTGGCGCGGTTTCGGGCGAATGCTGGCGGATTGAAGAACCGGGCGGTGTTTGAGATACCGGGGATGTTGGAGCAGATCTTGGAGAAGTCCGAGAAAATTGTTGAGCCGTACGTTGCTGTTAAGTCCTGAAAGTTCCCTTCACTAATCCTCAATTCGTATTTACACTTCAGAGAAGGAGGGACTTCATATGGGCACACAGGAAATCGTAGCTTCAGCTGCATTGATCAACGGTACGGAGCCGGAGGAGTACGACCTGGTGATTCTGGGCGACGGGACGGGGTCAACGCTTGCGGCGTGGACGTTTGCGGGCGAAGGGCAGCGCGTGGCGGTGATTGACCGCAAATATATTGGAGGATCGTGCCCGAACATTGCGTGCCTGCCGAGCAAGAACATCATACACAGCGCGAAGGTGGCGGCGTACGTTCGCGGCAGCGAAGAGTTCGGGATGACCACGGGAGGGTTCAGCATTGATATGTCCGCAGTGCGTGGGCGCAAACGGCGGATGGTGGCGGGCATCAATGAGTTGTACCTGGACAATTACAAAAAGACCGGGGCGGAATTTATTCTAGCGACCGGGAAATTTATTGCGCCGAAGACTGTGGAAGCCACGCTGCTGGACGGATCGGTGCGGCGATTGCGCGGGACGAATGTGATCGTCAGCACGGGGACGCGGGCGGCGATCGATCCGGTTCCGGGTCTGGCTGAGGCGCAGCCGTTGACGCATATCGAGGCGCTGGAACTGGGCGAGGTTCCGGAGCATTTGCTGGTGATCGGCGGCGGTTACGTCGGATTAGAACTGTCGCAAGCGATGCGGCGCTTCGGGAGCAAGGTGTCGCTGATCGAGCGCAACGAACAGCTGGTGTATCGCGAGGATGAAGATGTTACGGAAGCTTTGGCGGGGCTGTTCCGGGACGAGGGCGTGGAAACATTTTTGAATGCGAAGATCAAGCGGGTAACGGGGAAGTCCGGCAAGGGTGTGCAAGTTGTGATCGAGCAAAATGGAGTGGAAAAAACGCTGGAGGGAAGTCACTTGCTGGTGGCGACCGGCCGGAAGCCGAACACCGAGGGGATCGGGCTGGAATTGGCCGGGATCAAAGTGACCGAGCGTGGATATATAAAGGTGAACGAGCGATTGCAGACGACGGCGCCGGGAGTGTGGGCGATTGGCGAGGTGGCGGGCAGCCCGCAGTTTACGCACATCAGCGTGGACGATTTTCGCGTGGTGCATGACAACTTGAGCGGCAGCGGTAAGCGCGTGACGACTGGGAGGCAAGTGCCGTTCTGTCTGTTCACGGATCCGGAATTCGCACGTATCGGGCTGAGCGAGAAGGAAGCGAAGGCGCAGGGGATTTCGTATCGCTTGTTCAAAATGCCGATGGAAGGGGTGCTGCGCGCGCGGACGTTGGGTGAAACGCGCGGATTCATGAAGGCGCTGGTGGAAAACGACGGCGAGCGGATTCTTGGTTTTGCGGCGGTGGGGGTGGGCGCGGGGGAGACGATGGCTTCGGTGCAGATTGCGATGATCGCGGGGTTGCCTTACACGGCGCTGCGCGATGCTGTGCTGACGCATCCGACGCTGGCGGAGGGGCTGGGGGTGTTGTTCTCGTCGGAACCTGTGGCGCAGAATCAGCGGACGCGCGCGGCGAAGCAGTGATTCAGAAATCGAGGTTCGTGGTTGGAGGAATTTTGTTCGGGTGGGATTCGACTCGCGTGTCGGCTTGCGCGTGATTCCGGATTATTTGCCAGCGAGGCAGGGCAGGGCGGCTAGTTTCGATTTTCCGCTGTCGTACCTGAAATGGCTTGCGGAATCGATCATCGAGTTCAACACCCATCGCCCCCGCTGTGTTCCTTCGTCGGTGCGGACGAATGAGAGCGTCACAGTTCCTGATTCGCCGTGGTAGTTCGTCTCGCGGAAGACGATAACGGTATTTCGCAGGCCGGGGTTCGACTGCGTGTTGTCGCTGATCGGCGTTGCGCAGCGCGCAATGACTATATCGGGGGTGAGAGCGTATATCGCGCGTTCTGCTGGTCCTTGTCTGACTACCTCGTAGAGCCAATACGGAACGTTATATTCAACCAGACGGGCAACTACTTCGGCTATTAGGAGTACTGTGACAATAGTGAGAGCTATTGCAGCGACTCTACGATTCATGAAACGCATATTAAACTATGATGGCCTCGCGGTGCGGGATTAGTCGAATCGTCGGAGCCTGTCCCACGGAGGCGCGCCGCGTGGCTCGACCACTTGGCGGCAAAGTGGCAAGATAGAATTGCGCGGTCGAATCATATCGGCGTCGGGTAGCGAAGGAGAATTTTGATTATGGCTAAGGGGACTTTTGCGGCGGGGTGTTTTTGGGGAGTGGAGGCTGCGTTTCGGCAGGTGGCGGGGGTGACTTCTACGACTGTGGGTTATACGGGCGGGACGGCGAAGAACCCGAACTACAAAGAGGTTTGCACGGGGCGGACGGGGCACGCGGAGGCGGTAGAGGTGGAGTTTGATCCTGAGCAGGTTTCTTATTTGGAATTGCTGGCGGTTTTCTGGAAGAGTCATGACCCGACTACGATGAACCGGCAGGGGCCGGACGTGGGGACACAGTACCGGTCGGCGATTTTTTATCATGACGCGGAGCAGGAGGAGGAAGCGCGGGGGTCGAAGTCGGTGCTGGAGAAGGATCATGTGTTTAAGCGGCCGATTGTTACGGAGATTGTGCCGGCTGGGGAGTTTTATCGGGCGGAGGAATATCATCAGCAGTATTTTGAGAAGACTGGGAATCGGGCTTGCCATATTTAGGGGCGACGTGGTGCGAGGTCGAGGGGAAGGTCAAAGGCACCACTGACGAACGCAACTGAACACTGATAAGGGCATTGCTGAAGGCGGACGAAGAGAAAGGCGGAAAGATTTAACGCAGAGGGCGCAGAGATAGGGGCGCAGAAAGCGCAGAGAAAATCTACGGCTTAACCCGCGTTGGCACACATCTACAAACTACAGACTTGGTGTGATTCTGACGCAGCTAACTAGTGATTTGGGTTGGAGGGGCTTTCGCTTAGGTGGTACCAGAGGGCGACGCCTGCGCCTGCGGCCGCTCCGAGAACGATGAGGTCGAAGAGTAGGTGGCGGCGACGGGGCGCGACAACTTTGTTGTTGCCGCCGCCCGCGCCGGCGGGACCTTGCGGTTCGGCTGCGGGGTCGAGGTCCATGGTGACGCGATAGGATTTTCCGGCGGGAATTTCGTGGAGATCGCCGTCGTTGTCGAGCACCAGCGTGCCACGATATGCGGAGATGATCACTTCGCGCGAACTGAGAATGGTGACCTGGCCGTAGCCGGGCTGGCCGTTCGCGGCGCGCAGAGTGCCTTCAGGAATTTCCAGCGAGAGTTGATCCGAACCATTTGAGGAAAAGCCTACGGTGCCGCGCGCGACCGAAGCGTTCACGACATTCGAACCTGCGGAAAGCGTGGCGGCGCTGGAAGAGAGCAAGTAGAACTGGCTGCCGCCAACTTTGAGGCGAACGGTGCCGCCTTCGTCAGTGGCGAGTGTATCGCCGGGGTACACCGTGGTCCCGATTGCGACTGTGGCAGAACCCAAATGGGCTTCCTGTGCCTGAGTGACAAGACCGAGGGGCTTTTCGTTTGCGGCAAAAGCGGGGATGCCGATCAAACCGACGGAGAGGATTGCCACTAAGAAGGATTTAAGGATGTATCGCACGGCGACCTCCTATAAACACAGAATCAATTTAGGCGCAGAAACAGCTGGTGTCAATAGACTTGAACACATCTTCATCGGCCGGAAATGAAGGACGATGAATCAATATAGCGCGATGCTGGCGCTAGGCTTGCGGGCTTCGCTTGGTATTTGCCGAAGCACGGTGCGGGGCGCGCGTTCTGCGCTAGAATATGTAGCACGTTGGAGGCCGCATGATTCATCGTTTTGTATTTCATAATGACCGGCTGCTGCCGGTGATGGAGGTGCGGCTGTCCCCTGGGCAGGCTGGACTGCTGAATGGGTGGGGATTGTTCACGACGGTGCGGATTTTCGAAGGGATTCCGTTTGCTTTCGAGCGGCATTGGAAGCGATTGCAGCGCGATGCAGAGCGAACGCATTGCCCGTTTCCATTTGAGGAAAATGTGGTACGCGGGCAATTGGCGGAGGTGCTGCGCGCGAATTCGGTACGCGAGGGTGCGGCGCGCGTCTATGTAATTTACAACCAGGTGGGATTTTGGCGCAGCGATGAAGATTTTCCGCGCGTGGATTTGCTGTTGTGTTCGGCGGATTTGCCTGCTTATCGCGAGCCGGCGCGGTTGGGATTGCGCGAGCATGGTCGATATGCGGCTGGGCCGCTGGCTGGCGTGAAGGTGATTTCGTGGCTGGACAATGTTTGGAATTATTACGAGGCGCAGCAGGCGGGATTCGATGAAGTGGTGCTGCTGAACGAGCGCGGAGAAGTGGCGGAATGTACTGCGGCGAATATTTTTTGCGTGAAGGATGGCCGGGTGGCGACTCCTCCCGTGGCAGCGGGATGTTTGCAGGGGATTACGCGGAGTGTGTTGCTGGAGATTGGGGCTGGCGCGGGTGCTCCGGTGGAGGAGCGGGTGTTGCGGCCGGAGGATTTGTACGCGGCGGATGAGATTTTTATTTCTTCGACGAATCGGAATTTGCTGGGCGTGGGAGAGGTGAACGGGCGGAGGATTGCGGCGGCGCCGGGGGCGGTCACTTTGAAATTGGAGAAAGCGTTTGCGGAGTATGTGCGGCAGTATTTGGAGGCGCGGTCGGCGGCTTCGGGAAAGAGGTAAGAGTGGCGTTCCTCGGGGCTCGAGGCTGACACCGTGGCAAGCTGGGGCGCGGCCCTTCGAACCGGCACCGCCGGTTCTCAGGATGAATCCCCCTGCAGGGCGATTCACGAGCAGCGCCCCTACCATCTCTCGCAGGACAGGTTCTAGTGGATCATCAGGCCGGTGATACCCAGGGCAATTCCGGCTACGGCCAGGACGATGCCGAATAGCCAGAAGATTTTTTTGCGCGTTAGCAGGGTGATGGAGGAGATTACCAGGGCGGCTTCCAGCAGGACTTCGGAAAGATCGTAGCGATCGGCGCGGGCCTCTTCGACTTTTACCTCGGCTTCCTTCTGGCGGGCTTCGGTCTCGATTTCTTTTAGTTCGTCGGCGTAGCGATCCACTTGCTTTTGGTACTTTTCTTTGATGGCGTCCACTTGCTTCGAGTCCTGCAGAGAAAAAATTGAAAGCTCGTCGAGGAAGAGCTCGTAATTGCGGCGGCGAATGTCCTTGGCCTGGAAGAAGGCCCACTGATCGGCGGCGCGCGTTTGCAGCAGGACTTCTTCGGTGTGCGCGCGGTGGCCGAGCAGGGTGACGGTGGCGATGACCACGGCGAGAATGGCCATGGTCAGGGTGACGGGCGCGAGGCTGGGTTCGTGGGCGGCTTCTTCCGCATGTTCTTTGAGTTCGCCGATTTCATCGGGCATGTTTGGTCCTCACAGGAAATGGAATTTCCACGGGTCGCGGCAGGGGCCGCGCGGGATTTATCGCGCAAGAGAATAGCAGAATGGGCTGGGCCGAAGCTATTGCGGGATTTTTTTGCTGCGCTTGGGTTCGCGCGGGCGGGATATCGCATGGGTGGGTGGTTCTTGTAGAATTGCGCGTGATGATCATTGCGGGAGGGAGCGAATTATGAGCGAGCTGGCGAAGAAGAATTGCGTGCCGTGCAAGGGCGGAGTGCCGCCATTGGCTGGAAAGGAATTGGAGGCGCTTGCTAAGGAAGTGCCGGAGTGGAAGGTGGTGGACGGGCATCACATTGTGCGGAAGTTTACGTTTCCAGATTTTAAGCAGGCGCTCGCGTTCGTGAGTAAGGTGGGGGCGATTGCGGAGGAGCAGGGGCATCATCCGGATATTTTATTGTCGTGGGGGAAGGCGGAGGTTACCACGTGGACGCATAAGATTAACGGATTGACGGAGAGCGATTTTATTTTGGCGGCGAAGATTGATGGGATTTAGGGTGGGCTGCGGCTTCGTACGCCGGTACCTCAGCGGCTGAAGCCGCTTCGAGTTTACGGCGGTTCCGGCACGGCTGAAGCCGTGCCCTGACGTAACCCTTTCCGTTATGGTTCGTCGTCGCCCTCGGTTTCTTGTTCTGGGGCTAGTGTGGCGGCTAGATTTATGGTGGGGAGATTGGCGCGGCGGAGTTGGTCGTTTAGGGCGTTGACGTCGCGGGCTTTTAGATCGTCCCACTGAGTTTCTAGCGCGGTCAGGGAACGCTGCAGGTCGCCCGTGGTGTCTTGAGCGGTTTGCGTGGGGGCGGCGTCGGCGCCGCCAACTACCGCGAGGAGCTGGGCGAATTGGGCGTTTAGTTGCCCGAAGGTGTCCTGGTGGGAGGCTGGACTGGATCCTGGAGCTGCTTCTTCGAAGGGCGCGACTTTTTCTTCCAGGGCGCGAATGGCGTCAGCTACTTCGCCTTTGGGAGCTTGGTGCGCGAGGTCGCGCAATTGGGCGCGGACGGCGCGAACCTGAGCTAGGGATGCGAAGGTCGAGTTCATGGCGTCGCAGATGCGCGAGGCCAGGCGGAATTGCTGATCGAGCTGATCCAGGGGCGCGGTGATGCGCGGATCCATTTTGATTTCGAGAGGCTGGGCGAAGGTTTGGCCGGCGACGTCGAGTTTTACGGTGTACATTCCCGGCATAACGGCTGGTCCGACCGGGAGACGCGGCGTGTCGCGCACGATGGCGGAGATGGGATATTCGTGACGGAGCGAGGCGGGCGGCGGTGTGCGCAAATCCCAGATGAAACGGTGCGTGCCTGCAGCGTCTGAAAGAATTTGCGGCGGGCGAATCCAGTAGAGCGGGACGTTTAGTTCCTTTCCGAGTTCTTCCATGGTGGCTTCCGGTTTATCGCTGCTGGAAAATGCGCGGACGATTTTGCCGTTGGCATCGAGGATTTGCAGCTTCACGGAGCCGGCGGCGGATTGCAGGTTGTAATCAATGATGGCGCCATCGGGCGGATTTTTTCCGGCCGGTTCTTCGGGAGGCAGCGGAGTGTCGGTATTGACGTTGCGGCGGACGCGATAGGCGATTGCGGGCCTGAACAGGTAGAGGCCGGAAGAGTGCGCTAATTCGTTGAACTGGCGTAGCGGAGAGATGTCGTCGAGGATCCAGAAGGAGCGGCCGTGGGTGCCGACGACGATGTCGTTATTGTGAACTACCAGGTCGCGCATGGAAGTGGCGGGAAGATTCAGCTGGAGCGATTGCCAGGAATCGCCGTCGCTGAATGAGACGTAGATGGCGCGCTCGGTTCCGGCGAAGAGCAGGCTCTGGCGGACGGGATCTTCGCGGACCACGTTGACGGGTGCGTCGTCAGGAAGGCCGGCAGTGATTTTTTCCCAGGTTTGGCCGCCATCGTGGGTGCGATAGATGTAGGCGTGCAGGTCGTCGAGGCGGAAACGATTCACGGCGGCGTATACGGCATTGGGATCGAAATGCGAAGCGTCGAGTTGCGCGATTTTGCTCCAGGGCGTGAGCCCGGGAGGTGAAACTTCGCGCCAGTTCTGGCCGCCGTCGCGCGTGAGCCAGATGAGGCCGTCGTCGGTGCCGGCCCAGATGATGTTGGCATCGATCGGCGAGGGCGCGAGGGAATAAATTACGCCGCGATGTTTGCCGTGCGCGGGATCGTCCGCGATCATGCTGGCTAGATTTGCGGGCACGCCGGGATCTTCGCGCGTTAAATCGGGGCTGATGATTTGCCAGCTGTGTCCGGCGTCGGTGGTTTTGAACACGACGTTGGAGCCGAGATAGAGAGTATGTGGAGCGGCGGGCGAAAAAATCAGCGGGGCAGTGCGATTGAAGCGAAATTTTCCGGTGCGCAGGATTACTGGTGAGACGTCCTGCGTTTGGCCGGTGAGCATATCGAAGCGCGTGACTTTGCCGCCGTAAATCAGATTGGGATGCAGCGGGTCTGGCGCGACGTATCCATATTCTTCAGTGCCCACGGGATGCCAATCGCGAAAAGTGATTTCGCCCCAGTCACTGCGGCTGGCGGTGCCGGCTGAGCCGCTTTCTTGTTGTCCGCCGTACACCCAGTAGGGAAATTGATTGTCGGTGATGACGTGGTAGAACTGCGCGGTCGGCTGGTTGTACCAGGAGCTCCAGGTATCGCCGCCGTTGACGGTGATGGTGGCGCCTTGATCGGAGGCGAGCAGAATAATTTTGGGATTTTCGGGATTGATCCAGACGGTGTGGTAGTCGTCGCCGCCGGGGGCGCCTTTGCTGGCTGTGAAAGTTGCGCCGGCATTGGTGGAGCGATAGGTAGAAGTGTTGCAGATATAAATGATGTCCGGATTTTCCGGGGAGACGCGGACCCATGCGAAATCGAAGCCGCGTCCCCAAATGCGGT
>Ga0308309_10000531_pt1 | contig 24307 bp, 21 predicted proteins | sample HubBroMetageWFT5_FD_192491 | JGI IMG/M metagenome (GOLD analysis project Ga0308309, IMG submission 192491) | Warmed and freeze-thawed soil microbial communities from the Hubbard Brook experimental Forest, New Hampshire - Hubbard Brook CCASE Soil... | ecosystem: Environmental > Terrestrial >...
ACTAGTTTTAAGTTTACTGTCTACTTATTCTAACGGAGAGGCGCGGATTCGAATGACAGTGGCGGAAGTAGAGAGGTTACAAGGAGTTGGCGGGATTGAGACGATTTCGTGAGACTGTGGAAATGTGTGGAAAAGTCAAAACCAGCGAATGCCGCAGCGGTTGCCCATATCAATCACACGGTGCTTGCAGCGGACTGTAAACTCGCACACGCAAATCCGGCATGCGCCCACAACCGCTAGATGAACAGATCGGCGCTTACATGGAAGAAAGCCGCCAGTTTTTTCGCCTGAGTTTTGCTGATGGAACGCCTGCCGTGGAACACCTCGGAAGTAATTCCTTTCGACCCAAAAACCTTCCAAAGGTCCTTTTGCGTCAGGCTACGGGCTTCCATCAAATGATGAAGCGTCTGGCGCGGGCTGGCTTGGCGTATCGGATAGCGACGCGCTTCATACTCGTCAATCAGGACGGTCAGGAGTTCAGCCAGCTCCTTTTCTTCGCGGGTAGCGCCCTCGTTTTCGTCAAGACGGAGCAGTTCGCTGGTGAGGCGCTCGCATTCCTCGTCCGTGCGGATGACATGGGGCAGTGCCCGGCGCAGCAATTGCCCGTATGTTTTCTCGTTGAGATCGATAGTCGTAGTGCTCATGGTTTCCAATCTCCCCGGTCATATTCCGCGTGTGTCAGGAGATACAAAACGAAGACTCGTTGGGTCTCGTAGTTCACCCTGGCAATCATTCGGTATTTATTCCCCGCGATGTTGAATATGGTTCTGCGTCCAACCAGATCGGCATTGGGGTACACTCGCTTCATTTCCACGGGTGTTTGCCAATTCGCCCTGCGCACCACGGCGTACCACGATTCGAGGCTGGCTTTCGCGTCAGGATGTTTGTGCCAGAACTGTTCCAGAGCGCCTCGTTTAATGATGCGCACGACTTAAGATGTTCTCATAATGAGAACCTACAGTCAAGCCCATATTGCTTGCTCCCGCAGGACGCGCCGGACGGGGCAGCGTTCGGGGATTAGTTTGGGAGGAAGCGGCCTTCAATTAGGAGGGCCAAGGCGGATTCGAGGGTTAGGCCGGAGGCAACCAGCGGTTGGATCCAGAGGCGGTGGAAGCTGTCGGGATGGTCCTCGACCTCGGTGAAGAGGTGGTCGAGGGCTTCGAGCTGCCAGCGGCGCTCGAGGTCTTCGCGATTCAGCCTTTCGCGGAATTCCTCAACACGCGTCTTGGGTTCTTTGTTGTCCGTCTTGTTGCTCATCGCTTGAAACCCTTCCATCATTTGATTCCTGGGGCCGGTCGCGGGTTACTACGTTGTGGGCTGTATGTTTCCCAGCAAAGATGCTGCCAAATGGATGACGACGTTGCACTCGGGCGTGTGCCGTTTTGGCTCCCGCTTCCGGCCAGCGCGGCCGTTTCTGGGCCGCGCTGGGAGACGGAAGGGAAGTCAGTGACTTAGGCAGTGATGAAGAGAGTGCGGCCGTCGCGGCTGACCAGTAGCAGAGGTTCGCTTCCGGCTTTGCGCATGACGCTCTGGAACTCAGAGACGTTGGTGACGGCTTGATGGTTGACTTCCTGGATGACGTCACCTTTTTGCAGGCCAGAGTCGGCCATTTTGCTGGCGGGGTCTATGTCGGTGACGACGACGCCCTTGGTCGATGAGGGAATGTTCAGCTGGCGAGCGATGCTGGCGTTGAGATTGCCGACTTCTACGCCGTCGAGCGCTTGGCTGCCGCCCTGGTCGTCATTAGAATCGGCCTTGGCGGATTCCGTCGGCATTTCCGCTAGTTTGACCGTAGCGTCGCGTTCCGTGCCGTTGCGGAGCGTCTTGAGCTTAAGCTCGGTGCCTGGCTGCATCATCGAGACGCTCATGCGGAGTTGGTTGCTGTCGGTAACGGGCTTGCCGTTGATCTGGAGGATGATGTCGCCGCGTTGAATGCCGGCTTCCTTCGCGGGACTATTGGGCGAGACATCGCCAACGACGATTCCTTGCGTGTCCTTTTCGCCAAAGGCTTTGGCCATCGCAGGCGTTACGTCTTGCGGGTAGATGCCCAGATAGGCGCGGGTGACGTGGCCGTTTTTCAGGACCTGGTCCATGACCTGCCGAGCGAGATTGGCCGGGACTGCGAAGCCGATGCCCTGGCTGCCGCCGGAACCGTGGGAGATGATGGCGGTGTTGAGGCCGACCAGTTCGCCGCGGTCATTGATGAGCGCGCCGCCGGAATTTCCGGGATTGATCGGAGCGTCGGTTTGGAGAAAGTCTTCGTAGTCCTCGATCCCGAGACCGCCGCGGCCGGTGGCGCTGATGATGCCTTTGGTGACGGTTTGGCCGACGCCGAACGGGTCGCCGATGGCCAGGGCGACGTCTCCCACTTGGACTTTGGAGGAGTCGCCGATGGTGATCGGAGAGAGATTCTTGCCGTCGATTTTCAGGACGGCGACGTCGGTTTTTGGATCGGCGCCGACGATGCGGGCCTTGAACTCGCGCTTGTCGGAAAGAGTGACGCGAACGTCCGTGGCGCCATCGATCACGTGGTTGTTGGTCAGGATGTAGCCTTCGGGGCTGACGATTACGCCTGAGCCGAGAGCTTTTTCGCGGGAATCGCGGGGCATGTTGAAGCGACCATTTCCCTCATTTCCTTCCTGTCCGAAAAATTGACGGAAGAACGGGTCCATCGGCATTCCTTCTTCAGTGCTCATGCGGTTGTGCACGACTTTCGAGGAAGAGACGTTAACGACAGATGGGAGAACCTCTTTGACGAGGGGAGCGTAGCTGCTCTTGCTTGGTCCTTCGCCGGGATCCGCCAGCTTCAGAGTGGCGGGAGGATTCGGAGAAATAGACTTCTCCGTGGTATGGGCGAGGCCCAAGCCTGCTGCGCCCAGTGCAAAACCAAGTACGAGAACTGCTGGCTTGGATCTCAGTAGGGATATCAATGAATTCATGTTTCCTCTCTTATTTCTAGCGCGATTTGCAGCAACCGACAGGTCGGGTGGTTGCTGCTATCCGGATGCACTTATTCAGACGCTGAAGGAGAGGGAGTTGATTCTCCCTGGTGACAGGGATATTGAGTGCCGATGATTGGGTAGGACGCGAGAGTGGCCGTACATGAGCAGGAAAAGCGTGAACACAAAGGTCAGATGCGGGAGCTTACGAAATGATGCCTCGGCGGACCGCGAAGAGGATGAGTTCGGGAATGCCGCGCAGATTTAGTTTTTCCATGATGTTGGAGCGGTGTGTTTCGACGGTGTAGACGCTGAGGTTTAGAAGGTTGGCGACGTCTTTGTTGGACTTACCCTCGGCGACTAGCTGAAGGATTTCGCGTTCGCGTGGAGTGAGCAGGTCGTACGCGTCTTCGGCGCCGCTTCGCTTGAGCTTGCGGACGTAGTCGTCGAGGAGGACTTTGCTGACGGCGGGGCTGAAGAAAGATTTGCCGTCGGCCACGGCGTGGACTGCTTTGATGAGGTCGGATTCCGCGGAATCTTTTAAGAGATAGGCTTTGGCGCCGGCTTTGAGCGCGCGTAGGACGTAACTCTCGTCGGAATGCATGCTCAGCATGACGATGGAGATTTCCGGACTGGCTTGGGTGATTTGAAGAGCGGCTTCGATGCCGTTGAGATTGGGCATGCCGATGTCCATGACGACTACGTCGGGGTTCAGGGATTTTGCGAGGGCGACAGTTTCGCGGCCGTCATCGGCTTCGCCGACGACGGTGAGATCGGGTTGTTGCTCGACGAGGAGACGCAGGCCGCCCCGGATGAGCTTGTGATCGTCGGCGAGGAGGATGCGAATTTTTCTCATGGTTGGATCATCGCTGGCTCAGTGCGAATCCGCTTTGTGGAGCGGGAGTTCGGCTTTCACGGTGGCGCCTTTTCCCGGTGCGGATGCGATCGTGAGGGTGCCGCCAAGGCGGCGGACACGCTCCTCCATGCCGAGGATTCCCATGCCGCGCTGGCGGGCGGGATCGAAGCCGTGGCCGTCATCGGTGATTTCTACTGCGATTTTATCGGAGTTTTGAGCAATGGTTACTTTCGCGTTTTTGGCGGAGGCGTTTGTGGCGGCATTGTTGAGCGCCTCCTGCACGAGGCGGTAGACGGTGACTTTCGTCTCGTCGCCTAAATCTTCAGAGACGTTTTCCGAGTGAACCTCCACTTCCATATCGCTGCGGCGGGAAATTTCGCGGGCTTGCCATTCGAGAGCCGGGACAAGGCCTAGATCGTCGAGCATGGGAGGGCGGAGGAGAAGGGCGATGTCGCGGATGGATTTGACGGCGGTTTCGGCGACGGATTTTATTTGGGCGATTTGAGCTTGTGTGGCGCGGTCTTCAGGCGGGACGAGTTTACCGAGCTGGCCGACTTCGACGAGGAGGGCGCCTAGCGACTGGCCGACTTCGTCGTGAAGCTCGCGGGAGATGGAGCGGCGCTCTTCTTCCTGGGCTTCCACGAGGCGGGCAGAGAGGCCTTCGAGTTCGAGGCGGCTGCGGGCTAGCGCTTCGTAGCGGAGGTGGGCTTGACGCTCGAGGCGAAGGATGTACCAACCGCAGATGAGGGACATTAGGACGCCAGCGATTAGAGCGAGAGAGACTAGCCAGACGAGGCGGGATTCCAGGGATTGAAAGCGCGTGGCGACGGCGAGGTTTTCGAGGGCGAGCTTGCGTTCGTCCAGCGAGGAAATTTGCGCCGAAAGTTCAAAGATGCGCGTGCGCCAGGGAATGAGCTGCTGGCCGATGAATTGATAGGCGCGTTGCTGGCGAAGATCGGAGCGCCAGGTCAAGACGATGGCGCAGGAAGTTTCTTGTTCCTGGAGTTGCTGTTGCATCGCCGCGAGAAGGAGTTGTTCATCGGGATCGCGATCGGGAGGGTAATCGAGCAAGGCGGCGCGGACCGCCGCGATTCTATTTGTGATGTCTGCGGGATCGGGGACGGATTCTTGAAGTTGATCCTGGAGCAGGAAGCGCTCGAGTTGGTCGTCATAGATGCGCACGGAAACGACGATGGTACCGAGAGCGTGATTACGAGCGGTAAAGCGGCGGCTCACTTCCTGGGAGGCGCGGTCGAGGCGGCGAACGGAGATTAGGGCGTCGACGCCGGCGCCGATTAAGAGGGCCAGGAGCCAGCTGAAGGAGATGAGGAGGAGTCGGCGGAGTTGTTTGGAATGCCGTTGGGCTTCAGGGTTGTCATCGCGAGACGTTCGCGCGAGAGCAGGCGCGGCATTTTTAGAAAAAGCTGGCACAGGATAAAGAATAAGACAAAGCTCGGAGAAAAGCGCGGGGCCAAAGCCCTGCACCTACTTGGACTTGCACGTGAGGACGCCGCGACCTAGGCTACCGTGACGTCGGGACTTAGGTAGACGTCCTGAATCGTGTTGAGCAGCTGGACGCCTTCGGACATGGGGCGCTGGAAGGCTTTGCGGCCGGAGATTAGGCCGGTACCGCCGGCGCGTTTATTGATGACGGCGGTGGTGACGGCTTCCTCGAAGTCGTTGGCGCCGGAGGCGCCGCCGCTGTTGATCAGGCCGGAGCGGCCCATAAAACAGTTGGCCACCTGATAGCGGCAAAGGTCGATGGGATGATCGCTGGCGAGGTCGGTGTAAATGCGCTTGTCGAATTTACCGTAGCTGGAGTCACCCATGTTGAGCGCCATGTAGCCGCCGTTATTTTCGGCCATTTTTTGCTTGATGATGTCGGCCTGGATGGTGACGCCGAGATGATTGGCTTGGCCGGTAAGGTCGGCGGAGAGGTGATAGTCCTTGTCCTTCTTGAAGGCGCTGTTGCGAAGATAGCACCAGAGGACGGTGGCCATGCCAAGTTCGTGGGCTTCGGCGAAGGCGCGGCTGATTTCGACGATCTGCCGATCGGCCTGGTCGGAGCCGAAATAGATGGTTGCGCCGACAGCGGCAGCGCCCATGTTCCAGGCTTCCTGCACAGTGCCGAAAAGGATTTGATCGAACTTGTTGGGGAAAGTGAGCAGCTCGTTGTGATTGAGCTTCACGATGAAGGGAATCTTGTGCGCATATTTGTGCGTGACGGCGCCGAGAACTCCAAAGGTGGAGGCGACGGCGTTGCATTGGCCTTCTATCGCGAGTCTCACGATATTTTCCGCGTCGAAATAGTCGGGATTCTTGGCGAAGCTGGCGCCCGCAGAGTGCTCGATGCCCTGATCGACTGGAAGAATTGAGAGATAGCCGGTACGGCCGAGGCGCCCGTGGTTGAAGATGCGCTGCAGGTTAGTGAGTACTCGGACATTTCGGTTCGACGCGGCGTAGATGCGATCAACAAAATCGGGACCGGGAAGATGGAGGCGTTCCTTTGCGATTTTCGGTGTCTTGTAGCCAAGATAGAATTCTGCTTTTGCGCCGAGATACGTTTCGATACTTCCACTGCTCGTCGTAGTTGCCATGTGAGTCTCCTAAGTTATTCGCGAATTGCCCGGGTAAGCAAGTTTCCCGCGGCGGTGTCCACCAGCCAGAGCAAGCTTCCGTTCGTCGGTTGAATCAACTGAGCCGGCAACTGATCCGGCTCGTAAAAGCGTTCGAGGACCGCCGTGAGCGCCGGGGCTTTATCGGCGCCGGTCACCATAAAGATGACGTTGGCGGCATTGTTGACGGCTGGGGCGGTTAGAGTGATGCGGTCCATCAGAACTTTTCCTACCCAATTATGCACTGCAATGCGGCGAGTTTCGCGCAGAGCTTTTGTGCCGGGAAAAAGCGAAGGCGTGTGTCCCTCGCTGCCCATCCCGAGGAGGACCAGGTCAAAGCGCGGAAATTGTCCCTCTGCCAGTTTGTAATGCGTTCGAAGGTATTGGTCGTACTCCTTGGCGGCATCTTCTGCCACAGGGTACTCGCCTTTGATGCGAGTGACTTGCTCGGGTTTCAGAGGAGACTTGGAAATCATCGCCTCGGTGGCCATGCGGAAATTGCTATCCGGGTGGTCCGGCTTTACGTGGCGCTCGTCGCCGAAGAACACATGCATCTTGTCCCAAAGGACGAGGGAGCGCAGAGCTGGATCATCGACGAGCAGGCCGTAGAGGAGCTTGGGTGTGGAACCTCCGGCCAGGGCTACGTCGAAGGAGCCCTTTTCTCTTACGGCGGCCGCCGCTATTTCGACAAATTTTTGGGCGCAGCGATTCGCGATCGCGGCACCGTCCGGCAGGACTCGAACTTCGGCTTTGGATTGGTAGTCGATCATACGATCCGGTGCTACTTATTCATGGCTCCCGCGCTTTTCAGATTTTCGGTTGCCGTGGCGGAACTCTTCGCGTCTTCCTCGTCTTCACCGATCTTCCGCCATGCGCGGCCGTCGCGGGCCATGAGTTCGTCGGCTTCCTTCGGGCCCCAAGAGCCTGACGGATAGTTGGGAAAACCGCGAGCAGGAAGCGCTTTCCAGACGTCAATGACAGGCTCGATGGCAGCCCAGCCGGCTTCGACCATGTCGGCGCGCTGGAAAAGAGTAGCGTCGCCGAGCATACAGTCATACAGAAGGCGCTCATAGCCGGTGCTGTGAGAAGTGCCAAAATCCCGGGCGTAATCGAAATCCATGTTGACGAGGCCGAGCTTCATGACGGAGCCGGGAACTTTGGCGGCAAAGCGCCAGGAGATGCCTTCGTCAGGCTGGATGTGGATCACCAGGCGGTTGGTGCGCGGGTCTTTGATGGGCGTCTTTCGAAACAACATGAAAGGAGTCCTGCGAAACTGGATAGCGATTTCCGTGACGCGCTTGGCGAGGCGCTTTCCGGTGCGGAGATAAAAGGGCACATCGGCCCAACGCCAATTATCGATTTTGAGTTTGAGGGCGACAAAAGTTTCGGTGTCGAATCCGGGGCGACGCTGGGCTCATTGCGATACGCGGGAACTTTCTCGCCTGCCTCCGTGCCCTCGCCATATTGGCCGCGAACCGTGTTGTGCAAAACATCCTCGGGTGAAAGGACTTGCAAAGCGTGCAGGATTTCGGCTTGTTTGTCGCGGACGGCGTCGGCCTCGAAGGAGATGGGCGGCTCCATGGCGGTGAGCGTGAGGAGTTGGAATAGATGGTTCGGGACCATGTCTTTGAGAGCGCCCGCGGTTTCGTAGAAGGCGCCACGGTGTTCCACGCCGACGGCTTCGGCGGCGGTGATTTGCACGTGATCGATGTAGGTGCGATTCCATAGTGGCTCGATCATGCTGTTTGCGAAACGGAAGACCATGAGGTTCTGGACGGTTTCCTTGCCCAGGTAATGGTCAATGCGGAAAATCTGTTTTTCGGTGAGGATTTCCTTAAGTTCTTTGTTCAATTGCTTCGCGGACAGGAGGTCATGGCCGAAGGGTTTTTCCACGATCACGCGAGTCCACTTGCCGTTTTCTTCCTTGGTGAGGCCAATCTCACCCAACTTTTGGACGATCAGGGAGAAAAAGTTAAAAGACACGGCCAGGTAGTGAAAGAGATTGCCCTGTGTGCCGTGCTTCGTCTCCGCCTGCGAGATCTGATCCTTTAGACGTTGAAAGGCAGCAGGATCTTTAAAATCGCCCTGCACGTAATAGATGCGATCAAGAAACCATTGCCAGAGACTTGGATCGACAGGATGGTCCTCGAATTTTGTGATTTCTTCGCTCAGCATCGCCCGGAAAGAATCCGTGTTCATTTGATCGAAAGCGAAACCGACGATGGCGAACTGCCGCGAAAGAAGGCCTTCCTGCGCGAGATTGATTAGAGCGGGAATGAGCTTGCGTTTAGTGAGGTCGCCGCTCGCCCCGAAAATCACCATCACGCAAGGGGAACCTGTGAGAGCGGCATCGTTATGATTCGAATTCATTAGGCAGTCCTGTCTCAGCCAATTCGCCGCGGAAGTAGCTAGTGGCCCGATTTTTTCTCAATGTGGCCGCCGAACTGAAAACGCATGGCAGACAGCACTTTGGCCGCAAAATCATCTTCACCGCGCGACGTGAAGCGCTGAAATAGAGATGCGGTTAGTACGGGCGCGGGTGCAGTAGATTCGATGGCCGCGAGAATGGTCCAGCGGCCTTCGCCAGAATCGGAGACGCGGCCGGAGAAACGCTCGAGAGTCGGCTGCTCCAAAAGGGAAATCGCGGTCAGATCGAGCAGCCAAGAGGCGACAACGCTGCCCCGGCGCCAGACTTCGGTGACGTCGGCGAGATTGAAATCGTATTGATAATGCTCGGGATTGCGAAGCGGCGTGGTCTCCGCGTCTGTTTCGCGTTGCGTCTTTCCTGCGTTGGCGTGCTTCAGGATGTTGAGCCCTTCGGCGTAGGCGGCCATCAGACCGTATTCGATGCCGTTGTGGACCATCTTGACGAAATGCCCGGCGCCAGAGGGGCCGCAATGGAGGTAGCCCTCTTCCGCGGTGCCGCCGGCTTTTTCGCGGCCGGGAGTGCGATCGGCGTTGCCGCGGCCGGGGGCCAGTGTTTTGAAGATGGGGTCGAGGTGTTTAACGATGTCCAGTTCGCCGCCGATCATCTGACAGTAGCCGCGTTCGAGGCCCCAGACACCGCCGCTGGTACCGACGTCACAATAGTGAATCCCCTTCGCAGAGAGTTCTTTGGCGCGGCGAATGTCATCGATGTAGTAGGAGTTGCCGCCGTCGATGATGATGTCGCCGGAATCGAGCTTGCTGGTTAGATCGTGGAGCGTAGTATCGACCACCGCTGCGGGAACCATCAGCCAGATGGCGCGGGGCTTTTGGAGTTTTTTGACGAAATCGTCGAGTGAGCTGGCTCCCGACGCGCCTTCTCCGGCGAGTTGTTTCACGGAGTCGGCGCTGCGGTCATAGACGACGCAAGTGTGGCCGTTTTTTTGCAGGCGCCGGACCATGTTGGCGCCCATTCTCCCTAGACCGATCATGCCAAGTTGCATCGCGATTGCTCCTGTGCCTTTGTTTTATAGAGCTTGCTTGCTTTAAAGTCTTTGCAATTTTATTTTTATGCGAGCGCGTCGTGGACCGCGTTCGTCAAAGTCGCCAGCCCAGCGGCGACATCTTTACCGACATGGACGCGCAACGCTCGCCGGCCACGTTCCGCGAGCACAGCAAAATCGCCGCGAGCCTGCGCTGCTTTCACCACGCCAAAGGTGTACTTCTGCCCGGGCACCAGGATGTCCACGGCGTCGTCGCATGTAATCTGCAGGAAAACGCCGGAGTTGGGTCCGCCTTTGTAAGCTTGTCCTGTGGAGTGCAGGAAACGAGGCCCAAAACCGAGGACGGTCGCTACTTTCTTGTTGTCCCGAACGGCGAGGCGAATTGCCTGAAGCGCCTCTTCATGCGCTTCGTTCATGGTGATATAGCCGAGCACGGCAAAGTAGTCGCCGGCGCCGATACGGGCGAGATGTTTCTTCAAAAAGCCCGTCAGCGTCGCGCCCCCCTTTAGTTCGGTGGCGTTCTTCAAATCGGCGTAGAGCTTGGTGCCATCACCGGTGAAGAACGGCGTTTCAGACGGCAGCTTGCCGGTGGATTCGTATTCGGTGGTCAACTTGCGCGTTTCCGTTTTGCTGGCCTCGACATCGGGCTGGTTGAAGGCATTGATACCGATGAGAGCGCCGGCGACGGCCGTTGCAATTTCCCAGCGGAAGAATTCCTGACCGAGATTGTAGATGTCGGGTAACACGATGCGGACCACGGGGTGGCCCGCCTTCGCCAGGTCATCCACTGCCGTGGATTGTCCCTTATCGGGATCCGACTCCAGCCTGAGATACACGAAGACGCGGTCGTTGCCGTAAGTGTCCGGTTTAGCCAGGCGTTCGCGATCGACGGGAATGATGCCTTTACCAGATTTTCCGGTGGATTCGGCGAGCAGCTGTTCGAGCCATGCGCCCAGATCAAAAATTCCGGGCGACGTGATGATCGTCATCTTGTCGCGGCCCTGGCTCGCGGCGATGCCGAGAATCGTTCCCAGGATGACGCCGGGGTTTGTAGTGGCGTCGGTGTCCTCGCCGCACGCATCGACCATTTTCTTGGTGTTCTTCAAAAATTTGGGTACATCGATGCCCATGACGGCGGCGGGCACCATGCCGAAATTGGAAAGCGCGGAATAGCGTCCGCCGATACTCGGCATGCCCATGAAGATTTTGCGAAACTTGTCCTTTTCGGCGACACGCTGCATCTTTGATCCGGGATCGGTGATCGCGATGAAGCGGTTGCCAACTTCTTTTTCGCCTACTTTCGCTTTGACGCGATCAAAAAAGTATTGCTTGTAAATGTTGGGCTCGAGCGTGCTACCAGATTTGCTCGAGACAATGCAGATCGTGCTGTTGAGGTCGACCTTTTCTTCGATGGATTTGATTTGGGCGGGATCGGTGGAATCCAGTACGTGAAGATCCGGATAGCCGGCGGCTTTACCGAAGGTCATGCGCAGGACTTCCGGACAAAGGCTGGAGCCGCCCATTCCGAGCAGCAAGGCGTTTTTGAACGACGCTTTTTTGATATCGGCAGCAATTTCTTTCAGCTTGTCGACATCCTCGATCTGTTGTTCGGTAATTTCCAGCCAGCCGAGCCACTTGTCCTCGTCGGCGCCGGTCCAAAGCGCGGCGTCTTTTTGCCACAGGCGTTTTACCTTGCCGCTTTTCTTCCAGTCCTGAAGCGAGGCATTTACATCACTTTCGAGTTTGTCCGGGAGTGTGTAGGTCTGGGAATTTACGCTCACGCACTCACCCCTGCGCTCTTACCCGTCGCATCCAGAAGCTGTTTGAACGCATCCGCGAAGAGTTTCACGCCGTCCACCAGGAGTTTGTCGGTCACTTCTTTCATGGAAATACCTGCTTTGGCGAGGTTGTCCATGGTCGTGCGTGCTGAGTTGACGTCTTCGGTCAAACTATTGCGGAGTTTGCCATGATCGCGGAAGGCGTCGAAAGTCGCCGGCGGAATAGTGTCCACGGTATCAGCGCCAATCAGTTCTTCGACGTAGATGACGTCGCGGTACTTTGGGTTTTTCGTGCTTGTGCTGGCCCAGAGCAGCCGTTGCGTTTGCGCGCCCTTGGCCGCCAAAGCATTCCAACGAGGGCCGCTAAAGAGTTCCTGGTATTTCTTGTAGGTAAGCTTGGCATTGGCAATGGCGATTTTACCGTGGAGACTTTCAAGCAAGGCCTTTTGTGCCGGGTCAGAGGTTGTTTTCAGTTTTTCGTCAACCTTGCTGTCGACGAGGGTATCGATACGGCTGACGAAGAAGCTGGCAACGCTGGCGATGTGACTGATGTCCTGGCCCTTGGCCGCGCGAGCCTCCAGAGCGGCTAGGAAAGCTTCAGCCACCTTCTCGTAGGCGGATTGCGCGAAGAGCAGCGTGATATTGATGTTCAGACCCTCTTCGAGCGTTTGGCGAATCGCGGGAATGCCTTCCGGCGTGGCCGGAATCTTGATCATGACATTGGGGCGATTGACGGACTTCCAAAGTCGGCGGGCTTCTTCGATCGTGCCCTTGGTGTCGTTGGCGAGATAGGGAGAGACTTCCAGGCTGACGTAGCCGTCGCGGCGTTTGGACTCGGCGTAAACCGTTTTGAAAATGTCGCAGGCATCCTGAACGTCGCGGATGGCGATTTTTTCGAAGAGACCTTTGGCGTCGAGTTTCTTTGCATCAGGCGAATTGAGAATGTCCGAGTAGACGCTACTGCCCGTAATGGCCTTTTCAAAAATCGCTGGATTGGAAGTCATGCCGCGGAGCCCATCGTCATCGATATACTTTTTCAAGCCGCCGCTGGTGAGCAGGTCTCTGCGAATGTAGTCCATCCAAGGGGATTGCCCGAAACCTAGCAGCGCTTTCAAGGGATTGGCGCCTTGGGCTGTGCCAACATTTGGGATTGTGGTGGTCGTTGTCATAATGATTCTCCTCTAGCGTTGGAAACCGTTTGAACGTCTATTGTACTCCCTGAGAGTGGGGCCGTGCCTGCCACTTGGCCATTGGCCGATGCGGGCTTGTCCAGCGGGCCTTAGGAGCCGGTGCAGTATTTTGTTTCCAGGGCCTTCACTTTGCCCAGCCGCCGCACATGCCTTTCTTCGTTCGAGAACTTCGCGCCCATGAACGCTCTCACCAGATCTTGTGCCAGCGCCACGCCAATGACGCGGGAACCGAGCACAAGGACATTAATATTGTCGTGCTCGACGCCTTGATGAGCCGAATAGGTGTCGTGGCACATCCCCGCGCGGATACCGGGAAGTTTGTTCGCTGCAACGCTGGCGCCGACACCGCTGCCGCAGATGAGCACTCCGCGTTCAGCCTTGCCATCGAGTACGGCACGGTCGACAGCTTCAGCGAAATCGGGATAGTCGGAGGGGTTTTCATTGAAAGCGCCCACGTCAAGCACTTCGTTGCCCATCGATCGCAACAAATCGCCCATGGCATTCTTTAATTGAAAGCCGGCGTGGTCGGAACCAATCACAACTTTCATGCGGGGCTCACTTTCCGAGAACTTCTTTGGCTGCGGCGAGAACGTTCTCGACTTCGAAGCCGAACTTTTTGAGCAAATCTTTCAGCGGGGCGGACGCTCCGAACGAACGCATGCCGATGATTTTTCCTTTGGGGCCGACGTAGCGATCCCATCCGAAAACGGATTCCATTTCGACAGAGACGCGGGCGGTCACGCCGGCGGGCAAAACGCTTTCCTTATAGGCGGCGTCCTGCTTTTCGAAAAGCTCCCAGCTGGGCATGCTGACGACACGGGCTTTTACGCCTTCGGCGGTCAACTTTTCATAGGCCGCCGCGCAGAGACCAACTTCGCTTCCGCTGGCCAGCAAGATGACGTCGGGTTTTCCGCCAGTGGCGTCGGCGAGGACATAGGCACCCTTGGCCACACCCGATGCGGGAGCATACTTTGTCCGATCAAATGTGGGCATCGCTTGGCGTGTGAAGACGAGCGTTGAGGGACCATGCGTGTGCTGGATCGCAACTTTGTAGGCTTCGACGACTTCGTTGGCGTCGCCCGGGCGGAAGACCAGCATGTTGGGCATGGCGCGGTAGGCGGCGAGTTGTTCGACGGGCTGGTGTGTTGGCCCGTCCTCGCCCACGCCGATGGAATCGTGGGTGAAAATATACATCGCTGGAATTTCCATCAAAGCGCCGAGGCGCATGCTGGGGCGCATGTAGTCGCTGAAATTGAAAAAGGTGGCGCTGAAGGCGCGGAGCTTGGAAAGCGTTATGCCGTTGACGATGGCGCCCATGGCGTGCTCGCGCACGCCGAAGTGGATGTTGCGGCCATGATAGGCGTCGGGGAAAAAATCGCCGGCGCTTTCAAAGGTGAGATTGGTCTTGTTGGATTTGGCCAAATCGGCCGAGCCGCCGATAAGCCACGGAATATTCGCCGCAAGAGCATTCAGCGTTTTGCCGGAACTCTCGCGTGTAGCGATGCCTTTGGGATCGGCCGGGAAAGATGGGAGGTTTTTGTCCCACCCATCAGGGAGCTGGCCGCTTTGCATGCGGTTCAGTTGATCGGCGAGCTGCGGAAACTGTTTCTTGTACTCCGCGAATTTCGCGTTCCATGCTGAATGAGCTTCGGCGCCGCGTTTGCCGATGCCGTTTTTGAATTGATCGTAGACGCCATCGGGGACTAGGAATTTTGCGTCTTCCGGCCAGCCATAAATTTTCTTGACCAACTTTACTTCGGCTTCGCCGAGGGGTTCGCCGTGGGCTTCGTAAGTGTCTTGTTTGTGCGGGGAGCCGTAGCCGATGTGGCTATCCACGACGACGAGCGTGGGGCGATCCTTCGTTTTCAAGAACGTGTCGTAGCCTCGGGCGAGCATGCCTAGATCGTTGGCGTCAGCGACGCGCGTTACGTTCCATCCGTAGCCGAGAAAGCGGGTCATGACGTCTTCGTTGAAGGACCAATCCGCTGGGCCATCGAGCGTAACGTGGTTGTTGTCGTAAATCCAGCAGAGGTTCGAAAGCTTTAAATGGCCGGCAAGCGAAGCGGCTTCGCTTGACACGCCTTCCATGAGGTCGCCGTCTCCGCAGACGGTATATACGTTGAAGTCAAATATCTCGAAGCCGGGCTTGTTGAAATTTGCTCCGAGCCACTTGCCGGCGATTGCCATTCCAACGCTATTGCCTGCGCCTTGTCCCAGCGGGCCGGTGGTCGTTTCGACGCCGGTGGTGAGGTGCGACTCGGGATGGCCGGGCGTTTTGCTGCCGATTTGGCGGAAGCGTTTGATCTCGTCCATGGAAACTGCGGGCGAGTCCAGGACTTTTCCGTCTTTAGTGGCTTCTCTTACGCCTGCGAGGTGGAGCGTGGCGTAGAGAAGCATGGAAGCGTGGCCAGCGGAAAGAACGAACCGGTCGCGGTTGGGCCAGGTAGGATCAGCCGGATCGTAGCGCAGATAGTTCTGCCAAAGTTCATAGACGACGGGTGCCAGACCCATGGGCGCGCCAGGGTGGCCGGAATTTGCCTGTTGCACAGCGTCAATCGCCAAAGTGCGGATGGTATTGATGCTCAGCTGGTTCATGTCTAGCTGACTCTTCGGCTGGCTCACATTGGCTCCTGTCGCGGGCAGTATGCCTCCCGCGGACCGCTCATTGGTTTTTGATGCACCAGGCTACAGAACGGATGAATTGATTTTACTTCCAAACGAAAGCAGGCGCCCGTTCGCGCGTTGAATAGTCTTTTGAGAACTCTTGCGCGATCGCGCTTGATCCTCCTCAGAGGCGGGCGGCCGTCCAGGGAGAGAAAGAAAAATTACCGCGCCACTCGCAGGTTGTCAATCAGGTTACAAAGCATTCATACGGAGCAACGCGCGCAGCCGCTGTCCGCGTGCCCCACAAGCGCATCGGCTTGAGCATTGCCCTGAACATTGAGCGCGGCCTTCATACATGCTACTTTTTGTATCTGCCCTGCCCGGGTGGCGGAATGGCAGACGCTGAGGACTTAAAATCCTCCGGGGATTTTTCCTCATGTGGGTTCGACTCCCACCCCGGGCACCAGTCTGTGCATTTTATTTTCGTTGAATTGGAGCGCTTTTTAGCAGCGCTTGACTTCCTCGTTTAAGGCGCCTTAGCGATTATGTTTGGAATATTCCGCTCGCGCAGCATGGTATTGAAAGCCGCCACGTCCGTCGCCACTAGCTGCTGAATTTCCTGTTGCGACGCATCGCCCTGCTTCTTCAACTCCGCTTGCACCGCCGCTTGTTGCGTCGTGGGCGGAAAGTCGGACGAGCCGCTCACTTCGGCCGCCAGGTAACTGATTTTTTGCAATAGCATCGGCGGATATCGCACGTCGTCCTGGCCTCTTCCGGTCGCTTTAAGCTGCAGCACCTTTCCTTCCGCGCCTCTCAGTTTCTCCACGAGTTCGTCAGCCGCTTTTCGAATCGCTTTCGATGCGTCATCCGTTCCCAATTGCTTTTCGAGGCTGGCGATCTGCGCGCGAACCGATTCAACTTGATTGACGCTCTCCGCCAAAGCGTTCATCTCATCCCGAAGCTCAGAAACCAATTGAAGCTGCGTTTGGATGTCGCTGTCGCTCCCCGTCGAATGGGGATCCTTCAGCACGTTGAGCTTTTCGGTGGACTTCTCCTCGCCCAGCTTCAGCGTGACTGTGTATGTTCCTGGCGGCACAAGCAGCGAAATGCGGTTCACGGCCGGAGCAGCCCGCCAGCCCTCCGCACCCAACGGTACGTCTGGCGAATAGGTCGGCGCAGTTCGCAATTTGATCTCCGTGCTTGGCTCCGCTCGCAGATCCCACCAAACGCGATTGATGCCAGGCTTCGCTTCGCATGGCGGACCGCCGCCACCTTCCTCGCCTCCACCACCACCTCCACCAGGACCTCCAGCCCCTCCCGGTCGTCGAGCGCCCTCTCGTGGCGCACGGCACTCGATCACGCGCACTACTTTGTCGCTCGCGTCGCTGATCGTAATAGTCGCGCGATCTTTCTCGCCCAGCTTGGACTTGAGATAGAAGTTGATCGCGGCGCCGTAAAGTGGATTGCGACCCGCAGTCGGATCATACGAAATACCCGCAGGCTGCGAAACCGGGCGGAAGCGGTAAGCGCTGCGCGGGGCGAACAGATGCGCATTCGACGCCAGCACTTCCGAGGTCAACTGTTGCAGCGGAGTAATGTCATCCAAAATCCAGAATCCCCGCCCGTAAGTAGCCAGCGCCAAATCGTGAAAGCGTTCCTGCACCGCAATCCAATAGACCGGCGCATGCGGCAGGCCAGGTTGAAGGGGCTGCCAATTCTTTCCGTCGTCGAAAGAAACGTAGAGCGCGTTTTCCGTGCCCAAGTACAACAAACCTTTGCGCACGGGATCTTCTCGAACGCAATGCGCATAACTCAACATGCTATGTGGAATTCCGTTTGTGATCGATGTCCACGTCTTGCCGTAATCCGCCGTCTTGTAAACGAACGGATCGCGATTGTTCATCTGATGGCCGTCTACGGTGATATAAGCGGTCCCGGCATCGTAGTGCGAAGCTTCAATGTTGCTTACCGTGCCCCATTCCAGAAGGTTGGGAATATTCTTCGTGACATCAGTCCAGATTTTTCCGCCGTCGCGCGTGATTTGCACCAGCCCATCATTGGTGCCCGCCCAGATCGTGCCCGCTTCTTTCGGCGACTCCGCAATCGCGAAAACCGCACCCGCGTATTCCACGCCGATGTCGTCCGGAGTTAGCCCTCCCGAAATTCCTTGCCGGCTTTTGTCGTTTCGCGTCAAGTCTTGACTGATAATCTGCCAGCTATTGCCGCCATCTGTTGTGACGTGCACGAACTGGCTCCCCACATAAAGCTTGTTGTGGTCGTGAGGCGAAATCGTGATCGGGAATTCCCAATTAAAACGATATTTCACTTCCCCCGCGCTCGCTCCCGCAACATCTTCGGGCCACACCTCGACTTCGCGTACCTGCCGGTTCCGTTCATCAAAACGCGCCATCGCACCGCCAACGCTCCCCGAGCCTGTCCCGCTCGACCAAATAATGTTGTTGTCCACTGGATCGGGTGTCGCAAACCCACTCTCGCTTCCGCCCACCGGGTGCCAGACGCTGCGCGGAATCTGTCCGCCCTGCCCCCCGCCTCCACCGCCAAAACCGCCGAACTGCAAACTGTTGCTGGGTCCGCGATACGACGGCCCATCCTGTTTGTTCCCGTAGACGAAGTAGGGAATTTGGTCGTCCAGCGTCACGTGATAAATCTGCGCGATTGGCAGTGAAACGTGGTCCCAGGTGTGGCCGCGATTCACGGAAATGCTCACGCCCGCGTCGTTTACCACCGCCATGCGATCCCCATTCGTCGGATCAATCCACATCTCGTGATTGTCTCCGCCAGGGCTCGCGGGCATGTTGGTCAGCGTGTGACCGCCGTCGAGCGTCCTCGAAAAAGCGGCCGTGAAGAAATACACTTCGTTCTCATTGTCAGGAGAAATTTCTTCGCGCGTGTAGTAGTGCGTGCGCCCGCGAACCTGCCGGTCGGAATTGACCAACTGCCAATTGTCGCCGCCGTCGTCGGAGCGCCACAGTTGGCCGCTTTGTGTGGGCTTGCCGTCCATGGACACTCCGTCGCCAGTCTCTATCAGTGCGTAAACGCGGTTCGAGTCGTGCTGAGCTACGCGCACCGCAATCCTTCCGACAGGCGGCTTCGGCAGCCCATGGCCTTCCAAACGCTTCCAGGTTGCTCCACCGTCGCTGGATTTGAACAGCCCGCTGCCCGGTCCTCCGCTCGTGCGACCCCAAGTGTGAATTTCGAGCTGCCACATCCCCGCAAACAAAATGCGCGAATTGTTCGGATCCATGGTCATGTCGGAGCAACCCGTGTTTTCGTCGACAAAAAGAACCTTTTCCCAATTCTTGCCGCCATCAGTCGAGCGAAACACGCCGCGCTCGGGTTGCGGACCATAGGAATGTCCGAGCGCGCAAGCAAGCACACTATCCGGATTGTGCTGGTCAATCAGCACGTTGCTAATCCGGCCAGTCTTCTCGAGTCCCATCAGCGTCCACGTCTTGCCTGCGTCCGTCGATTTGTAAATTCCATTGCCAACCGAAATATGGCTTCGGATGAACGATTCCCCGGTTCCTGCCCACACGATATTCGGATCCCTCGCTGCCACCGCCAGCGATCCAATCGAAGAAACCGGCTGCGAATCAAAAACGGGGTCCCAGTGCAGCCCGCCGTCGGTCGACTTGAAGATCCCTCCCGAAGCTGCGCCCACATAATAAATGTACGGGCTGCCAGGCACGCCAGCTACCGCCGTCGCCCGATTGCCAACCGGACCGATATACCGGAATTGCAGTTGGCTGTAGACATCAGGATTGATCTGCGGCTGCTGCGCCCAGAGTTGATGCGCGGCGCCCAGAAGCGCTACTACCGAAGCTAGTACAACACGGCCCACTCGCTTTGACATGGTCAACCTCACTCTCAATTTTTGCCTGGGATTGCGCGGATGATACAGATAGGACGTTCCAAGGTCAATGGGGTTTGAATATGGTCGTCTGAGAGATTGCGAAGCGCTTTCAGAGGTGCTGTTGATCGCCTGTTGAAACTTATTTGTTTGCCACCATGTCCTGGAGTCCAATGACGCGGTCCGCCTGCACGACTCGGCTGGCTGAACTACCTGGCGGAATGTGAATTCAGTCGTTACCGCGGCGTACAACTTGTAGGTCTTGTTTTATTATTCGCGCGGGAAATCCGCATCGTCGTAGATTTTCTCGCCCCGCAGCACGTCTTCGTCGCCGTCGTCCCAGCCCTGATTGGAAGACATTGTGAAGGAAACGGCTGCGTCTTTGTCTGGATCGGCAAGGATGTGAAATTGCACGCCGTTGAAATACGTTTGGCCCGGCAGGAAGCCGCTGATGAGGTTCGTCCCGTCGACGGTAACTTGAAAGTTGGCGATCAGCGTAGGACCGCCAACGGGAACGCTGAGGTCGTAAGTAACCTTGACGCTGGCGTGGTCTTTCTCAAATTTAATGTGGTAGGTGATGGGATCGTCGTCGATCGACATGCGAAGCTCCTCCTTCCACGGGATGTGGCTATAAATTGCGGCTATGGTACAAGCATTGTTGCATTTTGGACAGCAACCTGAACGTGTGGTCATGTCAGTTTCAACCGGAGGCGGGGTCAGCAACCAGAGGCTTGTCGAAGAGTGCCATCTCCTCGGGTGTCGGTACTTGGAATATCTCGAACCATCGGGATACTGCGTCTCGTTCTATGGGTGGCTTCTCCATGCCTCGCCGTTGAATCCTGTCGAAGAGGACATCCTCAGGCGCAGAGACATAATGCAACTCAACGGCAGCGCCAAGGGCTCGGGCTCCGAGCCGCAAGGTGTCCCGCTCAGCCCTTCCCCAGGTGCCCCATTCGATGATTACGGTGAGGCCGAGCGCGAGGAGTTCTTGACTGAACTTCCACTGCAGCGCCTCGATCCTGCCACGCCTTTCTTCATCCCAGAGGTTTAGTGAAAGAGCATCCATCCACTCATCGGGAGAATAACGAACGGCGTGCAACCTGCTTTCAAGCGCCTTGGCAAGTGTGGTCTTACCCGAACCCGGCAACCCGCACACAATAATCAGTCTCGATCCAGTACCGGCCCTATGCATAAGTGGATTATCCCTGATGAACGGTCTTCTCTTGTATGAAGTTTTCACGCCGGAAACGGCGACTGGACTTTTTACTTTTTTTGTCTTCCGTTTTTTCTTGACAAAAGCTTACCCTACGCATATTATTGTGACTGGATAACATTGTGTCCTGTCCCCGTAGCGCCAGCGTCTCGCTGGCGTTTTTGCTTTCCAGAGGATCGCTTTCCACTAAGTCCTCTATTCGCAATATTTAGGGAACACACGGCGATTTCACTCTTCTGGTGCAAACAAGTCATTTAGAATCAACACTTGCACTATGGCCCGCAACTGTTGATTCTAAACGGGTTACTAAATTACTAAATTCTTTAAAATCAACACTTACGAAAAACAGGGGGAGGGGTAGGAGTTATGGTTAACTTGATCACCCGCTCCGAACTCCGCGAAGCCAATGGGTGCCTGCTGCGACGAGACTTGTTAGATTCTGCGGCGCGCAATCTCAGAGTTCCTCTGGGCGTCTCCTGAACAAGCCAGGAGTTGGACTCCAGACACGATTCAGCACAGCCTTGGCAGGAATTTATCTTCCCGACGGCGCTCTTCTTCTACACTCTCTGTAACTCAACTGATTTCGTTCGCCGGGATAGACTTGATGGCCGCGTTTCGGAGTTGCGCTCAGGCGGCATGCAACGGGAGGTTTGTGTGGCGAGCACCGAGGATTTCGATCTGCTTGTGATCGGCTGCGGACCTGCCGGAGAAAAGGCCGGCGCGCAGGCCGCCTATTTTGGCAAGCGTGTCGCCGTCATTGAGCGTGCCACGCACATGGGCGGGAGCTGCATCAATACGGGCACAGTCCCCAGCAAGACGCTCCGCGAATCCGCGCTCTATTTCTCCGGCCTGAAGCAGCGTGGGCTTTATGGCATCGATTACTCGCTGAAAGACAACCTCACCATCCAGGATTTTATGCATCACGAGCGTGAAGTCGTCGAAATGGAGCGCCAGCGCATCCTCAAGAACCTCGCACTCCATCAGATCGAGCTTGTTCGCGGCCAGGCAGCCTTCGAGGATGCACATACCGTCGCAGTGACCACCGCCGGCGGCACGCGCCATCTTCGCGGCGAAATCATTCTCATCGCTACTGGCTCGAAGCCGCACCGCCCTCCAGAGATTGCCTTCGACGACATCCACACCTTTGACTCGGACACGTTTTTGCAAATGGACCGCATCCCGAAGAGCCTCGCCGTTATAGGCGGCGGCGTCATCGGCTGCGAGTATGCATCGATTTTCATCGCTCTCGGAGTCGAGGTCACGCTCGTCGATGGCCGCGATCGCCTGCTGCCCTTTCTCGACGGAGAAATCTCCGATCGTCTCCGCGACCGCCTCACAGCTCTCGGCATGCGCTTTCTGTTCAACGATCGCCCTGTGAAAGTCGAGAATTCCTCCACAGGCGTTCGCCTATCGATGAAAAGCGGCAAGACGCTTGAAACCGATGCCGCTCTTTTCGCCGCAGGGCGCCGCGCCGCTGTCGATGGCCTCGTTTTGGAAAAAGCCGGGCTCGCCATCAACGGCCGCGGATACATCCCCGTTGACGACAACTACCAGACCTCTGTTCCAAATATTTATGCCGCCGGCGACGTAATTGGATTCCCCGCGCTGGCCTCGACTTCCATGGAGCAAGGCCGCGTTGCCGTCTGCCACGCTTTTGGCTTCAAATACAAGCAGCGCGTCGCTTCCATGCTTCCCATGGGGATTTACACCATTCCCGAAATTTCCGCCGCCGGCGAAACGGAAGAATCTTGCAAGGAAAAGAAAATCGACTATTGCGTGGGCCGCGCCCACTACGAAAACAACGCGCGCGGCCACATCATCGGTGACACTGCCGGAATGCTCAAACTCATCTTCGCGCGCGCGGACCGCAAACTTCTCGGCGTAAGCCTGATCGGCGAGAGCGCCACCGAACTCATTCACATCGGCCTGATGGCTCTCGACAACGGCCAATCCATCGACGAATTCATTCAGCAGGTCTTCAACTATCCGACGCTCAGCGAAACCTACAAGTACGCGGCGTACGACGGCCTCGGCAACCTCGCCGGCCACAAACTCCGCGAAGGCTAGCAGAAGCGGGAATGTTCTGTCATTCTCAAGTCTGTGAGCAAAATGAAGCTTGGTCTATCCCTTCTGTCTCTTTCCACAATCGCCGCTGCGCTAATTCTGTTTTCTTGCCGTGCTAACCAGCAGCCCGACTCGCAGGCGAAAGAACCGCCGGTCGCGGATCCCCGCGCCTATCTCGGTTTCGACCGCAACCTTTTCCCCGGAAACGATGCACTTCCGGTTTTGCGAAAAACGTTCGCCTTCAGCAGCTATTGGCTGAGCCCGCCACCCGGCGAAAAGACAAATACCTGGCTCGGCCAGCGCGACGCCTTGCGCTCGCAAGGATTTGGCTTCTTACTTCTCTACCGCGGCCCCGAAAGCAGCGAACTAAAAACCTATGCTGATGGGGTGGAGAAGGGAACAGCCGGCGCGCGCAACGCAGCTTCCATCGCCAAGAGCGAAGGCTTTCCAGCGCAATCGATCATTTTTCTCGACATCGAAGAGGGCGGCCGTCTGTCCGCCGCGTATCATGCTTATTTGCGCGCCTGGGCTGGTGGGCTCGCGGAAGCAGGCTACCGTTCTGGCGCGTACTGCTCCGGAATTCCCCTCAAAGAAGAACCAGGCGTCACGATCACAACCGCGGCCGATATCCGCGCGCATGCTCCCTCGGCGGATTTCGTTTATTACATTTTCAACGATGTCTGTCCGCCTTCGCCCGGCTGCACCTTCCCGCAAAATCCCCCATCCCCGGCAACTGGCGGGATTCCCTACGCCGCGCTTTGGCAATTCGCGCAGTCGCCGCGCCGCATGGATCGCACTGCGCACTGTGCCCCGGGCTACCATACCGACGGCAACTGCTACGCGCCCGGCGACGCCGCGCACGCTTGGTTTCTCGACGTGGATACTGCCAACTCTCCCGATCCTTCCAACGCGGCTGGTGCGAACAAATAGAATCGCAGGTTCGAGACAGGAATTTGTTGGGAAGACTTAGTCCTTCGGATTCCGAGGAAATTTGAAGTAGGGAAGCCGTACGCCGTTGATCGAAATCTGGTCCGCGCGGATATTGGCTGGCGCCTCGAAGCCTTTCGTTCCGCCGCTCGTCACGTAATCGTCTTGATCCACGCCGTCTCCGCTGACGCCCAGCCCGCCGACAAGCGCGCCGTTGCGATACAGACCTGCGCTTCCTGGAAAGAAAACGATTCCGCTCTTGTTGACGTTGGCAGGTCCAGTCTGCATCCCTTGCGTGCAGGGGTTCGCCAAATCCTGCAGATAAATATTGAAAAAGGGCCCGGCCGCCGAACCGTCAATCCCCGGCGGGAAAAAAGGCTGCGACCCAAAACTGATCGTGCGGTTCGTAACGGCCGTGCTTATCGGCACTTGATTCAAATCTGCCGCGGCCCGCGCAGAGCTGTTGAAATACACCATGTTTCGCGCTTTGCTTGCCGCCACGTCAATGCTGAAGACCGTCGAATCCTGCATCCGCCGCAAGCCGATGATCGTGCCATCCAGATCGGCCACCGCAATCACCATTCGCGCTCGCGACCCAATCGGCAATCGAATCGCGGCACGCGTCACGTTAGCGGTCGCTTCCGCGTTATTTAAAATGGTCTGAACGTCCGCGGCGCTCAATCCTCCGAGCGGTCCCGCCGAGGGTGTAATCAAATCGCCTTCTGGTGGCTGTCCAGCGCTGTTCGTAGGCGCAACGAAGAACGCCCCAGCGCCCGCAACCGGCCCAGGAGAGATGCTCGATGGCCGTGACGTCTGCGTTAC
>Ga0308309_10000532_pt1 | contig 24267 bp, 21 predicted proteins | sample HubBroMetageWFT5_FD_192491 | JGI IMG/M metagenome (GOLD analysis project Ga0308309, IMG submission 192491) | Warmed and freeze-thawed soil microbial communities from the Hubbard Brook experimental Forest, New Hampshire - Hubbard Brook CCASE Soil... | ecosystem: Environmental > Terrestrial >...
CCGCCGGCCGGCTGCGGATCTCGTCCGCCACCTTGCGCTTCAGGAACGACCCGTCCTTGAGGTCGCCGTGGAAGGCGCCGCCCTCCATCATCACGCGCCCGCGCAGGATCGTCGCCGCGGGCCACGCCGTCACCTGGTGCCCTTCCCACGGCGTGTAGTCGGTCTCGTGCAGGTCCGCCGCCCGGATCGTCTTGGCGATGCCGGTCTCGAGCAGCACGATGTCGGCGTCGGAGCCCACCGCCAGCGCCCCCTTGCGCGGGTACAGACCCATGATCTTCGCGGCATTGGTCGAGATCATGTCGACGAAATGCGCCGGCGCGTAGCCGCGTTCGCTCACCATCTGGGTATACATCAGGCCGACGCGCGGCTCGACGCCGGAGTTGCCGCCGGTCGTGTCGTCGATCCGGCTGCCCTGCAGCTTGATGCGGAGCGGACAACAAAGCTCGTCGGTCGCGATCACCTGGATGGCGCCGCGATTGGTCGCTGTCCACAGCCGCTTCTGGTCCTCGGGATATTTGAGCGACGGGTAGGTGTGGTACATCTGCCCGCCCGGTCGCTGGTAGTCCTCCGCGTTGTACATCAGGTACTGGTGCAGGGTTTCGCCGTACATCGGGAAGCCCTTCGCCCGCGACGCTTCGAGCGCCGCCACGCCGGTCGCCGCCGAGACATGCACCATGTAGAGCGCCGCGCCCTCGACATTCTCCGCGAGCCGGATCACGCGATTGAACGAGAGCTCCTCCGACAGCGCATTGTGCACCTCGGCCATGTGCTCGAAGCTGACGCGGTTCTCGCGCATCAGCTTCTCGTACATGAACATCACGATGTCGTTGTCCTCGGCATGGATGGCCGCGACGCCGCCCTCGGCGGCCACGACCTTGAGCGCCTCCCAGATGTGACCGTGCGGCACCATGCGACCGAGGTTTCCCGGCCGGATATTGGTGGTGAAGATCTTTATGCTGGCATGGCCGTCCTGCATGGCATCGGCGAGCTGGCCGAAATGCGGCGTCGGCACCTCGCCCATCAGCGTGAGATGGAAGCCGTAGTCGCAGTAACAGGCGCCCTTCCACTGGCCTTGGGTCTGCTCGATCGATTCCTGGACGGTGCGCTCGTGCACGCATTGCACGAAGTCGATCAAGGTCGTGGTGCCGCCGTGCAGGGCGGCTTTGCTGACCTGCGACGGCGGATCCGTCAGCACGTCGGGCCGGCCCGGCGCGCGCACCGGCATCGAGCAGTGGATGTGCGGGTCGATGCCGCCCGGGATCACCAGCTTGCCCGTGGCATCGACCCGGCGCTCCGCTTCGGCCAAGGTGCCCGGCGCGCCGACCACGGCGATCCGTCCATCCTTGACGCCGATGTCGGCCAACGTGGTTCCGCTGGGCAGGACGCAGGTCCCGCCGAAGACGATCAGATCCAGCATCACGCTTCTCCCTCTCGATTTTCGCTCTCTCGACTGTCGATGACCACCGGATCCCCGGGCACGAAATGGGCCAGGATCGTCTCCGGCTTGAGATCCCGAACGATGAAAACGAGACGGCTGGACTGGTCGCCGTCCGGCCAGTCCGCCAGCCAGCGCGGCGGATACATCGTGTGCTGCACCGCATGGATGGCGGCCGGCCTGCCGTCACCGTCGGCGAAGGCTAAAAGTCCCTTCACGCGCAGCAGGCTTTCGCCGTGCTCTTGGGCGAGCCGCCCCAGGGCCATGGCGAACTCGAGCCGGGTCATCCGGCGCTGCAGGCGGATGCAGAGCGCGGCAATGCCGTGGGCGTGGACGGCTTCGCTGCGCGGGCGCGGCCGCGGCAAGGCGACCGGGGCGCCGCCGAACAGGGCCGCCCCGGCATCGATCGCCGCACCTTCCACCGCGCGCGCGATCGGGTTGATTGCCGCGAGATGCGCCAGCAGTTCCGGCGTCGCCGGCGCCAGGTCGGTCTTGGTGAGCACCAGCAGGTCGGCGCTGGCCGCCTGCGCCGCAGCCTCGGGAAAGCGCGCCAGGGTCGCTAAGCCGGCGATGGTATCGATCGTCGTCACGATGCGGTCGAGGCGCAGCGACGCCTCGAGATAGGCGTCGGCCGAGAGCGTGTAGAGAATCGGCGCGGGATCAGCCAGCCCGCTGGTCTCCAGCGCAATGCGCCGGAACGGCGGACGTCCGCTGTCGCGGCGGCGATCGACCAGCCGGTAGAGCGTATCGGCGAGGCCCTGGCGGACGGCACAGCAGGTACAGCCGTTCGGCAGGTCGACGATTCCCTCGGATTCCACCTCGAGCAACAGGTGGTCGAGGGCGACCGCGCCGAATTCGCTGATCACGACCGCGGTGTCGGCGAGGTCGGGGCTGGCCAGCACGCGGCCCAGGAACGTCGTCTTGCCGCTGCCGAGAAAGCCGGTCAGCACCGACAGGGGAATCGGCTCCCGGGGCACGGCGGCGAGCGCCTTCAGGCCGGGCGGCATCTACCGGCGAAGCCCCGCCTGGCGCAGCAGCGGCATCACCGCGCTGTCGAAATATTTGAGCTCCTCGTTGTAGTCGAGGAAGCCGAACACCACGCCGTCGACCCCGGCCGCCGAGACTTCGGCGAGCTGGTTGGTGACCTGCTCGGGCGTGCCGATGATCGGATTCGTGCCCCAGCCCGCGACGACGCGCTCGCGATATTTCTCGATGCGGTCGTTGAACGACTGGCTCTCGATGCCCAGCACCTTCATGAGATTGTCCGCGGCCACCCAGTCCCCCTGCTCGATGATGCTGCGATAGACCCGGCGCGCCTCGGCCTCGGTCTCCCGGCAAACCACGAGAGCCGAGGTGCAGACGCCGATATCGCGCCGATAATCCGTGCGGGCCATCGCGCGAACCTGCGCCGCCACGGACTTGACCGCTTCGACGCTGTCGAAGCCGACGAAGCTGAAGTCGACCTCGCGGGCGGAGAAATCCCGGGCCGCCGGCGAATGACCGGCGTTGATCAGGACCGGATAGGGCTTCTGGATCGGCTTGGGATGGGCCTGGGCCTGCCTGATGTGGAAATGCGCCGATTCGAAATCGAACGGCGCCTCGTCGGTCCACAGGCGCTTGGCGACGGAAAGCCACTCGGCGCCGTAGCGGTAGCGATCGTCGTGCGCCCGCTGCGTGCCCTGGAACATCTCCATCTCCGGCGTGAACCAGCCCATCACCAGGTTGAGGGCAAAGCGGCCATGGGAGATATGGTCGATGGTCGTTGCCTGCTTGGCGGCAACGATGGGATGCACCGTCGGCACGTGCGAGGTCGCGGCAACCATGATGTTGCTGGTCGCCTGGGCCAGCCCCGCCGCCCAGGTGTAGGTCTCGAAAGATTCGCCGTTGAAGTCGGTCGTGCCGCCGAAGCCGCGCCAGCGCGCTACCGGCAAGGCCAGCTCGAAACCCATGGCATCGGCACGCCTGACGATCTCGGACGTGTGTTCCCAGGTCACCTTATAGGTCGTTGGCGCGTGCGAGATATTGAGCCCGTAGCTGCAATTGATGCCGAAAACGCCGAGCTTGAGCTTCTGGTCGTTGTACAGCGGCACGTGCGCGCGGCGGTACTCCTGCAATGCAATCGCCTCAGCCTTGGTCATCCCGCCATCACTGGTTTTGCCCGCATCTTGGGGCCAAGATGGTTTGGGGGCCAGAAGTCTGTCGGCCGTACGTCGGGTTGACAGCGTCGCTGAGCCATCGCCCGATGCGGGCGCGAAAAACGACAGCAAAGGGGGAAAACTGATGACTGAGACTCCAACCTTCGGCCGCTACGCCGAAGTCCCGTATGACCAGATGACGCCGGAACAACAAGAAGGCTACAAGGCCATGATCGAGGCCCGCGGCCGCTTGCCGGGCCCGACCAAGATCTGGGTGCACAATCCGAAGCTGGCGAAAGTCGCCGGCCCGTTCGGCGCGCATTTTCAGCCGGGCCACTACTCCCTCAGCGAACGCGAGCGCGAGATCGCCGTCTGCGTCATCACCAGCCGCTGGCATTCGGCCTATCCGACGGCCGCGCACGAACGGCACGCGAAAGAGGTCGGGCTGCCGGCCGCCAAGGTCGAGGCGATCCTGGGCGGCATGCCGGTCGCTTTCGACGACGAGCGGGAACAGATCGTCTACGAGATGGCGATGGTGCTGTCCAACGCGCGGTGGGTGCCGCGCGGACTCCATGACCGCGCTGTCAAAGCGCTCGGGCACGTCGGCGTCACCGATGTCATCACCTTGATGGGGCATTACACCAGCGTCGCAATGACCCTGGCCTTCTATGATGTTCCGGATGGAGCGACGGGCATGGCCCGCTGAGCGGCTCCGCCTCGATTTCCATCATCCCGACCGGAGCCGAGCGCAGCGCCTGCCCTGAGCAAAGCCGAAGGGAGGCGCAGTGGAGGGACCTATTCTGTTGCCTCGATGACAAGAAGAGGTCCCTCGGCTACGCCGCCTCCCAACTTGGATGAGGGGGCGGCTTCGCTCGAGATGACGGAGGACAGCATGGAATTCGACGTCATGACGCGCGCCACCACCTGGGACCACGTGGCCACCCTGGCGCGCCGCACCGAGGCCGCGGGCTTTTCCGGCATGTTGTTCACCGAGGGCCATCAGGTGCCGTGGATGAACATCGCCGCCGCCGCGCTCGCGGCGCCGTCGCTGCATTTCTCGACCGGCATCGCGATCGCCTTCGCGCGCAGCCCGATGATCACGGCGGAGATCGCCTGGGAGCTGGCGCAGAACACCAAAGGCAAGTTCCGCCTCGGGTTGGGCAGCCAGGTGAAGGCGCACATCACCCGGCGCTACGCCAGCCCGTTCGACAAGCCGGCGCCCCAGATGAAGGACTATGTGCAGGCCGTGAAGGCCTGCCTGTCGGCCTTCCGCCGCGAGGGCCCGCTGCAGCATGACGGCCCCTACTACAAACTGAGCCTGCTGCCCGAGCAATGGACGCCGCCGCGGCACGACCACGAGGACATCAAGGTCGACATCTCGGCGGTCGGCCCGATCATGGTCCGGGTGGCCGGCGAGGTCGCGGACGGCGTGCACGTCCACCCCATGCATTCGATGCCCTACATCAGGAACCGCCTGCTGCCCGGCCTGGCCGAAGGCGCCGCGCGGGCCGGGCGCGACCCGGCGACGATCGACAAGATCATCCCCGTCATCGTCGCGGCCGGCGATACGCCGGAAGAGCAGGCCACGCCGATCCGGGAGGCGAAGACGACGCTGGCCTTCTACGGCGCCACGCCGAACTACGCCTTCCAGTTCGACGACCTCGGCCACCACGGCCTACGCGACCAGCTGCGCGACTGCCTCAAGACGGGCGACAGCGCGCGCAGCGAGGCGCTGATCACCGACGAGATCCTCGACCAGTTCGCCATCGTGGCGCGCTGGGACGACGTCGCCGACCGGATGATCGAGCGCTACAGGGGCATCGCCTCGCGGCTGGTCATCTACCTCGCCTCGCACTGGCGCGAGGTCGATCCGAAGATCCTCGAACGCTGGGGCGAGGTGGCGCGCGCCGTGCGCAAGGCGGGTTAGAGGTCGACGCCCGCCTACCGGTTGACCCCGGTCGCGTGGTAACCGTGGAGTCCGAAAGCCCTCTTGTCGCCAGCGTCTGCGAGCCCCGTCATGAAGCCCCCTGGCCCTTTTGCCATCCCGACCCTCGTGCTGATTTTCGCCACGCCGTTGTTGGCAGCCGCGCAGCCCGCCGAAAGCGTCTCCGACGCTGCCCTCGCCAGTGCCGGCCGCCAGGCAACCCTCAAGATGATCGACTATGGCGCAAAATATTGTGACAGCGCGTTGAGTGTCGAGGCGTGGCTCAAGGCGTTGGTCGGGACCGAGGCGCGGAGCATCACGTGGAGCGGCGGACAATGTGTGCTCGTCAACGACATGCATCCTGGCATCGATGCATCGTCATGGCCGTATTGCGCCCAGGCAACGATCACTCTGGTTCATCCCAAGGATCGTGGCGACAGCCCGCTTATCGAGATCTACTTCGAAAAGCCCATCCATGGCCGACCGGGCGCCGCCAATGCTTTTCGCAGCCTGATGGCGACACGCGACGACGGCGACGACTACGGCCGCTTCCGCAAGGATTTCGAAGCTTTGTGGGATGAGCGGTTTCCTCCCGCACCCGGTGCCCACCGCTGCAAGGATGAATAGCCTCTGGATGGTGTTGAGCCATCTGCCGCATGGGTATTAGGCCGGCTCGCGCTCAGCGACGTGTCCAGCAGCCGCGCGGAAGCTCGCCCAGGCGGCGCGCCGAACAGCCGCCGGTCGGGAGAGGCCGGCGCAGAGGGCTCATTGGGTGCCAACATGAGCGTGATCGCCGCCGGACTCGATTGCCATAAAGGCCGCTACAACGCCGGCATCAAGACGCTCGAGACGATTCTCGACGGCCAACGCATACCCTATCCGCCGGGTTGATTGGCCGGTCCGTGAGGCGGGCGGTAATTTGTCACCCACTGCATTTGGACTGGGATTGAAGTCCATTGTGCCACACCGGTCATCGGCGGCACACGAGGCGCACGACTTCGTGCTCAGCGATCCCCTCGTCGTCGCCCTGGGCAAAGGCCGCCACCGTGCGGGGCGGATCTCGATCGACGAAGTGATACACTGCGCTGACACTGCCCGGACCGGCACCTGAGTGACCCACTGCAAGTCCCGCATCCTTCATTCGGCCGATCGCCAAACCAAGACCGTAGCCCGTGGTTTCCCAGGGTCGGGTCGGCCATCGTCCGACGACTGGATGAACCGTGGTCATCTGTTTGAGAAGAACAGATGACAGCAAGTCGCCTGACATAAGCTTGTGCAGAAAGCGAACCGCGTCGCCCGGCGTTCCGGTCAGAAGACCGTGATAAACCCATGCGGGGTCATACGGCTTCCATCGGCATCAATTCGTGCCGTCAGGTATGTGCGGTCGGTCATATTGCCAAGCCTAGGCGGGATTGCCGCAGCGATTGGCTTTCTCGAGGGCGTCGCCGCCCGCGCCGCTGCCGGGCCCACCGTAGATGCTTCGATAGCTCACGTCGGTGGCATTCGCGGAAATCTGACGGATGTCATAGACCCCCAGAGCGGAGCCTGTCGGGGCGGTGACCGTTATCGTTGCGCGACGTTCCGGCGGATAGATCGACGGCGTCACGGTGACCCACGGAAGCCGCTCCCGCTCGACAAGGCAGTTCGCCATTATGTCGTAGGGCACCTGGTAGGTGGCGGTCCAGGCCGGCGCATTTTGCGCAAGCCCGGCCGGCGACTGGCAGGCCGTCAACGCGCAGAGCGCGGCGATGCTCGACACGGTTCTGCATTTCATGACCGAATCATGCGCTGGTCGCCGACGTTTCTCAACGCCGCAGTGTCCGGCAGCCATTGCGGCGTCGGCCTTCAGGCTTCACTCCCCCGCTTGAGGACGCCTCGCAGGATGAAGGTCGCGGCCACCGCCAGGATCGGCAGCATGAACAGGGAGATGCTGGCGCCCAACGGGGGATCGCCGCTCAGAATGCCGACGATGAAGGCGTAGGTGGCGAACACCTGGGTCGTTCCGAGCGGGCCGCCCTGGGTCAGCACGGCCACGACATCGAAGGCGGCGAAGGTGCCGATCAGGGAGGCCAGCACGGTGATGGCGATGATGTTGCGCATCATCGGCAGGGTCACGTAGCGGGTGCGCTGCCACCACGTCGCGCCGTCGATCGCCGCCGCCTCGTAGAGCTGCTCGGGGACCGACTTCAACGACGCCAGGTACATGATCATGAAAAACGGCGCACCGAACCACACGTTCGCCAGGATGACGGAGAAGCGCGCCCAGCCGGTCTCGCCGAGCCACGAGATGCGATCCAGGCCGAGGTGCTGGAGAATCCAGTTGAAGGCCGAGTAGGACGGGTCGAACAGCCACCGCCAGGCGAGGGTGCTCAGGGCGGGCGGGATGATCCAGGGCACGAGCAGCATGCCGCGCCACTTGCGCTGTCCCTTGGTCGGGATGTTGTGAACGAAATGGGCGATCACGAAGCCGATGATCACCTTGAAGAACACGGCGGTAAAGGTGAACAGGCACGACTGGTAGACGACCATCCAGAAGGTGTCGCGCCCGAACAGGAACTCGAAATTTCCCAGGCCGACGAACCGCGTCATGCCCTTGTTGAGCATCGCCAGATAGACGGCATAGCCCGCCGGATAGGCCACCAGCACGAGGATCAGGATGATCAGCGGCAGCGTCATCAGGAAAGCGATGGTCGATCTGCGCTGCATCAACTTATGAGAATCCTCTCCCCCGCGGCGCGGCCCGAGGGCTAGGTCGACACCCTTGCGTTGAGAGCAATTGCCTCGACGAGTTAGCCACCACGCACATCTCCAACATGTGGCACTTCAATTAACAGGGTCCCGGTTGAAGTAGGAAAATGGAGTAGGCCCCATTCAATACGCTCAATGAAGCGCTTCAGTAACTGACTTTGGAAGCACTTTGTGCTTTGATGAACGATAAAGGCCGCGCGCGGTCAATGCCGGAAATTCAACCTTCATCTCACGAAGCGGTCGTCCGGTCGTCTGTCGAATCTCAGTGGGACGCAGGTCTTAGGGACCCACGGAATTCAAGGATTTGGCTTCGTGTCCACGTCGGGCCAACTCCTTGATGCATCGATCCTCTGGCGGCTCGGCCGTCGTGCCCACAGTGCAAGTGCGGGGAATTCGTAACACAATGTGATTTGCTCGCTCGCCGGCAAATGGACTACCGAAGCGCAATGGACATCACCCAGACAGAGACATCGAAGAACGACGAGCCCCAGTTCTGGCAGCGGGCCGCGCGGCACCTCGTCCGTTACGGCGGTGCAGGAGATGCGCAGTTCGTGCCGCTCATTATCGAGCGCGCCCAAGGCAGCTTCGTGTACGACGCCGACGACCGTCCCATCCTCGATTTTACCTCGGGTCAGATGAGCGCCATCCTGGGTCACGCCCATCCCGAGATCTGTGAGGTCGTTGCCGGGCAGTTCAGCAAGCTCGACCATCTTCTGAGCGCGATGCTGAGCCGGCCCGTCGTAGCGTTGGCCGAGCGGCTGGCGGAAGTGGCGCCTGGCTCGCTGCAACGCAGCCTGCTGCTCAGCACCGGCGGGGAGTCCAACGATGCCGCCATCCGCATGGCCAAGGTTGCGACCGGCAAGTACGAGATCGTAGGCTTTGCACAATCCTGGCACGGCATGACCGGCGCGGCTGCCGCGGCGACTTACAGCGCCGGCCGCCGTGGGCACGGCCCTTCGGCCGCGGGTTCATTCGCGATTCCCGCGCCCCATGCCTACCGCCCCCAGTTCGAGCGCGGCGGCGTCTACGATTGGAACGCCGAGCTCGACTACGCCTTTACCCTGGTCGACCGCCAGTCGAGCGGAAGCCTGGCCGCCTTCATTGCCGAACCGATCCTGAGCTCGGGCGGCGTGATCGACCTGCCGCCGGGCTACTTGGCGGCGCTGAAGCGCAAGTGCGAGGAGCGCGGCATGCTCCTGATTCTCGACGAGGCCCAGACCGGCGTCGGCCGCACCGGGCTGATGTTCGCCTGCGAGCGCGATGGTGTGGTGCCGGACATCCTCACCCTCTCCAAGACGCTGGGCGCGGGCCTGCCGCTTGCAGCGGTGGTCACCACCGCCGCGATCGAGGAGCAATGCCACCGAAACGGCTTCCTGTTCTACACGACCCATGTGTCCGACCCACTTCCGGCGGCGGTGGGACTCAAAGTACTCGAGATCGTAGAGCGTGACCGACTGGTGCACCGCGCCGCCGTGGCGGGCGCTCGCCTCGAGGCGGGCTTACGCGCCCTCCAGCAGCGTTTCGAGTGCATCGGCGACGTGCGCGGCCGCGGCCTGCTTCTGGGAATGGAAATCGTGAAGGACCGGCAAAGCAAGGAGAGCGCGCCGGAGCTCGGCGCCAGGATCACACGCCGCTGCATGGAGCTGGGGCTCAGTATGCAGATCGTGCAATTGCCTGGTATGGGCGGAGTCTTCCGCATCGCCCCACCTTTGACCGTCAGCGACAGCGAGATCGATCTCGGTCTGGACCTGTTCGGGCGGGCGATCGAAACGTCGGTGTAATGCTGCGGCGGGCAGCGATTCCTCGAACCAAGAATCCGACGTCGCGGCCAACCTTGACGGATCGACCTTGTCCACGCGCTCAGGCCGCCCACACGGTCGTCGCGCCATGCACTGCCATCATGATCAATTGACAGCAGACCGCCCTTGGACCAAATATCGAGCCGGTTGATACGACCTGCCGGTTGCATCCCCTCGCGGGAACGGTGAACGTATCGAAGCCTTGTCGGCCTCCCCTTTGCCCGAGCGACCGGGTCAGCAACGCAACCACCTGACACGCCTGGTTCGCTCTTGCAGAGGATGAGATCCATGCGCGATTTTCGCGATGCCAAGGCCATGGCGCAGACGCTGCGCGAGTCCCTGACCACCAAGGTCGTCACCATCACCCATAGCGAGAGCCTGGAGCTGGTCTCCAGGATGCTGGGCGTTGCCGACTGGAACACCCTGTCGGCGTTGCTGCAGGCCGACCACCGCCCTGCGGCGAGTCGCCCGGCGGTGGGCCCCGTCGGCAGAGAACGGACCGAAGCGGGACGCTATCCGGCCGTTCCGATCAGGGACTTCGTTCCCTTCCCGACGGCGGTTTTTCCGCTTTTAATCTCGCGCGAGAAGACGAAGGCCGCCCTCGACCAGGCGTTCAAGAGCCGGGGCGACGTCGTCCTGACCATCCAGAAGGACGGCGGCGTTGAGGAACCCGGCCCCCAGGATGTCTTTGAGATCGGCCTCCTTGGCCAGCTGGTCGAACATGAACAGATGGAAGACGGCACATTGAAGATCGTGGTCGAGGCCTACCGCCGCGTCGCAATCCATCGCTTCGTCACGGACATGGGCTCGTATCAGGCTGACGTCGAGGACGCCGGCGAAGGACCTGTCGCCGAGGCGACCGAGCTCGTCCAAAGCACTCTCAAGCGCTTCGAACGCTACGCGGCGGTCAATGACATTCGCATGCCAAAGGGCTGGCCGTCTCCCGAGCAGGCCCGCGATCCGGGTCTGATTGCCGACATCATGGCCATGCACACGGTCATGTGGCTCAAGGACCGACAGGACCTGCTGGCGACCCTCGATCCCGTGGCGCGCTTGCGGTGCATCGACGCCCTGCTCGAGTCATCGGCGCTTCCACTCTCACCGGCCTTCGAGGCGACGCGGCGCCGGGCCATGGCCTCTGCCACCCAGCGCGCTCATCGCTATGCGACGCTGGAGCATCTGTTGCTCGCCCTGATCGACGATGCCGATGCGTCCGCCGTGCTGCGGGCGTGCAATGCCGATCTTGCGGCTTTAAAAGCCGATCTGCTCGGCTTCCTCGGCAGTGAGCGGGAGAACCTCCGCGTCGAGTACGGCACAGAGGCAAATCCAAGTCCTGCCTTCCGGCGCGTGGGCCACCGTGCCCAGCTGCGGGCGCAGGAACAGGGCCACGCTGTAGTGACCGGCGCGGATGTCCTGATGGGCCTATTCCCCGAAACGCGCAGCCCCGCGGCACGCCTGATCGACAAGCAAGGTATATCCCCGGCGCAGGCAGCCGACGTCGTCGCTCATGGTGATGGCACGGGAGGCTGAGCCGCGCGCATGACTTGCTGTTCGTGCATGCAAGCATTGCCGGCACATGAGGTCGCGTTTCTGCGCGGGACGGTGCGATCGCCGCCGCGGAACGACGGCGTGTCAGCCTGCCTTCAGAACCAGGACGCCTTGTCGACCTGATTACGGAGCGGCAGCCCGGCGGCGAAGGCGCGGCAGTTGTCTGCCATGATTTCGAACCGACGCTCGTCGAGATAGGGCCCGTGTCCCGCCATGTGCGGCGTGAGCAGGACGTTGGGCAATCCCCAAAGCGGGTGCCCGCTCGGCAGCGGCTCCTGCTCGTAAACGTCGAGTGCAGCGCCGGCAATCTCGCCGGCTTGCAGCGCGGCGACTAGGTCATCCAGCTTGGTCGTCATGCCGCGGCCGATATTGATGAAGAACGCCGTCCGCTTCATGCGCTGGAAGCGGGCGCGGTTGAAGAAACCTTCGGTCGCCGGCGTGTGCGGTACCGTCAGAATCACGAAATCCGCGCGTGGCAGCAGCTCTTCCAGTGCCTCCGGCGGATGCAGCTCGGCCACCCCGCTGGGCGCCACCGTGCGGCGGGCATCGGTTGCCAGCACGGTCACGCCGAAAGCCGCGAGCAGGCGCGCGGCCTCGGCCCCGATGCCGCCGACGCCAACGACCAGGGCCGTCGCTTCAGGCAAGTGCACGACGTCACCCGTCTCCGCCGGGCTCTTCTTCCACTCGCGGCGCAGCTGTTGCGGAATGAACACGTGCAGCCCGCGGGCAAAAGCCAGCACGAATGCCAGGATGTGGGCGCCGATATGGTCGTTGAAGATCTCACGGAAGTTCGTGACGCTCACGGGATGGCTGATCAGCTCGGGATAGTAGTAGCCGGCCGCCGGCGCCGCCTGAGGCGCCTGCAGCCAGCGCAAGTTCGTGGCCTTCGACAAGAGCTCTTTGCCGAGCCAGCCAAAGGCGGCTTCTGCGTCGGCGATCTCGCGCGCGGCGGTGTCGGCGTCCTCGGTAACGACCACGCGGACCTCCGGCACCGCTTCGGCCAGGCGCCTGGCCCAACCGCGGGTCGTGTCGGTCTGCGGCGGCAGCATGACGAACTTGAAGGAATTCCGGCTGACCACGATGGTTCCTCTTTTTTCCAGGGGCAGACGGAGTGTAGACCGGTCCAACGTCGATCAGCAAAGATCCGGCACTTCGAAGTTCCCAGGGCGAAATCGAGATCCAGGACGAACAGATGAAGCAGATTCCGCTAGGCGCCACAGGAACCTCGACATTGCGCGTGCAACCCGAACACCTTGCCGACCGATTCAAGGACGCCATGTTGCCGCAAGTCCTTGCGACGCCCGTCATGATTCTGGTCATGGAGAACGCGGCGCTCAATGCCATCAGGCCGTTTCTGGACGTAGGCGAAAGCGCCGTCGGCATTGCAGTGGATGTAAAGCACCTCGCCGCCACGCCAGTAGGCCACGAGGTCCGCGCGACGGCCGAGGTCGTCGGCGTCGAGGGAAAGCGAATTGACTTCAAGGTGTCGGCAAGCGACGGCAAAGAGGAGATCGGCAAGGGAACCCACCAACGAATCGTGATCGACCTTCGTTCGTTCAACGAGCGACTCGCCAGAAAGAGCCTGTCGTAACCAGTGCAGGTCCTAATTCACAGCATCACCTCACCCTGAGGAGCGCCCGCAGGGCGCGTCTCGAAGGGCGGGCAACGACAAGGCAGGTTGCCCACCCTTCGAGACGCATCGCTTCGCGATGCTCCTCAGGGTGAGGTCGTGTGGTTCCATCTATAGTTTTACGTAAGCTTGTATTGCCTCTGAAAAAACGCCGAATGCAATCCGCCGTCGGGCGGTCTGGCGGCGATATGTTGGGTGATTTGAGCACTTTCTGAACTGTTTCCAGCGACCATCAGCATGACACGATTTACCGGAATGGTTCTAAGCGTCTCCCGTTTCAACAGTTCACCAAGAATATTTTCCGGCTCACCTTCGGGAACGGCAATCCAGTATCTCAATGCTTTGAGCATGCTCTGCGTTTCGGGGTCATAGGCCTTGTAGTCACCGGCAAGGTAGTGCGTTCCCAGAGTTTCAATCCTGGCGATGCAGATTGGTTCTCCCGCGCCCTTCGGATCTTCTGCACTATGATCGGTATGCAGACCATGCGGTTGGGGAACTGTAAATTTGCCGTACGCATAATGCCCTTTGCGATAGCGCGCTGAAGGAACGAGTACGCCCATCATTTTATCAACGTCGTCATTATAGAGGCGCACATAATTCGCCATTGCGTCGGGCGTACCGTTGACAAATTTTTCGGCAAACCAATTGTTATCGACAGCTACCGTTTTGACATCGTTGAACTGCCTCGCCTGTTCATAAATCGTTTTCCGTGCAGCCTCGCGGAAGCGGGCAATTGGTAGGGGCAAGTGAGTATGCGCTTCGCGATCATTAAAATTCTCATGCAGGCGTTCAATAAGAGACCATTGGTCGGAAGAGAACGGCAATGGTTCCAATATTTTCAGTCTAGGCTGCAAGGTCGCCCATGCCTGATGACGGGATGTCATGATCTTTTTACCCAACAACTTTGCAGTCTGTGGAACAGGCAGGCGGCAATCGTGCAGGCCCCTTGAACCGCGACGACGGGCATTTCTTGCCGGCCGCTCAGACCGACTCTGAAGAAATTATCAAACGCTCAGCAGGTCGCGGCAAGCCCCCCTAGCACGGGCACTTGTCACGTCGCCGCCAACAACCTGGCTTCCCTCACGCCACCAAGTATCCGATGCACCGAATGTTCCACGTGCGGCGCTCTCACGGGCACGTACTCGATCATGCCTTACAGCAGCTGGGGCACCACTCCATTTCCCATCCAAAAAACCTGGGACGAATCCGACTGCAATCACAAGATTCGCGAGTACATGCAACGGACGTACAACGTCGTTCCACATCTGTCGCGGGGCTCGTTGCCGGTTCGTCTTCAGAAGGTTTGGGACACGCCGCAGGTCAACTGCAATGCTCAATTGTAAAATCCACCGTCGCTTAGGAAATAGGCTTCCGGACTTCGGCTGGTCGGGGGCGAGGATTCGATCAAGCTGCACGTAGTCGCTGCTGTACCGCACGAAAGGCCCAAGCCCATTCAGCTTCGACCATTGCAGACGCCCACATCCCCTTCGCGATTCAACAGGCATCGACCGATCGTCCGGCCGTATTGGTCATGTCCGCGATCAATAAATCGCGCTGGCGAGTGCGAGGACGCTACCCGAGAGTCGCGGAGGAGAGTTCGTTAAAGACGCCCGATGAAGTCTCGAACGGTTCGAAGGAACTTGGCGTTCTCCTCCCTCATGAGCCGATGGCCGCTCTTTTCGAAGATCACCTGTTTGGCGTGTGGGATCCCTTTCAGGATCTCCTCGGAAGCGAAAGGCGGCGCAATCTTGTCGTGGCGTCCGGTAAGGACGAGGGTCGGAGCGGTGATTTTAGCAAGTTGGGCCCTGACGTCGTAGGTCTGCCGCTCCCGTGCGAAAAACCAGTTCAGCATGTCGATGTCGGCGATCGGCTTGACGCCGCCCGGCGGCGTTCGCTGCGGGTCGTATTCATAAAACCGCGCCAGGGCGCCGAAGACGCGATCCAGATCCTCGGCGGACTGGATTGTCCCGTGCCTCAGGCGCGCCAGCGCCTCGCGCTGCTCCGGCGACGACGCGTCATGCATGCCGGAGAGCGCCCGCTCGAGGGCTTCGTTGCTGGCCGCCGTCGCGCACGGGATAAGTCCCGCGACGCTGTCCGGATAGGTCACGGCATAGGTCAAAGCGAGCATCCCGCCGAACGACATTCCGAACACCACGATGCGGCCGAGGCCGAGCGCTTTGCGCAAGGCCTCGAGGTCGTCGGCCATGTTGGCCAGCGTGCGCGTCTCCACCGGTGGGCGTGACGAGCGGCCGTTGCCGCGATGGTCTACGAGGATGAGCTGGGCGGCGTCGGCGATCGGGGTCAACCACGGCACGAATTGCGAGTGATCGATCCCCAGGGCCGCCATGGAGGGCGACGATCACCGGCTTGTCGACCAGCTCGTTGCCCTGGGCGCCAAATCCGGAGCCGTACACGTCGAAGAACAGCTCCACGCCGTTGACAGCGATACGCATGACCTTCTCCCCAGGGTTCGACGCGTCAGCGGGCCTTGCTGCGGCTCAGCACGGAATCCTGGAAGCCCGTCCGGATCTGATCGTCAGGCGCATGCACCGAACAATGATGGTGCCAGATCTTCCAGACCGGATTGCCGGCGCCATCGTCGCGCAGCAGCACTTCGGTCTCGCGCACTCTGAACGTCGTGGACGGTAGCGCGCTGGGCGGCAGTTGTCCGCCTATCTTTGCGACGCGGCGGATGAGGGCTTCGTGGGAAACCCACGCCATGTCGCCGCGCACCTCGATCCGCATGTCGATGACTTCCAGCTCCGGGATGCCGTAGTTCTGGCCGATCAGCTGCCACAACTGGGTCAGTTCATCGACCGACCGATAGGTGTGCCCATTGAGATTGTACTGCAGGAACTTAGTCCCCGACGCGAAGCACGCCCGCATGCGGGGGATGTCGAAATTGGCGTTCGAGGCCCACCACTCGTCGTGGACGCGTTTAACTTCGGCAATATCCTGTTCCACAGTCGGTTGGCTCACGGGCATGTCGGACTCCTGAAATGATGGACGTGCGGTCGCGCTTTCACGAATTCACCCGCGGCCAGATGTCCTTGCCGAGGGCGATCAGTGTCTGTTCCGCGGTCGTGCCTTCGCACGGCAGGGGGAAGACAATGAAACCGTCGGCTCCGGCCGCTTTCAGGTCTCTCATGTGCTGCACCACCTCGTCGGGCGATCCGGCGAGCGTGAAGGCGTCCACGTGCCGGTCCGTGATGGCCGGCAGCAAGGGCGTGTAGGGCGCCGCGCCGTCGGCATAACGCACCTGGGCAAAGGGGGCGATTTGCTCGGACGACAGGGTCAGGCCCTGCTTCTCGGCGGTCACGAATTTCAGCCGACCCGCGGCCAGCATGCGGGCAATGCCGAGGCGCAAGGCATCGCGCGCCTTCTTGCCGTCGGGCGAGACGCAGGCGTTGAGCCGCAGCAGCACCTTGACCGCCGACGGATCGCGGCCCTTTTTCTTCGCGCCGTCCGCCAGGTTGGCGCGGAAGGCCTTCACCTCTTCGACATTGCCGCAGCCTTCCATGATGGCGCCATCGGCGGCACCGCCCGTCACGCGCTGGCCGAGCGGGCCGTTGCTGGCCACACAAATCGGGATGTCGGCACGGACCGGCTTGAAGGACAGCTTGCCGTTGTTGAAGCTGACGACGTCGCCCTGGAAGTCGACCGTCTCGCCCTTGAGCAGCGCCCGAACGACCTCGATCATTTCCCGGATCGCGGCCGCCGGCTTCTTGCGCACGATGCCCAGTTCGGGGAACCCCGAGATGCCGGCGCCGATGCCAAGGATGGCGCGCTGATTCGAGATCTCGTCCAGCGTCGCGATCGCCATGGCAGTCAGCGCCGGATGCCGTGCAAAAGGATCGGTGACGCAGGTTCCGAGCTTCACGCGCTGGGTGTTCTGGGCGAGGACCGCCAGGGTCGAATAGACCTCGCGATAGAAACGCTCGTCGGCAACCCACAGCGTATCGTAGCCACTGGCTTCGGCGAGCTTCGCCTGCTCGACCATTTGAGCCACTGGCACATTCCCCAGCATCAAAAGTTCAAGAGACATATGTGGCGATCCCCTCAAGCGGCTTCGTTCCACGACGGTACCGCAAAGGCGGCGAAACGAGGTGCGGCCCAGAACCCGTCGTCGAATTTCAATCCAAGCTCGCAGCCCGCTCGCATCAGCAAGGTGACGATGCGCGCCTTCTCGTTGGCCGAGATCATGGCGGCGGAATAGGAGATGCAGATCGCGACCTGCTCACCGCCTTCGGGGTCTTCGACGCAAACGGCGATCGATTCGACTCCGGGAAGGCTCTCGTCCGTCGCCATCGACCAGCCCTTGTCGCGGACGACAGCCAACGCGGCCAACAGGTCGTCGACTGTCTGGGGAGCGTTGGGAGACGGCGGTTCCAGCGGTGCGGTGTACCGCGCGCGGACCGCCGCATCGTCGAGCCTCGCCAGCATCGCCCGGCCGGTTGAGCAGCAGAACGCCGGCAGGCGATCGCCGGGCGACGTCACCACGCGCAATGGCTTGCTGCCGGGCCGCATCCTGAGGCCGAGTACGACGGTGCCGTCGAGCATGGCGACATAGCCGGTGTGCCCGGTCGCCTTGACGATGCGCATCAGGGCCTCGTCGGCTGCCAGGCTGAGCGTCGAGTTGACGCGATGGCGGCGCGACGTCTCGAAAATAAGGTTGCCGACGGCGTAGCCCGTCATGCCGTCGGCGTTAGCGAGCAACCCCGCCTTCGCCATCGCCTTCAGCAGCCGCGATGTCGAGCTTTTGGGCAGCCCAAGCTGCTGGGCGACCTCGGTGACGAACAGTATGCCTCGCTCCGGGGTGAAGAGCCGGAGGACCCGAGCGACATTGTCGACCGTGTTCATGCTGAAGCCTTTTGTTCCATTTTCTCGGCTCTGACCAGTTATAAATGGAACTGCATAGTTGGTAAATGGCCCAGTTCCTCTACGGGCAGCCGGCTGCGTTCCAAAAGTCGGTCGCTTGTTGACCGTAATGGAACACTATAGGTTGATGGGCGTCGGAAGGACGGAGGATTGGCAGCATGGGCGGCAAGACAGATCGGCGTGCATTCCTGAAGCTTTCAACCAGCACGGCGGCCCTTGGCGCTTTCGGTGCGCTGCCCGCGAAGGCCCAGGCGGGGTCGACCCTGACGGTGGCCTGGGACAGCGACATCGACAGCCTCGATCCCCACGTCTTCAAGTCGGTCGGCGGCTATGCCGTCGAGGCCAACATCTACGACTCGGTCGTCGGCTGGAAGGTACGGCCGGTCGATGGCAAGCCGGGCTTGTCGCGGTCCTATCCGAACGAGTTCGAGGGCAGCATCGCCGAATCCTGGAACTTCGAGGACGACGGTAAGACCGTCGTGCTCAAGATCCGGCCGAACATGAAGTTCCCGAGCGGCCGCCCGGTGGACGCCGCGGCGCTCAAGTACTCGCTCGATCGCGCCCTGCTCTCGCCGGGCTACATGCGTTTCGTGATGCCGCGCATCCTGCAGATCTCCAAGGCCGAGGAGATCGTTGTGCGCGATCCGATGACGGTCGCCATCAACATGAAGGGCGCCACACCGCAGCCGATGGTGCTGAACCTGCTCTCGTTGATGAACGTCACCGTGCTCGACCCGGAGCTGGTGAAGCCCAATGCGACCGAAAAGGATCCGTGGGCGGCCGATTGGGCGAAGCGCAACGCCGCGGGCTCCGGTCCCTACACGCTCACAACCAACACGCCGGGCGTCGAGGTCGTGCTCGAGGCGCGCAAGGACCACTGGATGGGGGCGCCGCAGTTCCAGAAGATCGTCTTCAAGTTCGTGCCCAACGAAGCCGACCGCGTGCTGCTGCTGAAGCGCAAGGCGATCGACATGGTGGTTGGCCGTCCCGGCCTGTCGCCGCGCAGCATCAAGCCCTTCGAGAACGACAAGGACTTCAACGTCTTCACCGTGCCGGACACGACCTGCAATTGGCTGGCGATGAACCAGACCAAGAAGCCGCTCGACAACGTGAAGGTGCGCCAGGCCATCAACTACGCGATCCCGGTTGCCGCGATCGTGCCAAACGTGCTGATGGGCTACGGCGCGCAAATGAAGTCGCCGCTCCCGGCGCTGACGCCGGGCTACGATGGCACGCTTTCGCTCTACAAGTACGACCTCGACAAGGCGAAGGCGCTGATGAAGGAAGCGGGCGTGCCGACACCGGTGACGCTCGACCTCGCCGTGCGCATCGGCTGGCAGCCGCATGAGGAGGCGGCGGTGTGGATCCAACGCGAGCTGGAGAAGATCGGCTTCAAGATCAATATCACGCGCCAGACCGACGCCACCTTCCGCCAGCTCGCCAGCAAGGGCGACCTGCAGCTCTCGATCGAGACCTGGCAGTCGTGGGTGAACGATCCGTTCTTCCACCTCGTGCCGCTGTTCCACTCGACCTCGAAGGGCACCAACACCGCGTTCTACAACAACCCGGCGCTCGACAAGCTCCTCGACGACAACTACCACGAGCCAGACGCCGACAAGCGCCTCGCCGCCGCCAAGGCCGCGCAAAAGATCGTCCTGGACGACGCGGTCTGGGGCCTCCTGTGGAACGACAACTGGACGCGCGTGGTGCGCAAGGGGATCACGGGCATCGCCAAGCGCTGGGACACGTTCGAGCACTTCACGTCGCTCAAGAACGCCTGAGCGCGCGTCCCGGCCGGTGGCTTTTCTCGCCTATTTCCTGCGCCGCTTGTCGCTCGTCATCCCCACCCTGGTGGGCGTGACGCTCATCACCTTCACGCTCACCTACGTCCTGCCGGGCAACCCGGCGGTCGTGAAGGCGGGACCGCTGGTCTCGCCCGAGGTGGTGAAGGAGCTCGAGAAGCAGATGGGCCTCGACCAGCCGGCGTGGGTGCAGTACGGCCGCTATATCGGCGGCATCCTGCACGGCGACCTGGGCGAGAGCGCGTCGACCGGGCGTCCGGTGCTGGAGGACTTCAAGCAGCGCCTGCCCGCCACGCTCGAGCTGACCTTGGCAAGCCTCTTGATCGCCTTGATGCTGGGCATTCCGCTCGGCGTGCAGTCGGCCGTGTACCGCGATACCGCGATCGACCATATCGGCCGCATCGTCGGCGTGGCCGGCGTCGCCATGCCGACTTTCTGGACCGGCCTGCTCGCGCTCTACGTCTTCTTCTACCTGCTGGGCGTGGCGCCGGCGCCGCTCGGCCGCCTGGGGCCGGACATCGATCCGCCGCACGCGATCACCGGCCTCTATGTCGTCGACAGCCTGCTGACCGGCAACTGGCGGGCCTTGGGCTCGGCGCTGCACCAGCTCATGCTGCCGTCGCTGACGCTCGGCCTCAGCGTCATGGCGCCGATCGCGCGCATGGTCCACTCGACCATGCTGGAGATCCTCGAGTCCGACTACGTCAAGGCGGCCTGGGCGGCAGGCATCCCGCGGCGGCGGGTGATCTACGGCGACGCGCTCGCCAATGCCATGATCCCCGTGATCACCATCCTAGGCATCGTGTTCGGCTTCCTGATGGCGGGCAATGCGGTGGTCGAGAGCGTGTTCGCCTGGCCCGGCATCGGCAACTACGCGATCACCGCCCTGATGACCAAGGACTCCGGCCCGATCCAGTCCTTCGTCCTGTTCGTGGCGCTGCTCTATGTCATCGTCAATTTCGTGATCGATCTTCTCTACGGGCTGATTGATCCGCGCATCCGGCTGGAGTGATGGCCGACATCGCGCCCTCTCCAGCCGCGCCCGCGCCGTCTGCGCCGACGACGGCCCGCCTCGTCTGGCGTCGCCTCAGGCGCAACTGGTTGTCCGCAGGCGCGCTCGCGCTGATCGCCCTGATGGCCGTGGCCGCCGCATTGGCGGGCTGGGTCGCGCCCTACGAGCCCGACGAGACCGACGCCGCCGCGGCGCTGGCGGCGCCCGGCCTGCACCATTGGCTGGGCACCGATATCTACGGCCGCGACCTGCTCTCGCGCATCATCCATGCCGGACAGGTCGACCTCACCGTGGCCTTCGGCGCCACCGCCCTCGCCCTGGTGATCGGCTGCTCGGTCGGCGCCGCCGCCGGCCTCTATCGCGGCATCGTCGATCTGGCGATCATGCGCTGCGTCGACTCGGTGATGGCATTCCCGGCCTTCATCCTGGCGATGGCGATCACCGCGGCGCTGGGCAACAGCGTGACCAATGTGCTGCTCGCGATCGCGATCACGCAGATTCCCAACTATCTGCGCCTGATCCGCAGCGAGATCTTCCGCATCCGCGAGATGGAATATGCCGACGCGGCCCGCGTGGTCGGCAATCCGGCCTGGCGCATCATGTTCATCCACCTGCTGCCCAACGCGCTGCCGCCAATCATCGTGCAGGCGACGCTGGCGATGGGCTATGCGCTGCTCACCATGGCGGCGCTGTCCTTCATCGGCCTCGGCATCCAGCCGCCTCAAAGCGAATGGGGCTCGATGACCGCCGAGGGCGCGCAGTACATCGTGACCGGCGAATGGTGGCTGTTCCTGTTCCCGGGCCTCGCCATCGTGCTGATGGTGCTATCCTTCAACCTGATCGGCGACAGCCTGCGCGACTTCCTCGATCCGCGCATGCGCGGCGTGCGATGACCGCGGCCGCTCCCGTCATCGAGGTGCGCGACGTCTCGGTGCGCTTTGCCACCGATTACGGCGACGTGCACGCCGTCGACGGCGCGAGCTTCGCCGTGCGCCAGGGCGAGATCCTGGGGCTGGTGGGCGAATCGGGCTCCGGCAAGTCGGTGACCGCGACGGCGATCCTCGGCCTGATCCGCCGCCCCGGCCGGCTTGCCCACGGCAGCATCGTGCTAGGCGGCCGCGAGCTCACGACGCTCGGCCAGGAGGAACTGCAGAAGATCCGCGGCGTCGAGGTCGCGATGATCTCCCAGACGCCGCGCACCGCGCTCAACCCGCTGATCACCGTCGGCCGGCAGGTGGCGCGGCTGTTCACAATCCACGCCGGCCTCGGTAAGTCGGAGGCACGTCGGCGCGCCATCGAGATGCTGGCGCTGGTCGGCATTCCCGAGCCCGAGCGGCGCGCCCGCCAGTACGCCCATCAGTTCTCCGGCGGCATGTGCCAGCGCGTGATGATCGCCATGGCACTCGCTACCTCGCCGCGGCTGCTGATCGCCGACGAGCCGACGACCGGCCTCGATGTCTCGACCGCCGCGCGCATCCTCGACCTGCTGCGCGAGCTCGGCGCCAGGACCGGCGCCTCGATCCTGCTGATCACCCACGATCTCGGTGTCGTCGCCCAGACCTGCCATCGCGTCGCCGTCATGCATGCCGGACAGGTGGTCGAGGTGGCGCCGGTGCGCGCACTGTTCGCCCATCCCGCCCATCCCTATACCCGCGCGCTGGTGCATTCGATCCCGCGCACCGACCGCGCCATCGCGATGGAGCCGATCCCGGGCGCCGTGCCCTCGCTGCTGAACGTCGCGCCGGGCTGCCGCTATGCCGGCCGCTGCCCGTGGGCCGAGGACCGCTGCCGGCGCGAGAAGCCCGGCATGACGGAGATCGCGCCCGACCATTTCGCCGCCTGCTTCGCCGTGGAGGACGGACGTGCCGCGCCTGTGTGAGCTCGACGACCTCAAGGTCCATTTCCCGCTGCGCGGGACGGCGGCGTGGCTACGCGCGCTGAAGGACGGCCATCCCTCGGTCGTACGGGCCGTCGACGGCGTGTCGTTCCATGTCGATGCCGGCGAGACGCTTGGGCTGGTGGGCGAATCGGGCTGCGGCAAGTCCACGGTGGCGCGCGCGCTGGTGCGGCTGGTGCAGCCGACCGGCGGCAGGATCACGTTCGATGGTGCCGAGCTCACGGGCCTCAGCGACGAGGCCTACAACAAGGTCCGTCCCAACCTGCAGATGGTGTTCCAGGACCCGGCCGCCTCGCTCAACCCGCGCCTGCCCGTGCGGCGCATGGTCGAGGAGCCGCTCCTGCTGCACACCGGGCTTGACGCCGCCGCGCGCCGCGCGCGCGCCGAGGCGGTGCTGGAGGAGGTCGGCCTCGGCGTCGAGCTCGCCGACCGCTATCCGCACGAGCTGTCGGGCGGCCAGTGCCAGCGGGTGAACATCGCGCGCGCGCTGGCCACCAACCCGCGGCTGATCGTGCTCGACGAGCCGACCTCGGCGCTCGACGTGTCGCTGCGCGCGCGCGTGATCCTGCTGCTCGAGGAGCTGCGCCAGCGCCACGGCCTCTCCTACCTCTTCATCAGCCACGATCTCGCGACGGTGCGCTACCTCGCCTCGCGCGTGGCGGTCATGTATCTCGGCGTCATCGTCGAGGAAGCGGAGGCCGCGGAGCTGTTCGACCGGCCGGCCCACCCCTACACCCGCGCCCTGCTTGCCGCCGTGCCGGAACCCGATCCGGAGGCCAAGCGCGATCCCTTCACGCTCTCCGGCGAGATCCCAAGCCCGATCGACATTCCCGGCGGCTGCCGCCTGCGGACGCGCTGCCCGCTCGCCCAGCCGATCTGCGCCGAGCCCGTGCCCTACCGCGAGGTGGCTCCAGGCCATTTTGCCGCCTGCCACCTTTTGTAAGCAATCGAAAGCGACGGCCAAGAAGTGACAGCAGCATCTGTGCCGTTCAGAGACACTTGCCAGCACATGAGATCGAGTTTGTGCGCAGGATGGCGCGCAAAAACTCCCTTCGGAATGCAGGGCTATCGCATATGGCGATTCCGTCGTCTCGACCGGAGCGCGAAGTGCGGAGCGGAGAGACCTTCTCTCCACGATAAGCGGCTTATTGTGGAGAGAAGGTCTCTCCGCTCGGGACGGAGCCTGCCCCGAGCGAAGTCGAGGGGGCCCTCGGTCGAGACGACGGGGGTTGCCATATGCGATAGCCCTGCTTCGGAATGGCTAAAAGTTTGACTTGACTATTACTATAGTATCACTTATCTATTCGGACGAACCAACCAGGAGCATCGCCATGGCCGGCGGACGTCCGACCACATACCAGCCCGAGAACGCCGAAATTGCCCGCCAAGCCTGCATGATAGGCGCGACCAACGACACCCTCGCCGAGCGTTTCGAGGTGTGCCGGCGCACCATCGACAA
>Ga0308309_10000533_pt1 | contig 24260 bp, 16 predicted proteins | sample HubBroMetageWFT5_FD_192491 | JGI IMG/M metagenome (GOLD analysis project Ga0308309, IMG submission 192491) | Warmed and freeze-thawed soil microbial communities from the Hubbard Brook experimental Forest, New Hampshire - Hubbard Brook CCASE Soil... | ecosystem: Environmental > Terrestrial >...
GCTTAGAGCTGCTGAGCGCAGGCGCGAGGCCGAATAGCACGCCTGCCAGGAGCGCGAGAGCGAATGTGTAAGCCAGCGTGTGGAGATCGAGCGTGACCTGGCCAAAATTGAGGAGGTAACCCCGGATGCGCAGGGGAATGGATGCGTCAATCCAGCCCAGCGTCCAATAACCGACGAGCACGCCTGCAGCGCCGCCCGCGAGAAATAGCAGCACCGTTTCCGTAAGCAGCTGCCGAACCAGCCGGGCGCGCCCGGCCCCGAGCGCGGAACGAACTGCAAGTTCTTTCGAGCGGCCAGTGGCGCGGGCGAGCATCAGATTGGCGACATTGGCGCAGGCGATCAGGAGCACAAAACCGACAATGAAAAACAAAATCATAACTGGCTGGTTGCCGGCCTCTTCTCCGATGGCGTCTTTCAACGGTTGCAGAATGACGCCCGAGTTCGTATTCGTCTTGGGATAGGCCTTCTCCAACTGCTTTTCGATCGCCGACATTTCCGCCTGGGCTTCGGACGAGGCGACGCCTACCTTTGTGCGCCCCATCACGTTTAGCCAAGTACTCACGCGGTTGTTGCGATCCTGTTGCGAAAACGCGAACGGCGCCCAGAGGTTCGACTCGCCGGCCAAGGGAAGCTGGAATTTCGCGGGCATAACGCCGACAACGGTGCAGGACTCTCCGTCCACCTTGATGTCTCGTCCGATGATGTGCGGATCGCCGGCGTAGCGCTTTTCCCAAAGTCCACGACTGAGGATGGCGACGTGAGGAGCGCCGGGCTGATCGTCGGCAGATTCAAATGTTCGACCAAGAAGAGGCTTTGCTCCAAGCGTGTCGAAGAAATTCCAAGTGACGTGAGTGCCAGCCACGCGATCGGGACTGCCATCGCCCGACAAATTGAACGAAGCGCCGGCCCACATCATAAGTTCATCGAAGTCCTTGCTCTGAATCTGCCAGTCGTAGAAATCCGCGGCGGAGTGCTCGCGGCTGGTCCCGCCATCTTTCGTGTTCAACGCTTGAATGTAAAAAAGGCGATCGGCTTGCGGGTAGGGCAGCGGGTTGATGATCCAGGCGTTCACGAAGCTGAAGATGGAAGTATTCGCGCCGATCCCGAGCGCCAGCGTCAAGACCGCGATGGCGGTGAAACCGGGATTCTTCTTCAGCATGCGGAAGGCGTATTTCAAGTCTTGCAGCAGAGTGTGCACTTTTAGTCCTCTCGATCGTCCCGATCCATACCGGTGATTATTCGTAACGCAACGCCACCATGGGATCCACGCCCGCGGCTTTCCGCGAGGGCAGCCATCCCGCCGTGATGGCGACAAGCGCCAGCAGCGCAGTGGCGCAGACGAACACGAGCGGCGCGCCAGCCTTTACGCCGAACAATTGCGATTCCACCAGTCGCCCCACCGCATATGCAACGGGCAATCCAATCGCGAGACCCGCGAGAGACATTCGCACCACCTCGCGGAGAATAAGCCACTGGGCGTTTCCCTGCGTGGCGCCGAGCGCCATACGAATGCCGATTTCTCGCGTGCGCCGCGCAACCATATAGGCCATCACGCCGTATAGCCCCACGGCCGCGAGAAGCGCGGCCAGCAAACCGAGGCAAAGCGAGAAGAAGGTGAGGAGCCGGTCGTTAAATTCGATTTCGTCCACCTGCTCGACGAGCGTCTTCATACCGTGGACAGGCAAATTGGCGTCTAATTTCTGGACGATCCCGCGCAGCGCAATGCCGAGCGCCATGGGGTCCTGGCCGGTTCGAACATAAAAAATTACATTGCCGAAATTAGGGCTTTGCGAATAGGGAGTATAGGCAAACGGCGTTTTCTCCTCGCGCACGGTGACTTGCTTGCTGTCTTTCACCACGCCGACGATTTCGATATCGGGATGCACGTCACTCCCCGCGCCCCAGGCAAAATGAAGACCCACGGGGTTGCGCCCGGCGAAAAAATGCCGCGCCATTGTTTCGTTTATGATTGCTACTTTCGGCGAACTCGCTGCGTCGCGGTCGTCAAACTCGCGCCCAGATACAAGTGGAATCCCCAGGGTAGCGAAGAAACCTGGCCCCACGGAGTTCTGGTTAACATCCATATTCTCGTTTTCAGACCCTGTGTAGCCTTCCGGCGTAATATTCGAGCTCGCGTTGCTGTCAGCCAGCACGGGCATCTCGGTCGCGCTTACCGAAAGTACTCCGGGCAAGCCAGCAACTGCTTCGCGAACGAGATCGGTGAACGCAATGGTCTGCGGTGGCGTGTAGCGATTCAGTTCGGGTGAAATGGAAAACTGAACCACGTGATCCATGCGCAGGCCCATATCAAGTCGTTTCAGGTTCAGAAGGCTTTGCGCGAAGAATCCCGCAACGACGAGAAGAACGGCGGTCAACGCCACCTGCGAAATCATCAGCCACTTCCGGAATTGCACGTTGGTTTTGCCGCTGGAAACGCTCGTTCCCTGATCCTTGAGAGTGCTTTGCAGGTCGGTGCGCGTGGCTCGCAAAGCCGGCAAGAAACCAAAGAGCACACTCGTCAGCAGAGAGAGCCCCAACGCAAACGCGAGCACGCGCCCGTCGAATTCAGCGACCAGCCCAACCGCCCCAATGGTCTCAGGGATTGAGCCAACGAGGACCCGAAGTACCCAGGATCCCAAAAGCAGCCCCGCGACGCCTCCGGCAATCCCCAGCAAAAGACTTTCCGTCAGCAATTGCCTCAAGAGTCTCCAGCGGCTCGCGCCCAGCGTGAGTCGCAAGGCGATCTCGCGTTGGCGGGCTTCACCCCGCGCCACCAGCAGGCTCGCAAGATTTGCGCACGCAATAAGAAGGACCAACCCCACCATGGCCATCAAGGTGATCAAAGGATGCTGCGCGCTGGCCTGAAGTATCGGCCGCCCGTGCTCGCCCTGATCCACCAGGAGCGGCTTGCTCACAAATTTCAACTTGGCGTCCGCCGACATCTTTCGTTTACCAGCCTCGGCTTCGAGCAGGGCGCGATAGGCAGGCGCGATGGCCGCTTGCGCTTTTGCGCGAGTAAAACCCGGCTTCAAGCGGCCGAGAATTGCGATCCAGTGGTCGTTCGGATCATCGAGCCCATCCCAATTCGGCGTCATCCGCGCCTTGTTGGTGACGGGAATGAACAGGTCGGGCACCTGGCCGACCTGGACGCCTTCGAACCCGGCGCGCGCGACTCCGACAATGGTGAGCGGCGTTCCATTGACGATGAGAATTTTGTTTAGAATTCCGGAGTCGCCGCCGAAGTGGCGCGACCAATAGCCGTAGCTGAGAAGCGCGACGGTATTGGCTCCGGGCACGGTCTCATCATCCTTCGAAAAAGTGCGGCCCAGCGCCGGCTTGACGCCCAGCACATCAAAATAATTTGCGGTTACAAGTTCGCCGTTTGCGAGCTCGGTTTGACCCTGACCCGACACGCTTACCTGCACGGCAAAGCGCGCAAGAAGCCCCGAAAAAGACGGATTCTGGTCGCGAAGGTTTTTGTACATCGGGTAAGAAAAGGATGCCGAAGAATCGCCGTCGCTCGACACGCGTCCTCCGACGGGTCCGGGCGAGCGCAGAATCACGAGCTCCTCGGGCCGCTCGACGGGAAGCAAGCGTAGAAGCACCTGGTCAGTGAGTGAAAATATTGCGGTATTTGCGCCGATGCCGAGCGCCAGCGTCAAAACGGCAATCAGCGCGAAGCCGGGATTCTTTGCCAGCATTCGGAAGCCGTATTTAATATCCTGGGCCAAATGCCCCATGCAACCCTCCGCCAGATTTGTGAAACAGGCCGCGTGCTTTTCCAGGCATGCTGAATTCTTTATTCGTAACGCAACGCGATAATTGGATCGACGCGCATGGCCCGCCGCGCGGGGATGTAGCAGGCCAAAAGCGCAACCGCAAGAAGCACGGCCGCGACACCGGCAAACGTCAGCGGATCAGTGGCGCTCACTCCGAATAGCATCTTGTCCATCTGGCGCGTCAGAGCGAAAGCCGAAATGAGGCCGATGGCTATGCCGATGGCCGCCATCTTGGCGCCTTCGCTAACGACCAACCGCAGAACGTCTGTCCGCTGCGCTCCGAGAGCGATGCGAATGCCTATTTCCTGCGTTCGCTGCCCCACGAGATAGGAAATCACGCCATAGATTCCGATGGTGGAAAGCACGAGCGCGAGTGCAGCAAACAATCCCAGCAGCGTCATCGAAAACCTTCGCGCCGCCAGCGAATCGGAAATCACTTCATCCATCGTCTGCGTGCCGAACATGACTTGCTGGCTGTTGATTTTGCTCATCGCGGCCCGGAGTTCGCTCACCAAAGATTGCGGGTCTCCGTGCGAACGCAATACGACGTTTACACCGCCGACAACGAGCGGCAAGAATTTATCGGGAATCTGCATGAAGGGAATGTACATCTGGGCCTGAAGGGCGGCGGTCGCATCGGAATCGAGTCCCCAGTGCTTGACGTGGCCTGCGATCCCGACGATTTCCGCCTGCGTGCCCAGAATTCCCAGATTGAGTCTTTTTCCGATAGGGTCTTCGTTAGGAAAATATTTCCGGGCAAAACTTTCATCAATAACCATCACGGGTGGCGAATTGATATCGTCCTGCGCCGTAAAAAACCTGCCGCGCAAGAGAGGTATTCCCATCGCTTTCAAATGGTCCGTTTCCACCAAATAAAACAAAGCCCAATTCATGTCGGCGTCGTTCGCAGGCGCGGGCTGCCCTTCATGCCAAAACGGGAGCTCGGAGTCATCGCCCGTCAATGGCAATCCTCCACCCTCAATCGAAACCGCCTCCACGCCCGGAATTGACATCGCGCCATCCTGGATTGCGCGAAGGGCGGGGCGGATCGCCGGGGGGTTGGCAACGACCGCAGGAGGAAGAGCCACGCTGAACGTCAATACATTGTGAGGATTGAAGCCCGGGTTGACACTCCAGAGTTTCGAGAGGCTCCGAATCATCAGGCCCGCCCCCACCAACAAAACCAAAGCCAACGCAACCTCTGCAACGACAAACACGCTCTGCGCCAGGTGCCGCTTCGTGCTCGATCCTCGCCCACCTTCTTTCAGCGTCTCTTGCAGATCGGGCTGCAACATTTTGAAGGCTGGCACCAATCCAAAAACCACGCCTGCCAGGATCGAAATGGAGAACGTGAAAAGAAGCACGCGCAAATCAATACCGATTTCGCGTGAGCGGGGGAGAGCGTCCGGAAGCACGCCGAGAATTGCTTGCGTGCCCCAAGCTGCCAGGAGCAAGCCGAGTCCGCCGCCGATGATTCCCAGCAGCACGCTTTCCGTCAGGAGCTGACGGACCACGCGTCCGCGGCTGGCACCCAGTGCCAAGCGAATAGCAAACTCGCGCGTTCGGCCAGTCGCCCTGGCCAACAGCAAGTTGGCGACGTTGGCGCAGGCGATCAGCAGAACAAAACCTACGGCGGCGAGCAACACGAGAAGATAGGGTTGAATGTCGCCGACGATGGACTCCTTCAGCGAGATCAATGTTACGCCGGACTTCGCATCCGCCTCGGGATAAGCTGCTTCCAGGTTGCGCGCGACTCCATCCATATCGGCTCGCGCTTGTTCGATGGTGAAACCTGGTTTCAACCGCCCGACCGCGCGCGTACCCATGCTCACGCGACGGTCGCGAAACGTTGCGTCATCCCATTGGCCGATGGGGATGTAAAGATCCCTCGCGCCTCCGAGGCGAAAACTGGAGGGAATCACGCCAACGATGCTTCGGAGTTTTCCGTTCAAGCTGATGGACTTTCCGAGGATGTCTTGCGAAGATCCGAATTTGCGCTTCCAGAATCCTTCGCTAACGACAACTACCGGATCTCCACCGACTCGATCCTCCTCCGGCGTAAACGTCCGACCGATGAGCGGTTTCACGCCGAGCAACGGAAAAAACGTAGCTGAGATCATGTCGCCGCGGAGCCGCTCCGCCTCGCCCATACCGGTGAGATTGAAATCGTCGCCGCGATAGGCAGCGATGGATTCGAAAGCTTTGTTGTCCTTCTGCCAATCGAGGAAATTGGGATAGGAAATCGAGCTGCGTTCGAAAGTTGGAGTCTTGGTGAAGATGGCGGTGATCCGTTCCGGCTGCGCGTAGGGCAGAGGATTCAACAAGACGCCGTCGACAACGGAGAATAGTGAAGTATTGGCGCCGATTCCGAGCGCCAGAGTCAAGACAGCGACAAAGGTGAACCCAGGGTTTTTCCAGAGGAATCGAACGCCGCCGCGAACATCCTGCAAAAGTGTTTGCACTTGCCCACCTCCAGGTCATTCCGTCACGCAGGCACACCCCTACGAGGATGCCGAAAAGACTCTTCGGCCCTCAAACGGGGAGTAGAAAGAATCTTTGGGTAAAGCGGAATTACACGCTCGTCGTGCGCGTGCCGACGGTTTCTTCGACGATGCGCCCGTCGAAAAGGTGAATCGTGCGGTCGGCAATGCTGGCGTAGCGGGGATCGTGCGTGACCATGCAGATGGTCGCACCCTCGCGGTGCAATTGCCGCAGCAGGTCAACGACAGCTTCGCTGTTCTTCGAGTCCAAGTTACCGGTCGGCTCGTCCGCCAGCAGGATGGATGGCTGCCCGACCAGAGCGCGGGCCACAGCGACACGCTGCTGCTGACCGCCTGAAAGCTGCGAGGGGTAATGCTTCATGCGGTGCGCCATGCCGACGCGTTCGAGGACTTCCTGGACGCGCTTTTTCCGCTCGGCGGAAGCCATGCTGCGGTAGGTGAGAGGCAGCTCGACATTTTCGAACACGGTGAGGTCGCCGATCAGGTTGAAGGCCTGAAAGATGAACCCGATTTCGCGGTTGCGGATTCGCGTGCGGTCGGAGAGCGAAAGATTCGCCACGGCCTGCGTATTGATCCAATAATTTCCTTCGGTGGGCGAATCGAGCAGGCCCAGGATCGAGAGCAGCGTGGATTTGCCGCAGCCCGAAGGCCCGGCGATGGAAAGGAATTCGCCGTTCTTGATCTCCAAATGGACGCCGCTCAACGCGTGCGTTTCCACTTCATCCGTGTAGAACACTTTGGTAACGCCATCCAGCTTAATCAGGGCTTGCGCGGCATCGCTCATTTGAATGACTCCTCCACAGCGTTAGGTACGATTCTTAGGGTCCAAAAAGTTCCCTGCTATTTCAATTCGATCCGGTCGTAAGCGTCATCCTGCGACATGTCAGACAAAATCACCGTATCGCCCACCTGCAACCCCTTCAAAATCTGAATCTTGTTGACAGAAACCTGGCCAACTTGCACCTGGGTGCGCGAGGCTTCCCGGGCATCCGACCAGGGCATTTGCCCCTCTACCTTAAAGAGGCCAATCGTGCTGTTCGCCTCGCCGTGCACAGGGCGCCCAACAAAGAGCACGTCCGTGAGCCGGGCGAGTTCCACGGTGCCTTCCACGCTGAGTTGCGGGACAGCACCTTGCGGGAGCGCGCCATCCAGATGGACGTCCACCGTGCGCGTTCCGTTAGTGACAGCGGGATCGATTCTGATGACATGGCCGGGAATGATTCCCACGTGAGTATCCACGGAGGCTTGCTGGCCGATCTGGATTGTGGAGGTTTGCGTCTCCGCGATTTGCAATGCGGCCTTCAGCTGCACTTGATTCGCAACCTTGGCAATCAGGGTTCCCTGCAATACCTTTTGACCGACTTCGATATCCACTTCCTGCAACATGCCTTCGATGCCGGCTTTGATGTGCAATTGCTCCAGTAAGGATTTGTCGAGATTGTAGAGCGCGGTCTTCTGGTCCACGGTTGCCTGCGCGACGGCAAGCTGCGCGCCAATGGACTGCTCAAACGTCTGAACTTCCTTCTGCGCCAGGTCGTTCTCTTTGGCCAGTTCCTGGGCCTGCACGACGGCCGTCTTCACATCGAGGTCGGCTTTCAGACCGAGTTCGCCGAGCTTCTGGAAGGCTTCTCTCTGCATATCCGCAGTGTGGTAAAGCGAGCTGATATTCGCCGCCTGCGTTCGTTTGTCCATGAGCTGGTTTTGAAGCAACGCCTTAGTTTGCTCAAGGGTCGCCTGGGCGCCCTTCACCTGGTACTCCGCATCCAGGGTTTGCTGCTCCAGCGTCGGATTGCTCATGTTCATAATGACGGTTTCGGGCTTCACCGGCACGCCGGCCAGCATGTGATCTTTGACGATACCGTCTGCGGGAGCGGAAACAAAATTGATCTTCTCGGGGACCAGGGTTCCCAGCCCGCGCACATCAATCACCATATTGCCCCGCTGCACAGTTTCCGGCCAAAGCGTAGCTTTATCCACACTGGGCGCAGCGGGCTTCAGCTGCTTCAACCCTAAAGTGATGGCGACAACGACTACCACGCCGACGCAGCCATAAATGATGCGGCGGATCCTCTTTTTTCTCTTAATTTCGGGGCGAACAATGTCCACGGAACACGACCTCGCAGGTAATATAGCGCAAATTGACTTCCGGTCTCACATGATTGATAAGTTGTTTGTAATGTCTCACTTGAAGCAGGCCTAGCCGTGTGAATAGTATCAAGTTTGCTCGCTCGTGGGAATCTTCCGTCCCGCTATCGAACACACTTCCCAGCACTGGAAAACAGCTACGAGGAGGTCGCTTCGGCGCTCGCTTTGATTTCCTGCCACCGCTTGGGGCGTCTTTTGGCGTCGAGTATCTTCTTGCGCAAGCGAATGGATTTAGGAGTGACCTCAACGAATTCGTCGTCGGCGATGAACTCGATGGCTTTTTCGAGGGTCATTTCGCGCGGCGGGATCAAGCGGATCGCTTCATCAGCAGAAGACGAGCGCATGTTCGTTTGCTTCTTTTCCTTGGTGACGTTGACGTTCATGTCGTCTTCGCGCGCGTTTTCGCCAAGAATCATCCCTTCATACACTTCAATTCCGGGTCCGATGAACATTTCGCCGCGTTCCTGGATGCCCCAAATCGCATAGGCAACGGCGACGCCGGGACGGTCGGCGACAAGAGCGCCCGTGAGACGCATGGCCATATCGCCGGCATATTCCGTCCAGCCTTCGAGCAAGGAATGAATCAACGAAGTGCCGCGCGTATCGGTGAGCAATTGGCCGCGCAAGCCGATCAGCCCGCGCGAAGGGATGCTGAACTCCATGCGCACGCGGCCCGAATGGTGATTCACCATTTTCTTCATTTCGCCGCGGCGTGTGCCGAGTGACTCCATCACGATACCGATGAAAGTCTCCGGGCAATCGACCACAAGAGTCTCCAGGGGTTCCAGGCGCCTGCCATTCTCCGTCTTCACGACGATTTCGGGCTTGCCGACCATCACTTCGTAGCCTTCGCGCCGCATGGTCTCAATCAAAATGGCCAGCTGGAGTTCGCCGCGCGCCAGAACGCGGAAAGCGTCGGTTGCGCCGGTATCTTCCACACGCAGGGAAACGTTGGTGAGCAATTCTCTTTCAAGGCGCGAGCGAAGATCGCGGGAAGTGACGAACTGGCCTTCGCGCCCCGCAAATGGCGATGTGTTGATGGTGAACACCATCGTCAGAGTGGGCTCGTCAATCACCAGAGGTTCGAGAGGCGCAGGATTTGCAAGGTCCGTGATGCTCTCGCCGATCTGAATTCCCTCCACGCCGGCAATCGCCACAATGTCGCCGGCGAATACTTCCTCGGCTTCGTCGCGCTCGAGCCCGCGGAATGTGAAAAGTTTGGTGATCTTTGTGGGCTGGATCGCGCCTGATAGTTTGGCGATGCCGACGTCCTCACCGCGCCTGAGCGTTCCTTGGAAGACACGCGCGATGGCGACACGCCCCAGATATTCGCTGTAATCGAGGTTCGTCACCTGAATCTGCAGAGTCGCGGCGGGATCACCGGAAGGAGGAGGAATCGAAGCCACGATAGCTTCAAACAAGGGCTGAAGATTTGTGGAGCTATCGCCGACTGCGTTGTGCGCGACACCCAGCTTTGCATTCGTATAAAGAACCGGAAAATCGAGCTGGTCTTCGGTGGCGTCGAGGTCGATGAACAGGTCGTAGATTTCGTCCAGCACTTCCGCGCAGCGCGCGTCGGCGCGGTCAATTTTGTTGAGGACGATAATCGGAGGCAGCTTCGCCGCGAGCGCCTTCTGGAGTACGTAGCGCGTCTGCGGCAGCGGGCCTTCGCTCGCGTCCACCAGAAGCAGGACGCCATCCACCATTCTCAGGGCGCGCTCCACTTCGCCGCCGAAATCGCTATGGCCGGGCGTATCGACGATATTGATTTTCGTGTCGTGGTAGGTGAGCGCCGTGTTTTTCGCCAGGATCGTGATGCCGCGCTCGCGCTCGAGGTCGTTTGAATCCATCACGCGCTCAACCAATTCCTGGTTGGCGCGGAAAATCCCGCTCTGGCGCAGCATGGCGTCCACGAGCGTCGTCTTCCCATGGTCCACATGGGCAATGATGGCGATATTGCGAATCGAAGTCGTCATAGGATGGCGATTGAACTCATTCTTTCCTTCTGCATTTGGAAACGGCCGAACAGGTACACTGCTGGCACGGTCTTGCAGCCCCGAACGATTCCCGCAGGAAGGAGTTTCTGGAGCAACAAACGCAGAGCTATTTTAGCATGCCGGGGCAAAACTCACCATGCTGCCTTACCGGGCGGGACAGAATCCAAGGAAACCAAATCGTTCGTGAAACATCGCGAACCAACCTGCTGAACCATCTCTATCACCATCGAGGCCGGATGTCGGTTTACGTCCGCTTGCTGGAAGTGCCCGTCCCTGTGGTGTACGGACCGACCGCGAATGGAAAGCCATTTGCATAACTAGGGTGGGGAGCAGCGTGGGGCGTTCAGATGACTCGGTAAAAATTCCTTGATTTTCGCTTTTTATTCGCCTACGATTTCCCGGCAAGAAATGCATAATGGAAAAACAACGGAGGGAGAACGCCATGGCCATGAAAGACGGATTGTTACCCGAGTTCGATCACGAAATGCAGGGAACGAGAAAAACGCTGGAGCGCCTGCCGGAAGACAAATTTGCATGGAAGCCACACGAAAAATCAGGATCCATGATCGGGCTGGCGGCTCACTTGGCCAATCTCCCCAGCTGGGCGGCATATACGATCAATCAGGATTCGCTAGATCTGTCGCCGGGCGGCGTTGACTTTCAGCCGCCTCCACCTCCGAAGACGCGGAAGGAACTCCTCGAGATGTTCGAGCAGAACGTCGCCTCCGGGCGAGCCGCGATCGAGGGGGCGAGTGACGCCGAGCTTCTGAAATCGTGGTCGCTATTGCGCAACGGGAAGACGCTGATGACGATGCCCAAAATCGCATGCCTTCGCGGGTTCGTGATGAATCACACGATTCACCACCGCGCCCAACTGGGCCTTTATTTGCGGCTCAACAATATTGCGGTTCCTGCGTTGTACGGTCCATCGGCAGACGAAGGCGCGCTGTAGCGCGGAATTAAGCGGGGCGCGACGATCGATTGGAGCTTGTCGCGCCCGGTGCGCTTTGGGGCTCCAAACCCGCCTGAAATCCCACGTTTACCACACGCAATCGTCTTCCCGCTTCCCTGAATTTCCGCGAATGCGAATAAGACGGGGACACTCCGAATCGTGAGCCGTGCTATTCTCCCCGCCTCGGCGTGGACGAATCTGGACGAACGTGAAGAGGCGCGCGATGAAACGAACGCGACGGAACGTGCTTTTGGGGATATTGGGATGCACGGGGATTCTTTTTGTCACGGGAATCCAGCGCGGCCAAGGGCAGGATGCCCGAAAGGGACCGGAGTATGCCGCGCTCTTCAACAAGACGGACGTGATGATCCCGATGCGTGACGGCGTGAAGCTGCACACTGAAATTTACGCGCCCAAAGATGCAAAGGAACCGCTGCCGCTTTTCCTGACGCGCACGCCTTACGGTCTGGATGACGATAAAAACGGATTTTCGGAGGAGCTCGGGCTCTACAAAGAAATGTTCGCGGACGGATACATTTTCGTGTTTCAGGATATTCGCGGGCGCTACGGCTCCGAGGGAACATTCGTGATGCAGCGCATGCCGCGCGATCGAAACGATGCGCATGCGATTGACGAAGGCACGGATACGTACGACACGATTGACTGGCTTGTGAAAAATGTCCCCAACAACAACGGACGCGCCGGCGAAGCGGGGATTTCCTACGGCGGCTGGCTGACGGCAATGGCGCTGATCGAGCCACATCCCGCGCTGAAGGCAGTTTCCGAGCAGGCTTCCCCGGCGGACATGTTTCTGGGCGACGATTTTCACCACAACGGGGCGTTCCGGCTGAGCTATGGCTTTGAATACGCGGCGCTGATGGAGACCGACAAGACGAATTTCCAGTTTCAATTCAACCGTTACGATACTTACGATTGGTATCTCACGCTTGGCCCACTTTCCAACGCCAATGCGCTGTTTCTTCACGGCAAGCTTCCCACGTGGAACGATTTCATCGCGCACCCGAATTACGATGAGTTTTGGCAGAGGCAATCGTTTACGCCTTACTTCAAGGATCTTACGCTGCAGGTGCCGAACTTGAATGTGGGCGGCTGGTGGGACCAGGAAGATTTTTACGGCCCGCTGAAAATATACGAGCTGCTCGAAAAGAACGACACGAAGCACTACAACTATCTCGCCGTGGGTCCCTGGAATCACGGCGGCTGGGCCGGCGGGCCGGGAAACAAGCTCGGGAACGTCGAGTTCGGCAGCAATACGGGAGAGTATTTCCGCCAAAACATACAGGCCGCGTGGTTCGCGTACTGGTTGAAAGACAAGGGAAGCATGCCCGCGCACGGAGCGGTGACGTTTGAAACCGGCGCGAACAAATGGAAGCAGTGGGGCGCGTGGCCGCCGCGCGAAGGTGTTGAAAGCAAGAAACTCTATTTCCAATCGGACGGGAAGCTTTCGTTCGATCCGCCGGCTGATTCGCCGGCCGAGTTCGATAGCTACGTTTCCGATCCGGCTAATCCGGTGCCGTACCGCCCGCGCCCGGTGGAAGAAACCTATTCGGAAGGAAGCCGCTGGTACACATGGCTGCTGGAGGATCAGCGATTCGTCGAGCAGCGGCCAGACACGGTTTCCTGGGAGACCGGACCGCTGGAGAAGGATGTGGCAGTGGCAGGCGACATCGTCGCGCATCTTTACGCTTCGACCACAGGAACCGACAGCGACTGGATCGTGAAGCTCATTGACGTGTACCCGGAAAAGTATGAGCCGAGCCACAAATTGGGCGGCTACGAATTGATGATCTCGGACGAAGTGTTTCGCGGGCGCTTCCGGAACAGTTTCGAAAAGCCGGAGCCGCTAGTGGCGGACCAGGTGACGCCGTTCAGAGTGGATCTGCACACGAACGATCACGTGTTTCTGAAAGGCCATCGCATCATGGTGCAGGTGCAGAGCACGTGGTTCCCGATCATTGACCGCAACCCGCAAAAGTACGTCCCCAACATTTTCGAGGCGAAGGCTTCGGATTATGTGAAAACAACGCAGCGAATCTACCGGACGAAGCAGTATCCTTCCCATGTGGAGCTTCCCGTGGTGACGGAATAGCTTCAGGAAACAGGGCAACGCGCGCGGGAAGGAGGCGCAATGAACGTGAGCGTAAGTTTCAATATGGTGACGACGGCATTCGACCTGCCGGGCTATCGGGTGGTGAAAACACTGGGGCTGGTGAGAGGCGTGACGGTCCGTTCGCGAAGCATCTTCGGTACGATCGGCGCATCACTGGAAACTTTGGTGGGCGGAAACATCACACTCTTCGAGGAAATGTGCGAGAAAACGCGCGAGCAGGCTCTCGACCTGATGATGGTGCACGCCACGCAACATGGCGCAAACGCCGTGATCGGCGTGCGCTACGACGCAACCGAAGTGATGCAAGGCGTGACGGAAGTGATTGCCTACGGTACGGCAGTGCAGGTGCAGCCCGCTTCTTAAATGGCGCGAAACAAAGCGGAGGACTAGAATGTGTGTTCGAAATCTGGCACGGGGGTAATTGATGAATCGGTTGGCCTGGACGTTTGCTGCAATTTTCCTGCTGGGATTATTCTCGACCGCTCCCGTAGCTCGCGCCGCCACCACGAAAACAGAAACCGTCGAGTTTCCCGCGGGCAAGGAAACCGTGAAGGGGTACCTCGCCTACCCTGAGAAGCCGGGCCGGTATCCGGCGGTGATGGTGATCCACGATTGGTGGGGGCTGAACGACTGGGTTAAAGAGCAGACCGATAAAATTGCGGAGCAGGGGTACGTCGCGCTCGCCGTGGATCTCTACGACGGAAAAGTGACCGCTGATCCCGCCGAGGCAAGCGAACTTGCGCGAGCAACAGGGAAAGATCGCGGGCTGGGCTTTCTGGTTGCTGGCGTAATCTATTTGTCTGGGCGGAAAGAAGTGGATCGGGACAGGGTCGGTTCAGTGGGATGGAGCATGGGCGGGGGTCTTTCGATCCAGCTGGCGATGCACGACCCGCGGCTAAGGGCATGCGTTGTAAACTACGGCGTTCTGCCTACCGATCCGTCCAACATTTCTCTGATCATGGCGCCGGTGTTGGGGAATTTTGGCGCCGATGACCGGGCGGTTACGCCGGCTGACGTACGCGCCTTCGAGAAAAGCATGAAAACGGCAGGCAAGTTTGTGGATGCGAAGATATATGCAGGCGCGGGACACGCATTCGAAAATCCGGCGAACCCCGAGGCCTTCCGCGCGGATGCCGCGGCCGATGCGTGGACGCGCACGATCAATTTCCTCAATAAGGCGCTTAAGTAGAGCAGAAAAGCGAAGTTAACCCTTTCGCAGAATCCGCTGGAAAATGGCTCGGCGTACCATTGTCCGCCGCGTGGAATCTTCCTAGTCTGGCAGGACCGTTTCAGGATTGGTGTGCATGGACGAGCGATTCCTAAATAACCAGCCAATCGATCAGCAGCCCAAAGCTGTGATTCCCGGGGTGCAGCTTGCGCTTTTTTCATCGCTGCTCGTGGTGCCGCTCATTTTCATTGTCTGGATCCTGATGAATCCGGCCAACGCGGGAGCGGTGCTATCGCGGATCACGCGGACGATCGAGCCAAAGGGAAGCCACGTTGCGGCTTCTTCGGAGAAGCCATCTCCCCATGCGGACGAACGCCTCGACATGAGGACCCCTCAAGGGCAGGCGGAACAACTCCTCCAAAAATCGCTTTCGCATTCCGATGGCGCGCTCGAGCAGCTTTCCACTCGCACGGATGAATGGCGGGGCGTTTTGACAATGACGCCGCGGCTGAGCGGATTGCTCAACCTGGCGCTCAATTCGGATGACCGCGAAATCCGTGCAGAGGGACTGGATCTGGAACTCGCGGTTTACAATCTGCCCAAGACTTCGCAGAGCGCCGACGACCTGATTGCGCGAATCAAGAATGATCCGGGTGCGCGGCCGTGGGCGCTATGGATGCTTGGCGCGATCGGCAACCGGGGAATCGAACCGGAGCGCGCGTTTTCGACGCTTTCCACTTTCTTGCACGATCCGGATGAACAAACGCGCTATTGGGCCATCGAGGGAATTTCCCTGCTTGGGACCGACGCAACCATTCAGCCGATGCTCGATCTTTTTCGCAACGATCCCTCCGCCCGGGTGCGCGAAGGCGCCGGCTGTGCCCTGGCTCAATCGGGGATGTTGAGCAAAAAACAGCGGATGACCACTGTTCCAACGCTGATTCGTTATGCGGGCGATACGTCGCTCGATGCGAATACGCGAAGCTGGGTCTATCTAGCGTTGCGCGATATCACTGGCGCGACCGTGCAGAACGATCCGGGCGCATGGCGCAGCTGGTGGGATGAGAATTCTAATTCGCGCTGAACATTAGGCTGAACTTCTTCCTGAAGTTCATCCTGAACTTTGTCATAAACTTCGCCGATTCAGCCGCTTCCTTTCTGACGATCACTCCACTTTCTGCGCGCGGCATCGATTGCCGAACGCATGCCCGCGACGAAGCCCTCCGGTGAAAATTTAGCAGAGATGATTTTCTGCGCCTCGCGGCCCATGCGCTCGGCGAGATTGCGATCCTCGAGCAATTGCATTGCGTAGCGGCGGAGCTCCGCGGGATCGTCGGAAAGAAAACCGCTGACGCCGTGTTCGATGGGAGAAGTGGGATGGCGATTGCCGAGCACGGGAAGTCCGGCGGCCATGGCTTCGAGTGTCGCCATGTTATAGCCGTCTTCGAAGCGCGGGTCCGCCGTGTGAATGTAGAAACGGTGACGGCGCAGGGTTTCCTTCAAATCATCCCAGTCGAGAGCGGGCGCGACGCCAAGCATATCGTCATTGCGGCCGACAAGCGTGAGCGGAAGGCCCGAAAAAGCCTGGTCGTGAAAATTCCAAAGTAGCACGCGGGACCTGCGGTTGATGTGATTCGCGACGCGCAACCCTCGGGCGAGTTCACCCGAGTACGGCGCATAATCCCGCGGGTCAGCAATCGGCGAAACGCTTTCATCGGTGAGACCCCAGGAATGTGCCTTGAGTGGCGAAACCGCGATGGTGTGCGCGCCGGAGAGCGCGAGATACTTCGCCACGGCGCCGCGGATTTCTTCCGGGGGCGTCGTGGAACCCTGTGCGAGCGCGGTGCCTTCGAGCGTTTCATGGATGACGAGCAGGCGCGGCCCCGCCAATGATTTCACATCGAGAAGGTCGGTCAAATTGTGGGCGATGACGCAATCGTATGTCTCGGCCAGCGATAGCGCTTCGGAGAGGCGAATCATTCGCGATTCCGGCGGCGCGGGGCGCATCGCATAGTCCCACGCCAAAGGGTGACGCCCCTTCAATCCCACGATTACGTCCATGGGTTGGCCGAGCAGGCCGAGTTGATAAACGTAAGCTTCGTGGCAATCGAAAACCAGTAAGCGGCGATTGTCGAGAGCGGCGGTCATTTGCGCGGTCTTTCCGATCAAAGGGCTTCGACGAGCTTGCGGACTTTTTCCGCGGACACAACGGAACGATGGAATTCGGATTTTTTGACTGCGCCTATGTGAACCCTTTCGTTGCGGTGCCTGACTCCGCTGGCGATTTGGACTTCGACACCGGATTGGCCGACGTGAATCTCTCGCGCGCGGGTTACTTCCAGGACGCGCTTCAGATTGTGATCGCGAACGCCGCCGCCGACGAGGATCGCGATGCGGCTTCCCGCAGATTTGACGAGGGCGGCGAGTGTATCGAGCGCGGCTTCGGCTTTTGGTTCGCCGCCCGATGTGAGGATGCGATTTGCGCCGGTAAGAATCACGGCTTCCAGAGATTGATGGAGATTGGGAGTCATGTCGAAGGCGCGATGGAAGGTGACCGCAAGGGGACGCGCGATTTCCACCAACTCGCGCGTGCGAGGCTGATCTACATGTCCGTCGCGGTCCAATATTCCCAGGACGACTCCATCGGCGTGGAGGTTTTTTGCTACGGCGATGTCGCGCTTCATAACGTCAATTTCTTCAGGCGTGTAGCAGAAACCTCCGCCGCGCGGGCGAATCATGACGTGCAACGCGATGGAGATCTGTTTGCGGGCCACAGCGATCAAGCCCGAGCTGGGCGTGACTCCACCGGCGAGCAGATCGCTGCACAACTCGACGCGATTTGCGCCGCCGCTTTGCGCGGCAAGAGCGGATTCGATGGAGTCAACGCAAATTTCGAGAATAGGCTTTTCCGGCATGGTCGAACGGCAATCGCTCGCGTCAATTATGTGTCACATTCACCCCCACACGACAGGCGACTTCTCCGGGGAATTAGTGTTGGTTACTGGCAGCTGACGGCTGGTCTTTGGCGCGCCGGGCAGCACTGCCAGCGGACGAGCGGACCAGCGGCATCCCGACGGAAAAGAGGAATAAAAGTGACATTTTGATGACATCCCGGGTTTGATGGCGGCCTAGAATTTCGGGGGCTTGAAAATAAGTCCTTTGTGCCGAGTGCGGTGGTGCGAATGAATTTTCTACCGATCATCGAATGAGCGTTCATGCACGAAAATAGTCACGCTGTGCGGCGAATACCCGGAGTGAGGCTGAGCACGGAGTTCGTGTGGGCGCACCGTTGGATGCCGAAGGCGGCCGCGACCACGAGCTGGCTGATTTTCCTCGCGGCATTATTCTGGCGGAAGAGCGACCCAGTCATCCTGGTGTCAGCCGGCACCGCACTGCTGTGTTCATTCGTGTGGGGCTACTACGTTCGGGCGTTCCGGCATGGGTTTTCGCCGGCGCTGACGCATTTGAAGAGAGAGCAATACGCAAACGTGTGGGACTCGCTTGCCGCATCGCGCGAACTTGCCTGCGGGGCGGCGTCCGGCGAGCTGGAAGAATCGCAAGTACGAAGCTCGGTGCAAGGCTGCGTTCGCGATCTGATCGAACTGGCGCGCATTACGCCACAGGATGATGTGTTGGAGATTGGCTGCGGCGTCGGCAGGGTTGGGCGGGAACTCGCGGCCCACTGCCGGAGTTGGACGGGATGCGACGTGTCTGCAAACATGCTCGCCTACGCGCGGGAGCGATTGAAGGGGATCGAGAATTTTCGGCTGATGCCGTTGCGGCGCGGCGGACTTGGCGAATTCGAGGCGGGATCGTTCGACGTTGTGTTCGCGACGAATATGCTGGGGCACCTGGATGAGATTGACCGCTGGATGTATGTGGAAGAGGCGTTTCGCGTGCTGCGGCCTGGAGGACGGCTTTCGATCGACAATATTGATCTGGAATCGGACGCGGGATGGCGGATGTTTGCAAACGACGCAAGAAATTTCGGAGACGCGGAACGTCCGCCCTATATGCCGACATTTTCGACCGCGGCGGAATTTATAACTTATGCCACGCGGGCAGGCTTCGGAAACGTCAATGCGCATCGAAGGGCGCCGCTTGTGATTGTGGTCGCGGAAAAAGCCTAGATTTGGCCGAGGCGGGGGCGAATAGATCCGCATGATGATCCACTCCTCCAAGATTTGCGATGCCGCGGGATAGCGTTTCCGTAGCGCTGGCCATCGGGGCAGCCCCATACCAGAAGACGCTGACATCGAGCCTGTTGCAGGCGGGCATGCTGCGGCGACTATTTGTTTCCAACCCGAATTTGGAAATCCAAGATCCCAACGAAGACGGATCGCTGAAGGAAATCAAACGGTTTCCGCTGAATCGCGAAGTCAATCGCGTGGTGTGGGGCGCATGGAGGCGTTTACCACGGAAGCTGCGTCCCGCGACGCCGGTGATGACCACGGTGTTGCTGACGGATCAATTGTGGTCGCGCTGGATTCCGCGCTGCGACGTATTTCATGGATGGATGGGGCAATCGCTGGCATGTTTGCGGGTTGCGAAAAAGCAAGGAACGATAACGCTGGTGGAAAACGCGGGGCGGCATCCAGCCCATTTTCATCGCGCATCGTGGCAAGAATGCGAGAGATTTAACATCCCGCGAAAAGACTGGAGTCCGCTGCTGCCGAATGCGCTGATAGGCCGCATGGAGCGCGAATACGAAATCTGTGATCGCATCGTGGTCTCGTCCGTGGTGGCGCATCGCAGCTTCGCCGAATTTGGTTACGCGGATAAAGCGGTGATTGTGGCGACCGGAGTGGACGCTGAATTCTTTTCGCCGCGGCCGCGAAGCACGAGTGAGCCGATCTTTCGCGTGTGCTTCGCAGGGCGCGTGGAATTGGCGAAGGGCGCCGGATATTTGCTGCAAGCGTGGAAGCGCCTGGGGCTGGCAAACGCGGAGCTCGTGCTTGCTGGAGAGGTTCGGCCAGAGATGCGCGGACTGTTACAAACAGATGCGGATTCAAGCGTGCGCACGACGGGCGTCTTGACGGCGATGGAGCTGGCGGAGCTTTATCGCGATTCGGATGTATTCGCGTTCCCCTCCGTGAACGAGGGGCTGGCACAGGTGCTGCTGGAGGCAATGGCTTCGGGCCTGCCGGTGGTGGCGAGCGATCTTTCGGGCGCAAGCGATTGCGTGAGGGATGGAAAGGAGGGCTTCATCGTTCCCGGGCGGAATGTGGACCGCATTGCGCAAGCGATTCTCTGGTGCTACGAGCATCGGGGCGAAACACGGGCAATGGGCGAGGCCGCGCGAGCGAAGATAGAAAGCCAATTTACGCTGGAGCATTACGATCGAAGAATGATCGCGCTTTACCGCGGCTTCGCGGGTGCAGCGGCATAGTTATGCAAGTTGATCCGGTTTCGGTGACGCTCGTGGCGGGCACTGCTCCGTATCAAAAGACACTTGCGACAAGTTTGTTGTCCGCAAGGATGCTACGACGCGTAGTTGAGGTGCTGCCTCATCTTGAAATGCGGGACCCGGATGGCGAGGGAAACCTTTCACTTGTCAGAAGCTTTCCGGCGTTCGCGATTGCGAAGCGAATAGTGTGGGGACTCTGGCGCAGGTTTCCGAGGCGCGTGCAGCCAAGGCCGCCGATGATGCTGAACGCCTGGCTGGCGGACGAGTTCGTTTCAAAAAATATCCCTCCTTGCAGGATCTTCCACAGTTGCACCGGAATGTGCATGGCGAGCATTCGCGCGGCGAAGAAACTGGGCGCGATCACGCTGGTAGAGAGTGCGTCGTGCCACCCGCGGCAATGGCTGAAGGTGGAGTTGGAGGAAAGCAAGCGTTTCGGGGAGACCAGCCGCGACGGCGGTGGAAATCATACAGAAAAGATGTTGAGGCGGATGGAGCGGGAATTCGAAGAGTGCGACCAGATCGTAGTGCCATCGAAAGTGGCGGAACAGAGCTTCGCGGAACGCGGCTTCGGTAACAGGACGGTGGTCGTACAAACGGGAGTGGATGCGGAATATTTTTCTCCCAACCCGGGAGTTGCCGAGCGGCCAAAGACTTTTCGCGTTTGCTACGTGGGCCGAATCGAATTTGCCAAGGGTTTGGGGTATCTGCTCGATGCGTGGAAGCGCCTCGCACTCTTGCATGCGGAATTGGTGTTGGTGGGCGAAGTGAAGCCGCAGATGAACGCCTTGCTAAGAAGCTATCGGGATTGCGGAGTGAGGTTGACGGGCGCGCTGCCGCCGGGCGAAGTAGCTCGGTGCTATCGAGAGTCGAGCGTTTTCGTAATGCCTTCGCCGAATGAAGGGCTCGCGCAGGTCGTGTTGGAGGCAATGGCATCAGGTTTGCCGGTGGTGGCGACGGACAGGACAGGCGCAAACGATTGTATGGTGAACGGAAAGGAAGGGCTGATCGTTCCGGCGCGCAACACAGATGCTTTGGCGGAAGCAATCCTTTCGTGCAACCAGCATCCAGAGAAAAGGCAGGCGATGGGCAAGGCGGCGCGGGCGCGAATCGAAAGCGAGTTCACACTCGAGCATTACAACCAGCGCGTAATTGCTCTGTATAGAAAGCTGGCTTCACCGCTCTAAGTTGCGTACCGACCTGCGGCACAGGCAGGAATGTTGTTCGCGGCGCGGGCGAATGCTAGACTTTGCCCATGGCCAAGAAAAAATTGAAGCGGAAAAAGAAAGTTGTAGCGAAGAAAAAAGCGGCTCCCAAAAAGAAGGTTGCTGCGAAGAAGAAGGCCGCCAAGCGCAAGAAGCCAGCCAAGGCGAAGAAGCCGGCTCGCGGACGAGCTTCGAACACGGAATTGACGCCCGTGGATCGCCGCGGAACTGGACCAGGCTCAGGGGGACAGTCCGGCGATCTTCAGGGATTGTCGCGAAGGGAAAGCGCGGACTCCGAGAGCGTGGAGGAATTGCTGGAAGATGGTCAGGCCTTCGAGGCGGAGGCGGTCAGCGGCGTGGAAGACGCGCTCGATCCGGATGAATCCGAAGTGACGACGAAGGAAGTCCCCGAGGACGACGTTCCCGAGGAAGACCGGGACGCGCAGTAAATTTCCAACACAGAGTCTGAATCAGGAAGCTGCCAACGCGATGGCGCGCGGAGCTCTCTATGGCAACAAACCGTAAACGACGAGTTCGGTTTGCGTGCCGATGTACACTTTGCCGTTCCCAACAGTGGGAACGGTGAATTTTACGCCGGGGCCTGCCTGATCGCGGTTCCCGGTCGCCTGCGTTGAGTTGTAAAGTTCCGTTGCGACGTCTGTTGCGTCAAAGGCGTGAAGCACGGCTTGCGCCCCGGTGCTGTTGGTGGCATCGATCGCCCAGAGGATACCGTTGGAGGTCGAGTTACTCGCAGAGATTGTGGGGACTGAGCCAGGATACGCGAGCGTGAACTTGGACATTGATGTTGGTTGTGCGCTCAACATACCACCCGAAATGGAATAGGCCACAAGGTTGTCACCTATGCCCCAGAAATAGACGTTGTAATTCCAATAGGCAGGCATGCTCCACATTCCAGTGACTCCGTTGGGAATTTCCTGGACGACATTTGTGTCCGTAGTGCAGGTCGAGCAATAGTGTTGATTGTTCGCGGTCATCTGGTTGCTGTTCACCAGATAGACGTTTCCCTTCTTGCCCGCCTGAACAACAAGCGGATTGGCCCCACCGGCCTGCGCGGCGGTCAATAGAGTAAGCCCGGCAGAACCCAGATCGAGGTCACTGCTGTCGAGAGCGTCCTGATCCGAGGGCGTGAAATAATCCACGACCGTCAGCACGTTACCCCGCTGGCTGAATTTCAACATGCTGTCGCCGGTGTTTACCGCGGGCACATTCACGGTATCGAAATCGCCATTGCCGGAGATGAGGAAGACGTTTCCGTAAACGTCGGCAGCGATTCCGCAGCCGGACATCCAGATCCCGCCAAGGCCACCCGTCGAAGAGCTGCCGTTCGCTGTGGTGGCGTAGATGCCCGTTTGCGCGAACGTGGAGGCATTGTAAGAAAAAACCCAGCCGTGGTAGGGCGTGTTGTCGCAATTGGAAGAATAGGCGATGAAGACGGTGCCATTTTGAAGAAGCAGGCCGGGCCGGCTGAGGTGCATCAGGGGAACGAAGGTGACAGTGCTTGAGCCGTCGGACGTGCCGGGAACTGATCCGCCGATGACGACAGGGCCCTGCGACTTTTCCGCGCCCGTTCTGATATCAATCGCATGCAGCCGCTGGAAATATACGAAATTTCCTGAACTTCCCTCTTTGGATTCCGCAGCGACGTACATCGTATTGGTGCTGGGATCGATTACAGGAGTGGAGGTGATGCCGATCTCCGAATTGATGTTGCCGCAGGCAACATCAATTTGGCCTCCTGTGGCGCCGGTGGCGTTTACGGGTACGGCGTTTGGTCCCGAGCCGTGGGCAGCGTCAAGCAGGGTCACTTTCCATAGAGGGGCGTTGTTGGGGGCGGCACCCGAATCCGCATCGAATGCATAAACGCTATCGTTTTCGGTGGCGAGATAGATGACGTTGTGTGTGCCTCCCGCAATCGAAACGTTTGGAACGTAGAGCGGCTGGGCGAAGACGTAGCCATCCACGGGCTGTGTAAACAGTTTGCCAAAACCGGCGCTAGTCACATTCCCGGTGTTGAGCGTGCTCTCGTTGATGTTCTGGCCGGTGCGGGCAACGTCATTGTGCTGTGTAAGAGTGCCTGCGTAGCCGTTGCCGGTGTGGAGCGTCACGCTGAGAATGGAAACGCCGGTCACGGTTGTGCCCGAAGAGCTCTGTGGAGCAGGGACTCCACTTTTCGACGCGGACTTTTTGGTTTTCCGAGCGGCCACGGCGGGAGCGGGAACGGCCCAGGAAGCCGAAATGGACGTGTACCCGGCTGTGCCGGAGGCGAGCGCCAGGCTAGTGGCAAGGCCAGTGGGACCGACACTGGCAACAGCGGGGGTGTTGCTCGTCCATGTGGCCGAAGTGGACTCGTCCTGCGTTGTGCCGTCAGAATATTGTGCGAGGGCGGTGAATTTCTGCGTTGCTCCGCCATCATTGATCACGGGATTCTGAGGACTCACGAACAGTCCCACTGGTACGGCGGCTGTGACCATGAGAGCGAAGGGCGTAGATGAAACGCCGCCAGACGTGGCCGAAATATTCGCTTGGCCCGTGGTGAAAGTGGAAGCGAGGCCATTGAAGGCTGGCACATTGCTGACCGTGGCGACAGATGGAGTGTCCGAATTCCAGACGACCAAAGACGTGACGTCACCCGTACTGTTATCCGCATAGGTTGCAGTCGCGGTAAATTGGTCTGGAAGGCCGCTCGCTACCGAGTTACTGGCGGCTGACAATGAAATCGCGATGATTGGTTCGGTGACATCGAAGCCTGTTTGGCCGACCGGAGTGCCCAACGTCGCTGTAATGGAAGTGCTTCCCTTGCCGACGCCTGTGGCAAGGCCATTTGTTCCCGCAGTGTTGCTGACAGTTGCGACGGTCGGGACGGTCGAGTTCCAGGTGGCGGTGGTGGTGAGATCCTTCGTGGTTCCATCGCTATAGTGGCCGGTAGCGGCGAATTGCTGAGTTTTGCCGACGGGGAT
>Ga0308309_10000535_pt1 | contig 24244 bp, 15 predicted proteins | sample HubBroMetageWFT5_FD_192491 | JGI IMG/M metagenome (GOLD analysis project Ga0308309, IMG submission 192491) | Warmed and freeze-thawed soil microbial communities from the Hubbard Brook experimental Forest, New Hampshire - Hubbard Brook CCASE Soil... | ecosystem: Environmental > Terrestrial >...
CATGCTATAGAACAAGCCCGTCCCGGCTCGAATGACGGTCTTGCCGTCCTTATCTGGTGTGTAGGCGATACCCACGCGCGGTGCGAACGCCGCGGACCAGCCAGCGGTTTCGCTGGACAAACGCGCCCCAGCATCGATCGTCCAGTGGGGGTTTAGTATCCAATGATCCTGGACGAACTCGGCAACGGAAGTATCGGATGGAATCTGAGCCCCGGCGGGCTGAAAGTTGATCTGCTCATCCAACGTTCCGTTCTGCTCAACGAGGTGAATCGGATCAGCCGTGCTTACGCCGAAATAAGAACGATAGTTTAGGTCTACGCCTACATGGATCTCATGTCGTCCCAGCCAGTGTTTCTCCGCAAATTGATAGCTAGGCAGCAACTGGAACTGCTTACCTCTCCTCGACCATCGGTTGAAAAAATTCCCGCCCCAGCCTTGCGGCGAAATCAACATGTCATCCAATCCCTGCCCGTGGGCATTGCTATCGAACCGCGTGTATTGCGCAACCGCGCTGAAAATCGCCCCGGAATCCAGCTGGTACCTATCGGATAAGTGCAGGGCGATGCCTTTTTGATTCAGGTCGTTCGAGGCAGGATCTGGAACGAGCGCATTAATGTCGACGTGCTGCTGCCGAAGAGGAAAAGCATTAACCGTGAGAGTTAGGATTTGCTTGGGCGAAAGAATGAGCTCGAGAGTCGTAAAAGAGTTAAAGCCTTGTTTCTTGTAGATGTCGTCTGGCCAAGGCAATCCGCGGACCGTGGTCTTTTTCATGTCGTACTGGAAAACTTCCGAGAAAAACAACTTCCCGTCGATCAGCGGTCCCCCAAAGTCAACGCCAGGGGTCGCTTGCGCCACGCCGACCATCGAGCCGTTCTTCCCAAGAACGGAAGGCACGATATTCTTTACGTAGAAATTCCATTTTTCGTCCGGAGGTTTGGTCTCAATGGTGGTCAATCCGCCCGAGAAACTTCCCAGGCCCGCGTTGTACGGAGTTTTGTAGACCGCGAACGACTGCACCGCATCCGTGGGCACCGCAATGGAGAAGCTTCCCGTCACCGGATCGGCCGTCTGCGCGGAATTCACCACAAACAGGCTCTGATTTTCGTCAGCACCCTTGAACGTGAGTTTCCCGTCCTGCGTTTTTATCACTCCGGGAGTAATGGGAATCACTTCCCTGATCTTTTCCTCCGGCGTAGGCAGGGCAACCAGATCGCGGTGGGTTATGGTGGCCTCTGGGTTGGAAACGCTCTCCGTTGAGATGACCTGAGTTTGTTCGCGAACCTCGACCTTCTCAGCAACCGTCTCGAGTTCCAGAGCGAAATCTTGTACCGCCGCCTGACCCGGCGCCACCGAAACCGTTTTTGTTATGGGCTTGAACCCTTGCTGGCTCACCGAAATCGTGTATTTGCCCGGCTTTAGGTTCTTAAACTCGTAGCGCCCCGCGTCATCGGTATCCGCGCTCAGGGTATTCGCATCGGCCGGTTCTGCACTCAGTTTTAGACTAATTCCGGACAAATCAGACGAAGCGTTCTCTTGCTTGGTGGAAATAGTGCCGTGGATGGACCCAGTCTGCGCCTTCTCGCTGTTAGCCCGCGTGCCTTGCCCAAACGCCGGGATGGTCGCAGCTAAAGTCAAAAATAGGGCAGCCGCTCGGAGTACCCAATCAAGTGTGACACCACGCGCTGTTCCGCCGGGAAACGCGAGAGCTGCTTTGAACCGCAAGATTGCTTTTAGAAATGAATTCATGGTTTGGCTGACAAGAACGCTGTCTTTCAATACGCGCTTTCTTTAGTGTGCACGGGTCAGTCGGATTGGCGAGCGTCACACGCGCCTTTGGCCAGCCGGACGACATCCCTTTATTGTCAATTTGCAGCGCGGAAACGGGAAGCCCGGCGATGTCAGGCTGTGCCTCAATCTCCAACTCCACGGACCAGTGCGCCAGCTTGGCGCAGTCCCCTTCTCCCCCGTCCGAATCTCCTTAGATGCAAGAGCTGATGAGTCCGTTAGTCCGCTAGGCGCGATTACGAACTATCCGCTAGTACCACGCCATGGCATTCGGATACACCGCTACCCTGATTTTCCCGGTGGGTGGGCTCCCCCGGTTGTTTCAGCAATTAGCCATGATCGTCCGCTAACGATTAGCGCGATCGATCATCGCTTGCCAGATCGTATGGATACCCGGCAACGAAGCGTTCATCCTCACACACCAATCCCCCCACATCTTTTTCCACCCTCATGGCGGAAGGTTATTCTGTTGCTTGGGGTTCTAGCCGTCCACGTCTTTGTGAGCTTTCTCCTCACAAAGTCGTTCGGCGTTTGCGTGCAACTGCGAGAGCACGGTTTCCAGCTTATCGATGTCGACGTTCAATACTCCCTGAAAGAATTGGCTGCGCACTTCCTCGAACCGCGTCTTCAACTGCGGCGCAAAACGGCGCCCTTTGCTCGTCGCCTTGATGATCGAGAGACGATGATCGCGAGCATCGCTTCTACGCGTAAGAAAACCGCCCGTTTCGAGCCGATCCACGAAGCGCGTGATTTTGCCTTTGTCTCTGCTCATGACCTTGGCGAGCTTTCCAGCCGAGGTCTCTCCTTCTTCCGTACAGTGCACCAGCACCGCCGCTTCTTGCGCTGTCATCCCAAATTGGCTGAAGCAGCGATCAAATGCTGTCTGCAACCGTATGCTGGTACGAAACAGCCGAGAGATGGAGAGCTCTGCCTGCCACTCTCGGAGGCCGCTGTATTTCCGCTCAGACTTCTGCGTTCTGGCAGGGGGATTCTTTAGGAATCCCCCTTCCTTCCCGCTCACCGTAGTTCCTGCCATCGGATTGGCCGTCAGAACTTCGTGCGTTAACCGTACAAGCTGCTCATTCCAATCCATCTAGAAATGGAAGCCCAGTTCCGCCGTGTACGATCGAGGTGTCACGAAGTGTGTGCCGCTAAACGTCGATAGGAAGTTGTAGGCGGCGGTCTTGTTGGTCAGATTGATGACGGTAAAACGCAGGCTCCACTTGTACTTGTCGCCGCGGAAGACGTTGTCGTCACCCACGCTGGTGTCGAACAAGTTGCGCGGTGTGACGCGCGTGGGATTGTGGTCCACATCAAACGTTGCGCCCGCAATGTTGACCAACTTTGCGCCGGTCTTCGTGGGATTGGCTCCGCAGATGGTTCCCGCGCCCAGCGCAAGAGGCGTGGTTAGAGACGCTGTGTGCATAACGCCGCCGGCATCGACGCAGAAGAGCCCGATGGCCGTTTGCTGGTCGGCGTCGAGGAAACTCGAAGCGTCCGAGAAATTGTCGAGATTCGGATTGCTGGCGACAAGGCCGCTATCGTACCGCCAGTTGAAACCAATCCACGGCATATTTTTGTACGGCTGGTACTGAAAATGCGTTGTCTGATTGAAGGCTTGGTCGTGATCGATGCGGAACACTTCTCCACCCGTGATGCTGGAGCCCAGCCCGCCAATCTGTGGCGGGAAATAGCGTGCCCGGACGTGAGCAAGGACGACTAGGCCAGTGAGGCCATGGAAATTAGGCATGCTGACGCGGACGGAGGGCCCGTCAATCTTGGAATTCTTCCAGGAAATGGGGAAGAATATCGGTGTGTTGCCGAAAGTCGAGAAGTCATACGCGTTGTGCGTATACTTCCACAAATAGTCGGCGTCCACGACCGCGTACTTTCCAAACGCCTGCTGAAAGCCCGCGTTGAATTGATTGCGCTGTCCGGAACGAATAGGCGATTGCAGGCTGCTGCCGCCGATTACGTCCGTGATCACAGGGTTAGACGCACCCAGGCTGGCCAGAATCAAGTTCTCGTTAAACGGCGTCTCCAGGATCCGCGAGTACGAGACTCGAAGAACCGAATTTGTTTTCTTGATGTTGTAGGCAACGCCTACCCGAGGCTCGGGCTGCCAATCGTGGACGATCCCCCGATATAGATCAAAGCGAATCCCCACATTAAAGGCCCAATTGCCCTTTGAAATCGTATCCTGGGCGTAAAGCGCGAGCTCTTTAACGTCCGTGTGGCCGTGGAAGGGAAATAGGGTTCCTCCGCGGGTCAGATCAAACGGCTTCAAGTCCGTACAGGGGGCGTCCAAGGCGACGCCGCCAACGAAGCATGGATTGCCAGCTGCGTCCACTTGCGACCCCAAGAAGTTCGGATCCGTAATCCCGAAGTTGAAATTCTCCGTCAGGAAGGTGTGCTGGAACGTCCCGCCGACTTTGATGTTGTGAACGCCCTTCACATAGGACAGGTCGGAGCGAAGCCCCGCATTAGTCAGCGTCCGGTCCTGATTGAGAGTCGCCGAGGAACCACCAGGAATGACTCCCGTGCCATCGGCAAAAACATTCGAGCTCGGATAGTAGTTAAAGTGGTCGCGGCGTACAAAGGCGCCTACGGTTAACAGGGTGGTCGAACTGATCAGGCGGGTCCACACCGGCGCGATGTTATATGTCTTGATCTGTGCGCGTTGATCCTGCGCCGGCAATGGAGCTCCGGTGACAGGGTCCGTCAGGCCAATGTTGAGGTTATCGATCGTATTGGGCGTCTGGAACCAGGAGCGCGTGTACTGGAAGTTTACATGAACGGAATCCGCTCCAGTAATCACATAGTCGAAGCGATCGAACAGATTCTCTTCGTTCCCTTTATCGTGGATAGCGTGTAGTTCCGGCGGATCGAGAAATCGGCTCGTGTTCAAGCCGTTAGCCGCGATGAAATTTCCATATTTCTGGTTTCCGACGGCGAGCCGGAATCCAGCGGTCACGGAGCCGAAGCTGCCGTAGGAGCTGTACACGCTCCCGGTTGGCTTGCCGCTTCCGAGACCGGACTTTGTCGTAACCTTGATCACAAGGCTCGTCTTGTCGCCATATTCGGCGGGCGGTCCTCCCGACACGGCCTCGAGCGACTGAATCGAATCCAGCGGAATCTGGTTCGAGAAGACTTTGCTTTGCTGATCCGTGATTGGCTGGCCGTCAACGGAGAATGAATTCTCGGCGTGATCGCCAAGCCCGTGAAACAGGCCGTTCGAGTCCGCCACCACGCCCGGCGATACTAGAGTAACCAGCGAACTCACCGAGGACGATTGGCTCTCGAGGGGAAGCCTGTCAGTCAAGCTCGTGTCCACGTCCGTATGAAAGCTGGGATCCTTCTCCACAAGATCCCCGGCATTTGCCTCCACCGTCACGCTAGTTGCCGCCGTGCCGATCTTCAGGCTGATTTGCACGCTGGCTGGCACTGTGGAGCGCACGTCTACGTCCTGCGAATACGCAGCGAATTTATCCGCCGTCACCGTCAAGTGGTAAGGATTGAATGGGACGTTTGTAAAGCGAAACGCTCCATCGCTTCCAGTAGTGGTTTGCCGCTGATAACCGGTCACGGGAAAGCTGATCTCGACCTGTGCTCCAGCAACCACTCCCCCTGACGGATCTTTAACCACACCTTCAATCGATCCCGAATTCCCCAGTTGCGCCCAACTGGTCGCCGCTGAAAGCAACAACGCCATCGCTAAAATCGAGTAACTCCCCAAACGCTTTAACATTTTTTCTCCATCCCTTTGCGGGTTATGAATGTTGTGCATAGAGGCCGCCTGGAAAAATGGCGGTCGCGCTGGCCCATTTAGGGGTCAGCACTTATGTGTGTGACTTGCTAACTGAGAATGGAAATTACGCGGAAGGAGGCGCTCGTGAAGCGCGGTGCAGAGAAAACGAATTGCTCGGCGCAGCATGCTGCGGCAGCACCGAATGGCGTGAGATCGGCTCGGGAGCGGCAACGAGGTCGAGAGCAGCCGCGGCCAGCGCCGGCATGTGCAGCGACTGGCAGATGTGGCAAGCGGTTTCGGGACCATTCGTATGGTGGTGGAGGAGACTTCCGCCGGCCGCGAAATACAGCAAAACGGCGCACGCAAACACCGCCACCGCCCGGCGCGTCGTTTTTCGTGCGAAGATTCGTCCGAAGATAGCCCTACCCCGCTGCATGATCCTCCCTGGTAGCGTAACACCTTTGACGCGCCAGCCACCAGAATGGATGCAGATTGTTGACCCCTAATCTATTTAGCTTGCTTGACCCCGCAACTACTCCAGCTTAAGCTCCGTCCTAAGTATGGGGATGTTCTGCAACCCTAAGAAGCTGCGTGTCTGCGCTCTGCTGCTCGGAATTATCTTCCTGGCGGCTCAATTCCACTTTTGTGCCGATCTGAATTCCGGACCAAGCGGTTCGCATCCCTGTCAGCTTTGCTCCACGGCGGGCACCGCAGTCACGACGCAGACTTTGCATTTGGCCGTCGTTCCAGTTGTCGATCGGCTTAAGATTTTCCCATTGATTCTGTCTGCTTCCCCAGAAGGTCAGCATACAACCTCTCCTCGCTCCCCTCCGGCTCTTTAGCCCTTCATTTTTCCTGTATTTAGGCCCTTTCACCATAACTGCAGCGACCCGTCCCTATCGCATTGGGACCGTAGAGGAGTATCAACATGAAGATAAGGAACGGCATGGGCCACCGCGGTTTTGGCCTTACCTGTTTGCGCGCTGGCACACCAATAACAGCTCAGTTTCTTAGAGTTCCAGGAGGAATGTCGTGAAACAATTCGCGGTTCTGTCCGCCTTGCTCCTTTTTTGTTCAGTCGCCCACGCGCAGGACGCGCCTTCTGCGCCAGTCAAGCCCGAAGCGCCCCCAGTGAACACAGAAGACGCCCGCATGAAGGCCCTCGAACAACAAGTCCGTACGCTGGCCGGAGAAGTAGCACTTTTACGTGACGAGCTGAAGGAACTTCGCGAAACGAAATCACCGGCACAACCTGCCGACCAGCAGGTTCTGCTGGCATCCTCTCACCCCGAACTGGGTGGGCTGCTCTCCTCTCCTGCTCCGGCACCCGCGCAAGCTACGCAAACACAGACTTTCGGCGGCGCGTCGGGCAACGCAAAACTCCTCAACCCAGACATCAGCCTGATCGGCGATTTTATTGGCACTGCTGGCCACAATACTGTCGCCCCAAGCCGTTCCCTGGAGATGCATGAATCCGAATTAGGAGTACAGGCCATCATCGATCCTTATGCGCGCGCCGACGCCTTCATCTCCTTCGGCGAGACCGGCGTGAACGTCGAAGAAGCTTACGTCACCTTTACTTCGCTCCCTGGTGGTCTGTTGCTCAAAGTCGGTAAGAAGCGCGCTGACTTTGGGAAGGTCAACACTATCCACAATCACGCGCTGCCATTCATTGACCGTCCTCTCGTCACCAACAATCTAGTCGGCGGCGAGGACGGTATCGACGATGCTGGCTTCTTCCTTTCTCGTTTTCTTCCTGCGCCTAAGGACTGGTTCCTCGAAGGGAGCGCGGAACTATTGCGCGGTGATTCTGCCGATGTCTTCCAGGCCAGCCGCCGCCAGGACGTCAGTGTTGTCGGCCATCTGCGCGCTTATCGCGACCTTACCGAATCAACAAACCTGGATCTTGGCCTCTCCTATGCACGCGGCCACAATGACCTCGGGTCGAACTTCTTAACCAATTTGTACAGCGCCGACGCGACTCTCCGCTGGAGGCCGCTGCGGCGCGCCATTTACAATTCCTTCTTGTTCCGTACCGAATTGGTCTGGAGTGCGCGTGACCAGCTCTCTGCCGCGGTCCCCAATCTTTTTCAGACGCAACATGCTTTTGGCATGTACTCCTCCGCGGAATACCGCGTCAATCGGCGCTGGACCGTCGGTGGACGGTTCGACCGTAGCGGCCATGCTAGGGATGCCCGTCTGACGGATTCCGGCTTCTCAGGTATCCTTACCTATTGGCCCAGCGAGTTTAGCCAGATCCGCGGCCAGTACCGCTTCGGTCATCTGGCGACCAGTCCGACCGAGTTTTCTAACGCGAACGAGCTTCTTTTTCAATTCTTATTCGTAATGGGCGCTCACGGCGCTCACCCGTTTTAAGTTTTTCCAGGAGATTTCGATGCTACGCATACTGACTAAGAACCCATTCATAGCGAGCGCCTCGTCCCTGGCGCTCGTGTTTGCCCTGCTCTTTCCCGTCGCCGGCAGGGCAGACAACAAAATTCGCATCATGACCGCCACAACCGACTTGGCGTCGCTCGCGCAGGAAATTGGCGGTGACAAGGTTGAAGTGGAATCCGTCGCTCGAGGCTATCAGGACCCGCACTTTGTCGATCCTAAGCCGAGCTTTCTTCTGAAGCTCTCCAAGGCCGAACTGCTCATCGTCGTCGGACTCGAACTCGAGATCGGCTGGCTGCCGCCGCTCATCACCCAGTCCAGCAATCCGAGAATTCAAGTCGGCGCGCCAGGTTATTTGGACGCGTCTCGATTTGCACGAATCCTGGAGCTTCCCACCGGTCAGGTAACCCGCGCTGAAGGAGACGTCCATCCTCTAGGAAATCCGCATTATTGGCTGGACCCGGACAACGGCTTGCGCATCGCCAAGGGTATACAGAACAAGCTCAGCGAGATGCGTTCCAATGACGCCGCCTATTTTGCCCAGCGCTACGATGCGTTTGAGCAGCGCCTAAAGCAGTCCGAGCAGCAATGGCAGGCGCAGATGAAGCCTTACGCCGGCCGCAAGGTCGTCACCTATCACCGTTCCTGGCCCAATTTCGCCGAACATTTCGGCCTCAACGTTGTCGGCTACGTCGAACCGCGTCCCGGCATTCCCCCGAGCCCTCAGCACACCGTTGAATTGATCGGACAAATGAAGCGCGACAATGTGAAGGTAATTATGGTCGAGCCGTACTTTGACTTGAAGACGCCCAATTCCATCGCACGCGAAACCGGCGCGGTCGTCGTCGTCCTGATGCCCTCGGTCGGCGGCGAGAAGGAAATCACCGACTACTTCAAGCTGTTTGACTATGACATCGCTAAGCTCAAAAAGGCTTTTGACGAGACTCACTAGGAGAGTGTTCGATGGAGATTCTTCCGTTTCTGATTTTGCCTTTCTTGGCGAGCTTGATCCTGACCGGCATCCATTCCTATCTTGGCGTGCATGTGGTTGAGCGAGGCGTCATTTTCGTGGACCTCGCGCTCGCGCAGATCGCCGCGCTCGGCGCCATCGTGGCCATTATCGCGGGGATGGACCCGCACGGCCGCGGCGCTTACTGGATCAGCCTCGGCTTCACGTTTCTCGGCGCTGCCATTTTCGCCTTCGCGCGCACGCGCCGCGGCCATATTCCGCAGGAAGCTTTCATCGGCATCGCTTACGCCGTCGCCTCTGCTATGGCGATTCTCCTGATGAGCAAGGCTACCGGCGAGACCGAGCATCTAAAGGATATGCTCGTCGGCAATATTCTCGCTGTCTCCAGGCCCGAGGTGATCAAAACCGCTGTACTGTACAGCGCCGTCGGCCTCTTCCATTTTCTATTCCGCAAGAAATTTCTTCTTATCTCCATGAACCACGACAAGGCTGAACAGGCCGGTCTCAACGTCCGCTTCTGGGATTTTCTCTTTTATGCCTCTTTCGGATTCGTTGTCACCTCGTCGGTGGCAATCGCGGGCGTCTTGCTCGTTTTCTGCTATCTGATTGTGCCTAGTGTTGGCGCCATGCTCTTTGCCGACCGCATTGGTCCCCGCCTGGCCATTGGCTGGACCATGGGCACTCTAGTCTCGGCCCTGGGTGTCTATCTTAGCGTCCAGCTCGACACACCCACCGGCGCTACCATCGTCGTCACCTTTGGCGGCGTACTCATCGTGATGTTTTTGTTCCATCTCGTCTTGCACCACGGCCGCTCCCCCCGCGAACTGAAAGGCGGCGTTTCGGCCCATCGCGAACTAGAGGCGGCCACTTCCTCCAATCGGGAAATCTAGCTTTCGAGCGTCCAGCGGCGTTGGCAGCGAACCGCAAAGCACTTCGCGCCGCCCCCACCTGGTCGACGCGGCTAGTCCAAATATTCGCAATGGAGAGATGCCGGAGCATCCTCGACACGGGTCCGCAAACCGCATCTCCGGATGAATCTCAAAATGATCTAACGCTCGTAAGAGACTGTAGGGGGTGGCTTGCAAAGCCGGGAGGAATCTTTGCCGAAACAATCTGGCTCGCTTAGGAGTTTGGATCGAACGTAACAGCAACGCTGACCGTACTCTCGCCGCCAGGCGCAAATTTCCACTGCCGCACCGCCTTTTCGGCGGCGTCCGCCAGCGCCGGGTTTCCGCCCAGCACCTCCACATCCTTCACCGACCCATCCGCGTGGATGGAAACCTTTAACCGCACCGTCCCGCCAATACCCCTTCTCTTCAAGATGGACGGATACTGCGCTTCCACCTTTTTCACTATTTTGCGTTCACTGTCCTGCCCGCGAACCGGCGTCAGGCACACCAGCGTCAAGACGAGGCTGGAGACTATCGCGGCGTAGCGCGTCCTGCGTTCAAGTTTTGTCATCGTGCGGCTTTAGAGCAGCGGTATGGGACTCCGGTTTGGGACCACCCACACCATTGCCTCTTCCTTTGCCGCACAAATCTTGCAGTCCTTTAACCATCTCTCCGCGTTTTTCACAAACGCGTTCCACCGCTGCATCGCTCCGCATAGAATAAATGTAAGTTATTGGTTCAGATAGACTTAGCGGACTGTGACGAATCCGCCTCAGTGGTTGTCAGCCATGCAGCTGGGACATTCAAACAGACCTTCTCAACGTCATTCTCAATGCCACGTTTCACATTGAGAAGATTGTTGTGGTTTCTCCGCCTCGGATGAGAGTGCCGCGCGCCCCGCATCCACCAATCTCCCGGATCGAGGTACTTAGGAATGAGACCCTACTTCGCTGGCGCCGGCTGCGCCGTCGGCGGCAGTATACCGTTCAACCGCAAATAGATCGCCTGCCCGGCATAGTGGTCATACCAGTCGTCGCTCAAAATAATCAGCGCCCCCGCTCGCGACGTCTGCCGGTTCCCAAACAAAGTCAGTGGGTCGCTCAGCTTCGAATCATCCACCCCCGCCAGCGCTGTCGAGCAAAACTCAAACGAAGCCTTCAATCCTGCCACCAGCTTGTCCTTCCCATCCGCATCCGTCAGTTTCACGTCCGGGGCCGCCGTTCCAGAAATCTTCGAGCACAAAAAATAATTCGACTGCGCGATATGCATAACCACATGCCCGAACGAATTCATCTCTGGCGTAGGCTTGAAGCCATATTTCTCCGCCGGCATCGAGTCGGCCGCCGCCACCATATTCTTCTCATACCGCGTCAACTGGCTCTTCACCATCGTAGTCACCGGGTTCGCCACCGGTCCCGCCGGTGCTGCCTCCTGCGCCGCACAAGCCGCCCCAGTTGCCAGCAGCCCCGCCACAACCAATCCAAATCTTTTCATTGTTATTCCCCTCTCCACCTAAAACGGTCATCTCGCGCCCATCATCTTCGCGCGCGGTCGCAGGGAAGCATACCCCCGCCCCATCCACGCGACAAGCAGCTTTCCGGCCAGGGAATCATCTCTCCTTCCACGCTAGTGAAAATGGCCCCACCGCATCCCATCGACTGCGAACACTAATGACCAATTGCAGAATCGTCATCGCTCCGCACTCTTTCCCTGCCTTCTTTCGCGAGCGACTATTTCCGAATTCGATTCTACTCATCCAAATTTCATTTGCCTTCTCTTGCCCGTTTGCTCTCATAATGTAGGCGAAGACTCTCGAACCGCGTCACTCCGCTTCGAGGTGATTTTAAATCAGCGATCTGGCCGCGCACGGCCCGGGATTTCTCGAAAGGTTGGGATCAAGGCCGCGGGTCACGGCCTGAACGAGGAGCTTATGGCAAGAACAAACGGCAATGGTTCGTCAACAAAGAGCAAATCCCCCTCCGCCAAAAAACTTTCCCCCGAGCAAAAAATCGCGCAGCGGGCCTACGAAATTTATCTCGAGCGCAACGGCGCTCCCGGGAACCCGCTTGAAGACTGGGTACGCGCCGAGCGCGAGCTTCTAGAGAAGTCCCGCAAAGCCACCAAGAAGACGGCCAGCGTCGCAGCGTAATCCCGGCGCGCCGAAATCTTCCGCTCGAACTTTTCTTGGGTCGCTTGCTATGTAGCGCAGAGCGACAGCTCCGCGGCTTTCCCTTCCCGCTCCCATTCTTCACCCGCCTGGCTTCTCTTGGCCCCAGTAAATCCTCTCTATTCCGGCGCGCCCTTAGTTCTTTTGGACGCTCCTCTCCTACTAGCCACCTTCGCGCAGACATTCGTCCAACACTCCGATACAATGCCGTGGCCCCAAAACGTGACCCACATTTCGCCAAGGACAATCCGATGCCTCGCGTTTCACAAATCATTTGCCGCCGCTTGCACAGCACCGCTAACAAATTTGTCCGATACATCCTCGGTTGTCTGCTGGCGATCTCGGCGTATCCCGCAATTTTCCCCGCCGCCGCGCAAACCCCGCCCGCAAAAAATTCCGCGCAATCTCGCTTCGCCATCTCCTTCGGCTCAGATCTCAGCCCCACTCCCCTCGATGGCCGCGTCTACGTCGTCATTTCCACAACCAACGACCGGGAGCCTCGCACCCAGATCCTCGAAGAGGAAGCCCAGTCCCAGCAAATTTTCGGAGCCGATATCGACGGCCTGGCCCCGGGCCAAAAAGCCATCATCGCCGCCGACGCCCTCGGCTACCCCACCGCCAATTTCCGAGACCTCCCCGCCGGCGACTACTGGGTCCAAGCCGTCCTCAACAAATACACCACCTTCCACCGCTCCGACGGCCACACCGTCAAGCTCCCCATGGACGAAGGCGAGGGCCAGCACTGGAATACCAAGCCCGGCAATTTCTACAGCGTCCCCGAGCGCGTCCACATCGATCCCGGCGCCTCCAACGCAAGCGTCATCCAAATCCATCTCACCAAAGTCGTCCCGCCCATCGACCCGCCCAAAGACACCGAATGGGTCAAGCACATCAAAATGCAAAGCCAGGTCCTCACAAAATTCTGGGGCCATCCCATGTACCTCGGCGCAATCGTGGTCCTCCCCGATGGCTGGGCCTCTCATCCCAACGCCCACTACCCGCTCCTTGTAAATCATGGCCATTTCCCGCACGATTTTAACGGCTTCCGCACCACGCCTCCCGACCCCAATATGACCGGCTACGCCCTCGAGCGCGCCCAAGCTGCCTACAAGTTTTATCAGGACCGCACCACCGGCAAGCTGCCGCACATGTTGATCCTGCTCATCCAGCACGCCAACCCGTACTACGATGATTCCTACGCCGTCGACTCCGCCAACGTCGGCCCGTACGGCGAAGCCATCAATCGCGAACTCATCCCCTACATCGAAAAGGAATTTCGCGGCATCGGTCAAGGCTGGGCCCGCGCGCTTTATGGAGGTTCCACCGGCGGCTGGGAAACTTTGGCCACGCAGATCTTTTATCCCGATGATTACAACGGCGCCTGGGGCGCATGTCCTGACCCCGTGGATTTTCGCGCCTACCAGTCCGTGAATATTTACGACGACAACAACGCCTACTGGACCATCGGCCCGTTTGGACACATCGTGCAACCCGAGATGCGCACCACCACCGGCCTGATTCAAGCCACCACCGAGGGCTCCAATCGCTGGGAGTTGGTCCTGGGAACCCACGGCCGCTCCGGCGAACAATGGGACATCTGGCAAGCCGTCTTCAGTCCGGTAGGCCCGGACGGCTATCCCGCCGAAATCTGGGATCAACGCACCGGCATCATCAATCATGAAGTCGCCGCCTACTGGCGCCAACACTACGACCTAAACGCCATCCTGCAACGCGACTGGAAGACCCTGGGCCCCAAGCTAGTCGGCAAACTCCACGTCACGGTAGGCACCGCCGACACCTATTTCCTGGATCATGCCGTCCACCTGCTGCAAAACTCGCTCGAATCCACCGCCAACCCCCACTACGTCCCCGACTTCGACTACGGCGTCGACCAACCCCACTGCTACACCGGCCCCCCAGGCTCCACCACCCGCGAAGGCGGCCTAACCTTCACCCAACGCGTCCTGAAATCCTCCGAGGAATGGATGCTCAAGTCCGCGCCCCCAGGCGCAGACGTATCGAGCTGGCGCTACTGACTACGGGGAGGAACATCTTGCGGGCTTGATAAGGAGCTAAACGCAATCGGGCGGGGAACGTTAACGCTCCCCGCCCGATTGTCCGATAGTAATAAGGGGTTAGAAGTTGATCTTGGCAAATACCTGCACGATACGCATCCCTTCCGCCGCCGCCGCAAAGGCTCCGTATGGTGTCGTCGGAGAAACCGCTGCGGTCGTGATCGTGCCGAAGGAACTGGACAGGTTGTTGCTCACCGGATTATCGAAGTTGGGATGATTGAGAATATTGAAGAAGTTGGCCCCAAGCGTGAATTTGTACCGCTCATTTAACGCGAAGGTCTTCTTCAGGTTCATGTCGGTGTTGAAATAGCCAGGTCCGCGGAACGCGTTACGGGCGAAGGCGTTGAAATCAGTCGGAGTCGCAAACGAACTCGTGCTGAAACAACGCGTGGTCGCGCACGACGCACCAAAGCTGGTTGGCACCCCGGCAGTCGGCGCGAACAGAATGTTCGCAAGGTTTGCGCCGTTCGCCGTGAGGTTGTTAGGCACGAATGCCACGCTCTGTTGTCCGTCCTGAATGCTGAAGGGAAAGCCAGACCGGTAGAAGAACGTGCCGGCAATCTGCCATCCGCCCACCAAGGTATTCATCAAATGATTGGAGAACTTGACGGGGAGATCCCAGACGTAGTTGGCCGAGAGCTGGTGGCGCACATCATAGTCTGCGGAGGCATAGCCGGCGTTGGGGTTGGCAGGATTGATCTGCGCCTCGATACTGTTCGCGAGGCTATACTGCAGAACGCCGCCATTGGAGATGTTGTCGGTTGCATGGCCATACGTGTAATTAAACCGCGCGGTCAAGCCGTGCCATAGGTTTTGCTGCACGGAAGCGGTCACACCGTGGTAGTTCGAATAGCCGTTATTGGTGAGTTGTTGCACAGCCGCAGTGCGCGCATCCGGCGCTGCGCCTACCGGTAGCTCGGTAAACCCGCTCCCGCAAACGGCCGCTGTGCAAAAGGCGTTGAGATAGGGATTGGTGAGCAGAATGTTATACCCGTGGTTCCCGACGTAATTCACGGAAACCAGAGTGTTCTTGGCGACCGTGTGTTGCACCTCAAAGTTCCACTCCACGAACTTGGGGTTGAGCGTCTTGGCAGTGACGTCGAAGAGCGGAGGCAGCGCGGCAGCACAGGCCGGAGCTGCTGCCTGATACTGCGCCAGAGTCTGGCCGCCATGGAAGGCCGTTTGGAACGCGCTGTTGCATGTTTGCACGAGACTCACGCCACTCCCCGTTTGCGCGGGATTCACTGCACCGCCAGGGATGGAGAAGCTCGTGACCTCTGGAAAGTTGGTTGTGAAGTTATCGAGAAGAGTGCCGGGGTATAGGTCACTGAAGAGCCCTATGCCTCCGCGAATGACTGTCCTTTCACCGAGAGGGCTCCACGCAAACCCCGCGCGTGGTTGAAACACCACTTTCTCCACGTCACGAAGGATGCTGCTTTGGCCCGCCGTAACCATTTGGTTGAACGGAATCGCGGCATCATGCGAGAGATTCTGGAAAGGCAGAGTCGGTATGGAAACGCAATTGGATTGGCAGACGCCGCCGGAATTGCGATCCGCACGGAGCGCCAGGGTCAGCTTCAATTTCCGGCTGACGCGCACCTCATCCTGGAAGTACAGGCCAAAGCTGTAGATGGCCAAAGGCTGAGGGGAGGACTGGGCAAAGTTTAGCGTTGTGCTGGTGCTAACCGTGTCCGTGGCAAAGCCCGCCAGAGATGTGGAAACGGCCGCAGGATTGGTCAGCTCCGAAGCCCTAAGGTCGCTTACGTCGTCGCGACGAAAGTTGACGCCGACTTTGAAGGTGTGCGGGCCCCGTTCGATGGAAAGGTCATCGACCAACTGCCACTGTTCGACGTTGCGTCCCTGAGGGAAGAAAAAACCGCCGGGGAATTCTCCGCCGGCCGCGCCGAGACAAGACATGCTGGTGTTCGAAGAGCAGAGTATTTCCGGGAACACTTTGTTTGCGGCGGTCACGTTGGTCGACTGGAAGATCGCCGAATACCACAGGTCCGAAAAAATAAAGTTATTCGCCACGGTAGGGCTGAAAATATGCGTCCAATTCAACTGCCCCTCGTCCTGAGGCTGGTGGCTGATGGCGCTGAACGCCGGATTGATGGGGTCTGCGAAAGTTGGCTGGGTCCCGCGATCAAATCTCACCCGGCCAAAAACTTTGTCATTGTCGCTGAACGAGTAATCCACTCGCCCGATCAGCAACCATTCCTGGTTCCCGCTGCTGCCCGACAAAGTAACGGCTCCCAAGCAATCCGTCGAGCCGCCCGGCAAGGCATTCACGCCTGCGCCTCCGATGCCAGGACAGGTATTGGCGGTTGGGACTGCATTCGCCGCACCCTTGGCACCGTTGTACAGCGCAAACGCCTGCTGATAAAAGCTCGTCGCGGTAGCCGGGACCTGTGACAGAACGAAGCTCTGAAAAGCCGGCGTGGGCAAGAAAGACTGCGTCGCGGTCGCGAAGATGTATCGCAATCCTTCGGTATCCAAGAAGAAGTAAGCCTTGTCCTTCTTGATCGGTCCGCCAAAATCCGCGGCCCATTGGTTATTGTTCTGGAACGGTTTTGGCTGTCCGCTGGCCTTGAGGAAATAGTCTTCCGCGTTCAGATCGCTGCCTGTGTAGTAGTAATTGGCACTGCCGTGAAACCTGTTCGTGCCCGAGCGCGAGCTGTAATCGATTTGCGCTCCCGCCATGCGCCCGTATTGGCCGGTGTACCCGTTGCTGACCACGGCGACTTCTTGCACGTCGTTGCTGCCGAGCAGCAAGTTGCTGGCGCCGGAGTTGTTCAGGTTGAGGAAGGGGTCGTTGTAGTCATTGCCGTTGACGGTGAAAAGGTTGGACGTTCCTGGCAGGCCGAAAGCGCTGAAATTACCAAAACCCGGGCCGCTCGACGTGTTCATGGAAATGCCCGGCGCAGTCTGGGCTATATAGGTGATGTCGTTGCCGGGGTTGGGAATGTTCTGGACGGTGCGTGTATCAAACGTCGTCGCAATATTCGCGTTTTCCGTTTGCAGCAGGAGATCCCCCTCGCCCGTCACCTCAACGGTAGTCGTCGTGTCGCCCAACTCCATCGCGATGTTCAACGCGGCGTTCTGCCCCAGAAGCACCGTCACTTTATGAGAAGACGTTTTGAATCCGTCTTTTTTCACCACCAGGGTATAGTCCCCGGGTTTCAGCAGCGAGAACACGTATCCTCCCGTAGCCGAAGTTACCGTTGAATAGGTATCCGCGGTCGCGTTGCTGGTGAGTGTAAGCGCTGCGGCGGGTACGCTCGCCCCCGTCGGATCATTCACCGTTCCGCTCAGTCCTCCCGTCACAATGGTTTGTGCGGACAACCTTGCAGCACAACAAAAGAACAACAGAATGGACAGACACGTTGTGTTCAGACACTTCCTTGTCATCTCTTTCGCCTTCCTCTAGTCAATTTGACTCCTCTTCTTTTTTTCATCCACTCTGAACACACGTCTCCCTCTGCCTCCAAGAGGTGCCTACACGGAGGCGCCTACACGCCCAAATCCTCACTCGCAACCACTTAGACCCGGAAAAGCCTTGGCCCGGACCGGCCAAGACCACCACAGAACCACACGAGGAACTACCAATACCAATACTGCTGCACCTAGCAATGCAATATTGATGCCACAGCGCCAATCATAAGTTATAGAAAACTTACAGTTTATTCATACAAGAAATGGGAATCCTTTTCTAAATTCTTGAATTTAGAATATTCCTATGATTTCTTGTGTCTTGGAGAGGCCCGGCGACGCAGCTTTCCTTGAAACATAGAATCAGGACGGAACAGTTGCAGCGCGGCGGCTCCCACACTATTTGCTGCCGGCCTTCCTTTCCCACTTTTCCACACATTTCCACAGCCTCACCAAACCGTCTCAATCCCCGTTTACCCTGAGCCACGAAAAGGCCAATTCCCTCAAACCTCTCGACTTCCACCACTTCCCTTCGATCCGCGCCGATGGCCCCGGCGCCGCCCGGAAAGTCCCCAAGACATAAGCCAGCTCCCCATCGAAATCGTCGACGCGAGCCTCGACTTGGCGCGCACAAAGCTCCCCCCACACCGACTGCTTCGCCGCTTTATCCTGAGGAACGAAGGGCCACCGCAAAGCCTCCCTCGCCACCAGCGACCAGGACTTCGCCACCGTCGAAAAAGATCGACATGCTCTGGACCAGCGCGTAGCTGGGCCGACACTACCAGCTGGCGCTACTAGCGATCCGCTCCCGTTCTCGACGCGCGCAGCTCCCGCTCACACCTTCGTTAGGGTGATGTCCTGACTGCAAATTAGGAGATTGGCCGGATTGGCGCGACGCGAAACACGTGTCATTTGCATAAGCCGTTTGTGGAGCTACTGTCCCGAAGGGCTTCACCCATCCAGGAGCTTGCTTATGCGCCCACAAAGCACAAATACGCTCTTTCAACACTTCGCAGCCAGGGGCAGCAAACTCGGTTTTTGCTTCGCAGCCGCTCTGTGCCTTTGCGCGCCTGTCAAGGCAGCGGCGCAGGAGGCTCGCGCGACGCTTGGTGGCCGGGTCACCGATCAGCAGGGCGCCGTAGTTCCAAGCGCAATCGTGGCCGTGGTCTCCGATGACACTGGCGTGAAATATCTGACGCAGACCAATACCCAAGGGAACTGGATCGTGGAATTCCTGCTTCCTGGCCACTACCGCTTTTCCGTGAGGAAACCCGGATTCAAAATCGCGGACCGTCCGGGGGTCGAGCTACAGACCGCCGACGACAAAGAGATCGACGTGCAACTCGAAGTCGGCCCCACGACGGAGGTCGTCGAGGTCACCGCTGGAACGCCGCTGATTGACACTACGTCCGCCACCTCCGGCACGGTAATCACTTCCAAGGAGTTAGAGGAACTGCCGACAAGTTCGCACGTGGTTACGCTGTTCGCGACACTGTCTCCCGGTGTGGTCGCCCAATACCAGAATAACAACGTGGCGCACCTGTGGTCATTTAACGCGGCATCGCAATTTGAGGGGGACGGCGGCCGTAACAATATCTATTCTAATAACTTCCTCCTAGACGGTATGCCCGATACGAAGTCCGGAGGCGACATCTCGTTCATCCCGCCCATGGATTCCGTGCGGGAGTTTCGCGTCCAGACCAACGCTTATGACGCTTCCATTGAGCGTCAAGCTGGAGCCACCGTCAACCTGCAGACCAAAGTCGGCGGCAAGGATTACCACGGCAATCTCTACGAGTACAATCAGAACAACCTGCTGAACGCCAACTATTTTCAGAACAATCTCGCGGGCGCCTCCAAGCCCGCGGTGCATTTCAACGAGTTCGGAGGCACATTTGGCGGGCCCGTCTGGATTCCGAAGGTCTATCGCGGAAAGGAGAAAACGTTTTTCTTTGTGGCGTTTGAGAATACGCACAACATAGACCCACGCGGTGGGATTCGATCAGTGCCCACCGCGCTCGAACGGCAAGGGGACTTCAGCCAATCGTTCACCATCATCGGAGGTCAAAAATTCCGAACTCAGCTCTTCAACCCCTACAGTGTGGACTCGAATGGCAATCGCCAGCCATTCATGTGCGATCCCTCGGGGAATCCCGTCGTCCCCGTCAACAACATTCAAACCGGTGGAACTCCTTGCGCAAAGATTCCTGCTCAGATGATGGGCTCCATCGCGCAAAATATTCTCAAATACATCCCGCTGCCGAATACACCCAGCCTTCCGAACGGCAACGCCGTGAACAACTATGTCTCCCCCGCCACGCGCCAAGATACTTTCCCGGTGGTTTCCGTGCGTGTAGATCAGGCGTGGAATAATTCGAATCATAGCTTCGTCGCCGCGCGTTGGGCCCACCTGCACGAATTCTCGGGCAACGATTTCCAAGGTATCGCCACCGGCAATTTCATGGAGCGCATCATTGGAGCCGTCGCCGTCGATCACGCCTGGCTTCTTTCCAACACCAAGTCGCTCGACCTGCGCTTTGCCGTCAACCGCTACGGAAACCCCAACCACGATCTGGGCGCGAGCTTCGACCCCACGCAACTCGGTTTTCCCCAGAGCTACGCCGCACAATTGGTTAAACCTTCCTTCCCTCGGATTACGGGGTTTGCAGGTGACTTCGGCACGTCGCAGGCTGACGGCTATACTAACAATACCTATTACACGTGGGCTGGTAACTTCACCCAGTTGCACGACAACCACACATTTCACTACGGCGCCGAATACTGGATTCTCCAGGAAGCCGATGGCAACGTCGGGGTCCAGAGCGAATTTGATTTCAGCAATATCTGGACGAGGAACAGCGCCACGTCGGGAGCCGGAAACGGCGTCGGCTCCACATTCGCTTCGTTCTTGCTGGGTTTGCCCTCTGGCGGCAACGTACCGGTGAATGCCACGGGGTTCTACTCCCAGCGTTACGCCGGGCTATACATTCAAGACGATTGGCGTGCTACCAAGACGCTGACTCTGAATTTTGGTCTTCGATGGGATGTTGAGCTGCCGATCACAGAACGGTATAACCGCATGACCGCGCATTTCGACTTGAGCGCTACCAATCCCATCAGCCCTGCCGCCCAGGCGGTCTACGCGACTATCTTGGCATCGCCTCCTTCTTGCGCCAAGGGGACTCCGGCAGCCGAGTGCGCCATGGTTTTCCAGACCCTGGGTTCGCTCGTTCCCGCCAGTGTCTTCAGGGTTCCCGGCGTGCAACTCTTCGCCGGAGTTAACGGACAACCTCGCACGTTCTCATACACCGATTGGCACGAATGGGGCCCGCGCGTTGGCTTTGCCTATCGCATCGGAAGCAATACGGTCATTCGAGGAGGATTCGGCCGGTTTACTCAAGCGACTTATGAAAGGGGCGGCCAGAACGGCTTTAGTCAGACGACCACGCTGGTGTCGTCGGCGAACAACAACTTCAACCCCTGCGACACGCTGGCGAATCCGTTCAACCCAAGCTGCCCAGGCGGTTCCGGGCCAACCGGCGTGCTCCAGCCTACCGGGTCATCGCTGGGAGCGCTCACCAATCTCGGGCAGGGGGTGGACTTTAATAACTTAAACCCGAACCGGCCGTATTCGCTCGAATATAGTTTGCATGTCCAGCATCAATTGAAAACCTGGTTGTTTGAACTCGGCTATTCGCATAACAAGACGTACGGAATATATGAAGGGCGGGTACAGGATTATTATCCTTTCCCTCTTTGGCAGCAGCTCCGCGCGCCACTATTTGACGCCAATGGGCGGCCGTATGACACGCAGCCCTGGGATGTGCAAATCCCCAATCCGTTCAATCAACTGGTGTGCCCGAACGGTGGGAAGTGCATCACGGGTTCCATCGGCCGCACCTCCACCACCAATTTCGGCCGCTTTCTCTTTGGGGATCCCTTGCTCGGTGCCGTGACTCAAAACGACAACCCGCTCGGCAAGAACCAGTATGACGCCCTGCTCGCTAAGGTGGAGCACCGCTTCAGCAAGGGCTTCAGCGTTCTTAGCTCCTTCACGTGGTCTAAACTGTTTGAAGACACAGTCTTTTACCCGGACAACACTAATACCAATCCCAACCTGGCCGTCGAGCACAAACTCGGCGGCGAAGATCGTCCTTTTGTCTATAGCGTTGCGTCCGTATGGGCGTTGCCGATTGGCCGCGGCAGGAAGTTGGGGAAATCAGTGCCCGGGCTCCTCGACGCTCTGATCGGGGGCTGGGAGCTAACTGGACAATACCAAATTCAATCCGGCGTTCCCGTGGTATTTGGCACCAACTCGTTCTTCAGCGGGGTCGATCCCGCGCTTCCTGGAGGCGGCACGTTGAGCGAGTGGTTCGACACCTCACAATTCTTCCCCTTCCCTAATCGAAATACCAACATCTCTAACTACCCTTCCTGGACGGGCGTCCAGAACCTGCCGGGCTACAGTTACCACCCCGCGGCCAGCGATAGCATCAAGAATGGCGTTTACCAGGATTTCAACAATTTTGTTCGGACCTTTCCCACCCGTTTCACCGATGTCCGCTCAAGCCGGGTGAACGAGGCAAATATTGGGGTCCACAAAGACTTTAAGTTCACAGAGCGTATGAAACTCCAGTTGCGGATGGACGCTTTCAACGTCTTCAATCATCCGCGGTTCGACGTGCCGGACACCAACCCTGGCTCCGCGACATTTGGAGTTGTCGCCGCATCTCAAGTGAATCAACCGCGAGCAATCGAGATCGCGGGTCGACTGACCTTCTAGAACAACCGTCTGCGCCGCGTGCGTTTCCAGCTCCAGTGCTTTCTTTTCCCCGTATAATGTGCCCTCCATTCAGGGGGCCCATTTCACTCGGGGGAATTGATGAGCGCCAGCCTACGGCTTCAGGGAATCCGCGACGGCTTCGAGCGCCCCTTCTGGGTCGCCAACGTCAGCGAAATCTTCGAGCGCCTCTCCTATTACGGCGCGTTCTCCTCCCTCGCCGTCTATCTCCAGGAAAAACTGAACTTCTCCACCGAGCAGACCGGCACGCTCACCGGCATTTTTGGCGGCATGGTCTGGTTCCTGGCGATTTTCGGCGGCGCGGTCGCGGACAAGCTTGGCTTTCGCCGCGCTCTCTCGATGGCCTACCTTATCTTGGCTGCGGCGTACTTCCTGATCGGTTCGATCGGCGCGTCCTGGCTCGCGCCCATTCGCGGCGCTGTTCCGCTCAGCATCTTTGTCGGCTGCATTCTGATTCTTCCTGCGCTCGGCATTGCGCTTGTAAAGCCATGCGTCGTCGGCACCACCGCCCGCGCTTCCAAGCCAAATGTTCGCACCCTCGGCTACTCCATCTACTACACCATGGTGAATATCGGCGGCACCGCCGGCCCCTTCGTCGCCGATTGGGCGCACACGCACTTTGGACTCGAGAGAGTTTTTCGCATCTCCGCCCTCAGCGTCTTCGCCATGTTTTTCCTGATCCTCTTTTTCTTCCGCGATCCCCGCAAACCGGGCGACGAACCAGCGCCAAGTCTGCTTCAAGTCGTGCGAAACTTTCGCGCGGTCATCTGGCCGCCGCGTTTCCTGATTTTCCTTCTCATTTTCACCGGCTACTGGATCGTTTTCTGGCAGCAATACACCAGCCTGCCCGGCTACATCCATACCTACGTGAACGCCAAAGCTCGCGTCGAGCTCATCCTGATCACCGACGCCGCCATCGTTGTCTGCCTGACCTTCATCGTCAACTACCTCGCCCGCAAAATCCCGCCGTTCCACGCCGTCATTCTGGGCACCGTGATTTCTTCCATGTCATGGCTGGTTCTTTCGTTCTGGCCGACAGTCGCCGGCGCGGTTGCTTCGATCGCCGTTCTAGCCATCGGCGAAATCATTCAGCAGCCGCCGTATTACGCATACATCTCGCGCCTCGCCCCTCCCGGCCAGCAAGGCACGTACATGGGCTTCGCATTTCTTCCCATTGGAATCGGCTCGCTGGTAGGAGGCTGGTTCGGCGGCACGATGATGCATCACTTCGGCGAAGTGGCGCACCATCCCGAGCGCGCCTGGTGGGCCATCAGCGCCGTCGGCTTCGCCACCGCTCTTCTGTTGTGGATTTACGACCGCGCCATCAAACCCAAGGAATCCGCGTAGGGGCACGGCATGCCGTGCCCGTCTTCAGTATGGAGAAAGCATGATGTCGAAGATAGAAGCAACGGCGAGAAAAAGGGGACGTACGCTGGCAGGATTTTCACCAGTCACCAGTCACGAATCACCAGTCACCGCTTCTCAATTCACCATGCGGCGAAGCGAAGCAAGCGCCTGCCGCGCCAGCGAATACCGCGGCTCAACCTCGAGCGCCTCTTGAAAACATTTCATGGCACGCGCGTACATTTCCTTGCCGAGATAAGCGCGGCCAAGATTGTAGTGAGGAAAATGGCGCGGCTCATAACGGCGCGCTTCAATGGCGCGTTCGAGCCATGGAATCGCTTCATCGAAGCGGTGCAATTCGATCAAATAGGCGCCGATGTCGTTGTACGGATTGCCAAACTCCGGATCGACTTCGATCGCACGCTTGCACTCGGCGATGGCATCTTCGATCCGGCCCTGAAAATGGTAGGTCCAGCCGAGAAACGTATATGCCTCGGCGGTGGGGTGCAGTTCGAGCGAGGATTGATAAAGCTCCACAGCCCGGTCGTAGTCACCCTCCATTTGCGCCTGATAAGCGTCTTGCAGAATTTCCCACGCCCGCGTGAGGGTTTCCTGGCTCATGGTGTAAATTGTTAACACAC
>Ga0308309_10000536_pt1 | contig 24219 bp, 26 predicted proteins | sample HubBroMetageWFT5_FD_192491 | JGI IMG/M metagenome (GOLD analysis project Ga0308309, IMG submission 192491) | Warmed and freeze-thawed soil microbial communities from the Hubbard Brook experimental Forest, New Hampshire - Hubbard Brook CCASE Soil... | ecosystem: Environmental > Terrestrial >...
TCCCAGCTGCACCTGCAACAGATCCGCAAAACTCCGCAGCAACAAACCCGCCGCTATCATCAGCACCAACGACAGCGCAAATTCCGTCACCACCAGCACCCGTCTCGTGCGCGCCTGTTCTCCCGTTCCCGTCGCGCCGCGCCCTTCCTGCTTCAGCATGTAATTCAAATCCACTCGCCCCGCATGCCACGCAGGAGCCAGCCCGAAAATTGCGCCTGCGATCAGCGTCGCCACCAGTGCGAACAACAAAACCGGCCAGCTAATGGACACTTCATTGAGCCGCGGCAAACTCTCCGGCACGATTCGCAGCAGAAATCCTTTCGCGCAATACAAAATCACCAAACCCGCCACGCCGCCCACCAGCGATAGCAGCAATCCTTCGGTCAGCAGTTGCCACACCAACCGGCTGCGCTCCGCTCCCAGCGCCTGCCGCACCGCCATCTCCCGGCCTCGCGCGCTCGCACGCGCTAGCAATAAATTCGCCACATTCACGCAGCCGATCAGCAACACCAACCCCACCGCTCCCAGCAGCAATATCAAAGACTGCCGCACATCACCCACCACAGTCTGCTTCAGCGGCACCAAGCGCACTCTCCACGCGCTCTGCGGCGGATAATCCTGCGGAAATTCTCCCTGCAACGCGGCGACCAGCGCATCCAGCCGGCTCTGCGCCTCCGCAATGGTCAGTCCAGGTTTGATCCGCGCGATCACCGGTGCAAGAAAATGTGACGCGCGCAACGGGTCGGGCGCAGGCGCCCCGGCAAAACCTGTTGCCAGCCACAATTCCGTGTTCCTTTCCGCGGCGGTTCTGCCCGGGTCGTGAAACCCCGCGGGCATCACTCCGATAATCTGATACAAGTCATTGTCGAGCCGGATGTTTTTGCCTACGATCTGTGGATCGCTTGCGAACGCGCCCTTCCACAAGCGATCGCTGATCAGAGCTTCCAGCGTGAACCCCGGCGTTGTATTTTCCGGATTGAACGAGCGCCCCAACTCCGGCTGCGCACCCAATAGAGCAAAATAATTCGGTGGAACCGCTGCAAACAGAATTCTCGTAGGTTGCGACGACCCCGTGAGGTTCACGTCTCCGCCGCCCACCGGTGAAACATATTCAAAAATCCCAGACCGCGCAAAGTCGTGCCATTCGGGAACGGACATGCCCACGTCCTGCGCTCCCACCCCTGGAAGATCGTCAATCACGCTTACCAGCTGCTCAGGTTTGGGGTAGGGAAGCGGGTGCAAGAGCGTGGCGTCAACAACACTGAAAATCCCCGTCGTCGCTCCAATCCCCAAAGCAATCGTCAACACCGCGATTGCCGTGAACCCCGGAGATTTACGCAGCATCCGCGCTGCATAGCGAACGTCTTGCCAGAAGTGCTCCCACCCCGGCCAGCGGCTGGCTTCGTAAAAACGCTCCTGCACGCGCGTCACGTTTCCAAATGTCCGCCGCGCCGCGGTTCGCGCATCTTCATAACTGAATCCTTGCTCCTGCAAGCGCTCCGTTTCCAGTGCAATATGGGCTTCGATTTCAGCGCCGAAATCGCTCGCCTTCCGCGTGCGTCGCCACATAGCCTAGCCCTCCTCGCTCTCCAGAATCCGTCCGATCGCCGCCGTCAACCGGTTCCACTTGCTGGTCTCCCGCACCAGTTGTTTGCGCCCCGCTGCTGTCAGTGTGTAAAACCGCGCCTTGCGATTATTTGTTGAGATCCCCCATTTCGCCGAGATCCACCGGCGCTCCTCCAGTCGTTGCAGTGCCGGATAAAGCGCTCCGTGCTCCACCAGCAGCTCTTCGTCCGACGTCTGCTGAATGGCGCGCGCGATGCCTTGTCCGTGCTGCGCTCCAAAAATCAGCGTGCGCAAAATCAGCAAATCCAGCGTGCCTTGCAGCAATTCCAGTCGTTCTCGTGCGTCTTGGGTAGTCATGTCACCCGAATACTAGCGCGTTCAGGTAAGATGTCAACCTGAAAACGCGCGCCTGCGCACCATTCGCCCGGCGCTGCGCACACAAATCCTGCGCCTCCCCCCGCATCCAATCTGATTCCGTGCCGCTTGCTCGGTACGCGGCGCAGCACCACTCGGCTTGAGACCGCACGGAAAATCATCATAGTAAGGGAACGCAACTCGCATCGGACGCGACTTCACGCAAGCTGTGGCGCGACCGGCAGGGAATTGCAGCGGAGAAAAATGACCAAGCTTCCGATCGTCGCGTCACTACTCCTGGCGCTGGCGATAAGCCTGTGCGCAGCTCCGGTGCCGAAACCCAGGTCGTTTACAGCCACTGCGACGCCGAAGGCTCCAAACGAATCGGCATCCAGTTCAACAACCCCATCAACTTCTAAGACCTGGACTAAATTTCGGAAATCGGAAGAATCGTTCTGCTATCGCGCGGCCCCCGTGGCCAACAGGTGAAACGATTCGACCGCGCTGGCCTCGTCCTTGTGAACGTCGAAGACCTTGTGCAAGCTCGTTACCTTTAGCAGCTCCCGCACTCGTTGATTCACGTTTACCATCTTCAGCTGTCCGCCCACCTTCTGCAGCGTCGTGTGGGTCCTCACCAGTTCACCCAGTCCGCCGCTGTCCACGTATTCCACTCCGTGCAAGTTCAAAAGAATACGTTTGTGTCCGTTCTCCACCAATCCCGTCACCACCTCGCGAAGCATGATGTTGCCTTCGCCCACCGTGATTCTTCCCCGCACATCCACCACCGAAATGTCGCCGATCTGTCGCGAAGCGGTTTGCATTCTTATGCTCCAGCGCCATCGCTCGCTAATGCCCATGCGATCCAGGATTCCGGCCGCCACTTTCGCGGTTGCTTGCGAATCGGTCCGCACCACGATCAGCGACCGCCCTTCCTGCAAGACCTCTGCGAAGAACGTCAAATCTTCGCAAGCCTTCTCGCCCGGTGTTGGTTGAGGGGTTTCCATCGCCATTTCCAACGACAAATTTGGCTTTGCTGACAGCATTTTGCCCACTTCGGAGCCGGCGAGTCCCAGTGCAGCTGTCGCGCCGATTCCCAGCGCGAACACTTGCCCGATTCCAGGAATTGAAAATAGCGTCGCAGCTGCCACTCCCGACATCAGCCCGGCCGCTCCGCCCACAAGCCCTCCTGCATACGCACCGAGACTCTTGCCCAGTGTCATGGCTTCACTTTCAGAGCGAGTCAGGAAAATAATCGTGTCTTGGGGGACGTGCTTGCCCAGCAATTCCTTCACGCATTCTTCCGCGTGTTCCCGCGAAGCGAAAACACCAATTACGGTTTCCATTTCAATCTCCTTTGAAGAAGACGGGAGGTCCCATCGCATTACTTGAGCCTCCCGTCTGTCGTTCGGTTCAGGTTCAGTTCCACTTTCGTTAAATCACACCGCGTAAAGACGCAATAGGGTCCGCGCACTGGCGATCCTTATGGCGTAACGGTTAGCGGCAGAGAAACCACCGCCAGTTCATTTTCCGAGCTGCCGCGTGCTAGTTCTTTCTCGCGACGCGACACCACGAGTTTCATTCCTTCACCGCTTCCAGTCTGAATCTCAGACAGGAAACACTCGCTGCTGTAGCAGTGAAAGATCAGTTTTGGTTCAGCATTCTTTTCCGTCTTCCCAGTAGGATTCGTAAATACGAACGTTGAGGCAGACATATCCGCACGTCGGATCTGCTGCAGTGCTTTGCTTGACGGCAGCGCTCGCCGGATTTGATATTCGCCCGCGGGCATCGTCTTGTCCGCAACTTGGAACGCGAAAGGAACTTTGGCCTGCGTCGTCTGTTGGGCGTGACTTTGCACCGGTGCGAGAGCAGTGAAGACCAGCGCGGCAGCCACGGTGAGAATTTGCTTTGTCATGGACTTTCTCCTTTTTCTTTTCATTTGCCCGGCAGCTTTTGTGATTCCCTCACTGTCGAGTCGCGCACACTTTGGCTCTGCACCAGAAAAACCGCAATGCACTGGCGGCGACTTGCGAGTGAACTGCGGATGAACTGCTAAGCCGCACTTACGAAACGACTTCTTACTGAAGAGCTGCGTAAATATCGCTCGCGGCCCGTTGTCCACGAACCTCGCGAGCCTTACCGTGGTATATATTCGGAACGAGGAACTCATGCCGCAGCCTGCGCCGGGTGCAGCGATCCTACGATTCGACGTCTACGCTCTGGACCTGCGTGCGGGCGAACTTTTCAAGAGCGGCCGGAAAATCAAACTCCAAGAACAACCTTTTCGCATCCTCACGATGTTGCTCGAACATCCCGGCGAGCTCGTGACCCGCGAAGAACTTCGCCAGAGGCTGTGGTCCGAAGATACTTTTGTGGACTTTGAGCATAGTCTGAATACCGCAATAAAGAAGCTGCGGCGCGCACTCTCTGACGAAGCAGACAAACCGCGCTTCGTCGAGACCCTTCCGCGACGCGGCTACCGATTTGTCGGCGCGGTCGTGGACCATGCGTCAATCTCACCGCAACCATCAGCTGAGCCGCCGCAGGGCCTGGTCGGCAAAGTGTGCGTGCTTCGAGACAAAACGGGGGGAGATTTTGTCACTCTCCCGATTGACGAAGAAACAATGATGGAGAAACAGAAGCTCGAATCGGCCGCCGACGATCTGGGCCTGTCGCTCCTGTTCGCTGCGGAAAAAGTATTGATGGTGCGGGCAGGCACGCGGGTGAAGGTGCTCCAGGCTCGCTCGGCTCAGTCCTGCTATGAAGTTCGCATCCTCGAGGGCGAACACCTGGCCAAGATCGCCATGGTACCGGACATCTTCCTCGACTAACCGGCCACGCAAACCTTGCGCCTCGCACCGCATCCAATCTAATTCCGTGCCGGTTGCTCGTTACGCGCCGCAACTCATGTCCCAGCTTGAGGCCGCGCGGAAAATCATCATAATAAGAGAACGCACCCGGCCGGACGCATCGTCGCTCGAAGGACCCCAAGCCCGGCAGGGAACTGCAGCGGAGCAAAATGACCAAGCGGCCGATCGTCGCGTCACTACTCCTAGCGCTGGCAATAAGCGTGTCCCTCACGCCCATGCGGGCCACGGGCACCGCGTCCGCCCCTGCGCCTCGGCCGCAACTAGCAAGCTCTTCAGCAGCACCAGCAAGCTCCGGCACAGCGGCCAAGAAAAAGAAAACGAGCAAGAAGCATCACGCATCCAAACGCGAACCCACGCAAAAAGCCCCCACTCCCGAACGCATCTCGGAAATTCAGTCCGCCCTGGCCCGCGGCGGCTACTACCAGGGCAATCCCAACGGCAAATGGGACTCGAACACCATCGCCGCCATGCAAAAATTTCAATCCGACAACGGCCTCAGCAACAACGGCAAAATTGACGCCCCCAGCCTGCAAAAATTAGGCCTCGGCTCCGGCACCGCCGGCGTTGACGCACCCAAGCCTCTATCCCCCAAACCCGCAACGTCCGCGCCCGCCTCCATTCCCAGCGCCTCAGCCGCCACGCCACCTGCCGCCTCCGCAACCTCCGCCTCCAGCGCCACCCCAGCTCCCAATTCTTCGCCCACTTCCAAACCTCAGCGCCAAATTAACTAGTTCTACCAGTTCGGGAACAATTCCATTTTGGACGCGAACAAAAATGAAATTCATTCCCACAAACAATGGGAAAAATATTCCCATTCATTCTACCAATCGTCTCAATATGACATCGCTTATCAGTAAGTAAACCGACATTCTACTTTCTATCTCCGTAAATAAAGATCAGAAATCTCTCGCCGTCCTCGCCCTCTGGTGGTACCTTACCTCCACAAAAGGGGCGCCCCAGCCTCCTCGCATCCGCGAGGACGCCCTATGCAACAATTCCGCACAAAGGAGAAACGATGGTTCCTAGAATCAGTCGGTTTCTGCTCACCATTGCTGCGCTGTTGTCGCTCGTAAACCTGGCGGCAATCAATTCCTCAGCGCAGTCCATGCCCACTCGTCACGTCCGCGAAGTCACCCGCACCGGCGTAGCCAAACCCATTGGCCAGCTGCCCCCGGACCAGACCATGACCCTCGACGTAGTTCTCCCGTTACGCGATCCCGCGGGACTGAATTCATTCCTCAAAATACTCTACGATCCCTCCAGCCCCTCTTACCGGCAATTCCTCACCGTGCCGGAATTCACCACAAGATTTGGACCGACACAAGAAAACTACGACGCCGTCGTCCGTTACCTGAAATCCTACGGCTTCGAAATCACCGGCGGCACGCGCGATGGCATGGACGTCCTTATTAAAGGTCCCGTCTCCGCCGTCGAAGCTGCCTTCCGCGTGAGCATGCGTACCTATCAACATCCCACCGAAGATCGCACTTTTTACGCACCCGATCGTGAACCCAGCACCGGACTGTCTTTCGCCCTCTGGCACGTTTCCGGTCTCGACAACTACTCCATCCCGCATCCGATGTACGTCAAAAGAAGTGACTACGCCAAAGCTCACGGCATCAATGCAGAAGATGTCGTCTCCCACGCAACCACCGGCTCCGGCCCATCCGCCTCCTTCCTCGGTAGTGACATGCGTGCGGCCTATTACGGCGGCACAGCCCTCACCGGCGCAGGACAGAACCTCGGCCTCTTCGAATTTCTAGGCACCGACCTCGCCGACCTCAACACCTATTTCGCAAACATCGGCCAAACCAATAATGTCCCCATCACTCTGCTCTCGACCGACGGCACCAGCACCTCTTGCGTTGACACCCGCGCCGGCGGCGATTGCGACGACACCGAACAAACTCTCGACATGACGCAAGCCCTCGGCATGGCTCCCGGCCTCTCGAGCCTCGTCATGTACATCGGCTCCGTGGACACCGCCATCATCAGCGCCATGACCACCCACGATCCGCTCCCCACCACCATCGGCTGTTCCTGGGGCTGGACTCCCGCGGATCCCAGCACCCTAAATCCCTACTTTCAAAAGATGGCCGCGCAAGGTCAGAATTTCTTCGCGGCTTCCGGCGATTCGTCCACCTGGTCTGCGAGCAATGAAGCCTGGCCCGCTGACAACGCCTTCATCGTCTCGGTCGGCGGCACGGATCTCGTCACCGCCAACGCCGGCGGCGCTTGGAAATCAGAAACCGCCTGGGTGGATAGCGGTGGCGGCATCTCCCCCGACTCCATTCCAATCCCGTCGTGGCAGCAGCTTTCCGGCGTGATCAATTCCAGCAACAAAGGCTCCACCACTCTGCGCAATGGCCCAGACGTCGCCGCCAACGCAAATTTCACCTTCTACGTTTGCGCCGACCAGACCACCTGCACCGCCAACGAATTCGGCGGCACCAGCTTCGCCACGCCCATGTGGGCCGGCTACGTCGCGCTAGTGAATCAGCAGCTCGCGAACGAAGGCGATCCCACGATCGGCTTCATCAACCCAACAATTTACCAGCAGAATATAACGTCCAGCTACGCCACGGACTTCCACGACATCACCAGTGGCACATCCGGCAGTTTTTCAGCTGAGGTAGGCTACGACCTGGTGACCGGCTGGGGCAGCCCGAACGGCGTCGGCCTGATCAACGCGCTAGCTCCCACCAGCACGTCTCCTGCATTCTCGATTACCGCTTCGCCCTCATCCGTCTCCGTAGTGCAGGGCAGCAGCGGCACGTCCACAATCACAACCACAGTCTCCGGCGGCTTCGACTCCGCAATCGCCCTGACAGCCAGCGGCCAACCAACCGGCGTCACGCTCACTCTCAGCAGTAGTACCATCGCCGCTCCCGGTTCCGGCAGCTCCACGTTAACCATGACCGTAGCTTCCACCACCGCCGTCGGTACTTATACGATCACCGTATCCGGCACTGGCGGTGGAATTACGCATACCGCGACGGTTGCACTAACCGTGACCGCGCCAACAGCCGGCGCCTTCACCATTTCCGTCTCGCCCACGTCCGGCTCCCTGCGGCAAGGCCAGAGCGGCATAGCCACAGTCACCACCGCCGTCTCCGGCGGCTTTGACTCAGCCATCGCCCTCTCCGCCACCGGCGAACCCACTGGCGTAACCATCACCTTCACGCCGGCCAGCATCGCCGCAAAGGGTTCCGGCACCTCCAGCATGCTCCTAACCGTATCCCGCACCGCCAAAACCGGCACCTACCCAATCACGATCACAGGCACCGGCGGCGGCATAACCCACACCACAACCCTAACCTTCGAGGTAGTCCGCCGTTAACCCAAAAACTCCGGCGCAGCAATCAGCAAGCGCCGGCGCTCAAACCTGTCAGGGCCCGGGGTCAACACTCCGGGCCCCAGCAGCGCACGAAGTGGACACTTTGACTTTGCTAGGCGGAATAGGCCGGTGCTCGTGCGGATGGAGACGTGCCCGCCCCCTAGCGCCAGCATCTAAGTTTAGATTTTCGCGTTGTTCAAGTGCACGGACCATTTCCAACGCCACCTCCTTCGATAGATAATCGCTGGCATGTTGCAGAGCAAGCTCACCGCGTCATTGCTTCGAATATCTCTGGCAGCATTGAGTCTCTCGGCGTCCGCCGCCCAATCTCCAAAACAAGTTCGCACTATTGAAATTCACTCCGGATGGGGAGGCCTCGGCAACTCGCAAAACGCAACCGTAATCATCCGCCAGGAAAAAGGCGAGTTTCGGTGCGAAGGACAGCGCGTCGATCCGTCGCTGGTAGCGGCTCTAGTTTCAGCGCTCAGCGCCCCCGTTGTTCCTAAGCTGGACCTCGCAAATATCGGCATCACCCCGGGCTGGCTGGAGCGCAATGTCGCAGGCGCGGAGCAAAAACTCGCAGCAGAATTCTCAGACGCCACACCGAGCCAGAAAGATTTGTTCGCCAAATCTTTCACCGACGCGGCGGTGATCGCCAAAGTCGCGCCGCAATTGTTTCAATACGTAAAAATGGACGATTATCCATACGCCGAGGTCGAAGCTATCTTCGATGATGGTTCCAAACTCTCAGCAAAATCGCATTCCTACTACGCATTCCTGCTTCCCTGGCAGCTCTCGGAAAATGGCCAGGAAACTTTCAACGCGAATATCTCGCGCGCCCTCTCGGCGTTGCTACCGCCGCGTACAGCCAATAAGGACCGGCTAGCCGGAGACGAAATAACCGCAGAGCTCGCGCAAACTCTGCTGCGGAACATCGATACCGATTGGAAAATGCTTGGTGTCGAAAGCCGAGCGGCCGATGCGCTGACCGCGCTACGCAGCGTTTACGCCGTGCAACGCGCCGATATTAATCCGTACCACAGTCAGGAGTTTGGCATGTCGTGGCGACCCAAGGGGCCGCACGAGATGAACCTGCATGCCACTCTTCACAAGTCAACCATGCCCCAGAACGTGTTCGACCAGCTCATACTTCTTTACGATCATGGCAAAGTGCAGGGCGTCCAGGAATTTCTCAATGCCGGTGCGCTCTACGAGGACGCGCTGCTTTCTGTCCCCTGGGTGCTGGATTATTTTAAGCAACATCCCAGCGAGAACGCCTACATCTTCCAGGTACATGGCACATCCTTCGCCGAACACGCCATGCAAACCTTCGCGCAGGACATGAAGGCGCGCGGCCGCGAGGATTTGATCGCGCAGGTTGGAGCGCAACAGGCCCAAATCACGCTGCTCAAAATTGGCTCTGCCGATTGGCTCCTCTTTCCCGACCAACACATGATGCTCTGGCGTTACGACGGCCCTTCGGGCTTGCTCAAATGGACTCCGGCCGACTTCCCGCCGGGCCTATGTGGCGCCTACCGCTCCAACTTCGGAGGATGTTCCGGACGCGAAGTCACCCCCGGTGGCACACTAGCGGCCGAACACGCCGCGCGAGATCAGGATTGCATGGCCGCACACCGTACCACCGAACCAGCCTCCGCACCGCAAGCTGATGAACTTTTTCCGGTGATGGACCACGACAGAGCTGGCTTCATTGATCTCGCCGGCAAAGTAATCATTCCGCTCTGCTTCGACAAGGTCGGCGCTTTCGCCGAGGGACTAGCTCGCTTTGAGCGCGATGGCAGGTGGGGTTACATGGACGCCAGCGGATCGGTCGTCATCGAACCGCGATTTCCCTGGGTCCAGGAGTTTTCCGAAGGCCTCGCGCGTGTCCAGGTTTCCGGTCACTCACTTGGATATGGTGGGCGTTGGGGCTTCATTGACAAGACCGGCAAGCTCATCATTCCCCCAGACTACAAGTCCACGCTCGGCGGCAACAACAATATTGGCGCGGATGCCCAGGATGCCGCTTTCCACGACGGCCTCGCAATGATCGAAGTGAATGGCAATAAGGGCTTCATTGATCAGACCGGCGCGCTCGTCATTCCTCCGGTGTTCAGCTATGCCTATCCCTTTTCAGAAGGGCTCGCCGCAGCGACAAAATCGCCGACTGGAAATGAAGGCTGGGGCTACATCAACAAAACGGGAAATTGGGAAATCGCTCCGCAGTTTGAGTCGGCTGGCTCGTTCCGGGAGCATCTCGCTCCAGTTAATCGCCGCCACGATTGCGGCTACATTGGCCCGACGGGCGATTTTGTCCTGCGTCCGCAACTGTCGCCGGACGAGAAAGACTGTGCGACCGTGTGGGGGGATTTTGACGAAGGTCTTTCCCGATGGAAGATTGGCAATAAGTACGGCTTTATAGATCGGTCAGGAAATCTCATCATAGCGCCACAGTTTGATCTGGCATTTCACTTCTCCGAAGGCCTGGCAGCGGTTCGAGTCGGCAAGAACTGGGGCTACGTCGACAAAACCGGGAAAATGGTCATTGCACTGCGGCCCTTCGCTCACGTCGAGGATTTCCGTCACGGCCTGGCGTTCGTCAACACCAAAGACGGCAAATACGGCTACATCGATCGCCAAGGCCGCTACGTCTGGACCCCCACACTCCTCTACATCAACTAAAACTTCGCGTCCGCGCGGTATTCCACTGATGTGAGCGGCTCCGCCGCCAGCGGAAACAACTCCCCGTTCTTCGGTTCCGGCGCCGTAAGCAGCGCGCCCAGATTCTCCCAAGGCTCCCCTGGAGACGGGATGCCACCCATGCGCGCAACTTCGCGTTCCCCGGCGCCACAGTGCCGCTGGACTTCACGTGCACTTTCACGCGGTCACTCTCGAGCGCCTCGCACGCACCCGAACGCCGCGCAAAGAGGAATTTGAACTCACTCGTTGTTGAATCTAGCTGCGTTCTTCAGTGATGTCTTTCCCCCTGCTTTTCGCGGATCGCTTTGAATTTCGATTTTCGTCTTTTCATTTTCACTCTTGACATTATCAGTGTTCGTCTGCGTTCATCTGTTGTGACTTTTCTACTGCAAATGACAGCGCGTTCATCACTGGTGCCTTTTTCCGCGCCAAAGTCTAAGATACCCCCGCCATGCAGCTCTGGTTTGCACATCGCAGCGGCGTCACAATCCGCGAACAACTCGTCACCCAAATCATCCTCGGCATCCTCTGCGGTGATCTCCCACCAGGCGAACGCCTCCCCAGCACTCGCGAACTAGCCCGCCGTTTTCGCCTCCATCCCAACACCATCAGCGCCGGCTACCGCCAGCTCGCCCGCGAACACTGGCTGGAATTTCGCCGCGGCAGCGGCGTCTACGTCCGCAATACCAAGCCCGAAGCCCCGCTCCCCGCCGCGCTAGCGCTCGACCAACTCATCGCCAACCTCTTCCGCTCCGCGCGCGAACTCCAAACTCCGCTGCCCATTCTCCGCGCGCGTCTGCGCCAGTGGCTGGATCTGCAGCCGCCCGATCATTTCCTGCTGATCGAGCCGGACGAAGAACTCCGCCGCATCGTCGCCCTCGAAATGCAACAAGCCGTCGCGTTCCCCGTAAAAAGTTGCGCCCCGCAAGAACTCCATCTCCCGCACACTCTCGAAGGCGCCATCGCCGCCGCGCTCCCCAGCAAAACGAAAGCCATCCGCCAAGCACTCCCCGCCGGCGCTGAACTCCTCACGCTGAATATTCGCTCCGTGCCGTCATCTCTCGCCGAATGGCTCCCCGCTCCCACCACCGCTCTCGTCGCAATCGCCTCGCGCTGGCCCGACTTCCTCCAACTAGCCCGCACCATGCTGATCGCCGCAGGCTTCCATCCTGACGGTCTCCTTTTCCGCGACTCCGGCAAACCCAATTGGCAACGCGGCCTGAAAAATGCAGCCGCGGTAGTCTGCGATTCCGCCACCGCCGCCGAACTCACAAAATCCCTCCGCGCAGTAATCTTCCCCCTGCTCGCAGAATCCTCCCTGCAAGATCTCCGCCACTACCAAAATTTCGTCCGCAATCCCGTGAATCCGCAGCCGTAGCCAGCGCAACAAAAATCGTTGTGACACTCCCAAAACTGTCACATTCCAAAATCCCCGCCGCAAACGCACCGCTAACATCCCACACATGCGACCAATACAACGCCGCGGCTCTCGTCGAATCCCGCGGCGACGTTGTTCTGGACATCTGGGCGAACCGCTGGAAATTGCTTTGGGGTCAATCTGATGGTATTTTTCGTGGGCGGATTTCCTCAAAATACTATTAAATATCGTTTCTTGGGACCAAACAGCAATACCGCAGCTCGGTTTCTGGGAAACGGCGGCGGGTTCCTTCCGCCGCCGCCTCCAAAAAGCATTGGATGGGTCATTCGTTACCGGAGGATCGATCCCATGATCCAAAGAAAATCCATCGTCGGATGCTGGTCATCGCGGCATCTTGAGGCGGTTATCGTCGCTCTTTTTGCTTGTTGGCTCAAAGGTTCTGCTGCCGATGGGCTTCGCCCGTTTCCTTCCAGTCGCGAGGTTTCACGCAAATTGTCTGCTGCCAGTGGCGAGAGCTCGCTAAAGAATGAACTTATCAAACTACAAGCTGAAACCGGCACCACGGTTGTTTGGAACACGGCCGACAGGATTCAATTCCTTCTGTTCGGCAATGGGTCTGTGGGCGAGATGAAGGGGATTTCGATTCCCGGCGACGCATTAATTGTCGCGATTTCTCCCGCAATTACGCGAATTGGAGTCCTGCGTCCCTTTCCGCCCCTAACGAGAGGGCACTTGGAAATTCTCCGCAGAGACGGAACCGTGGTCCGAAGGTTTCCGGAACTTTTTGGCGGTCAGATGTGCTGGTCGCCGGATGATTCGTAAGCTGTGCTGACGGCTTCAGATCGGCAAAATGGCGGCTTACGAGATACGGGATTGAGAATCTTAGATCTCAGCTCTGGAGAAACGAAGCGCATCGATCCCGCAGGCCAAGTTACGTCGCAATGTTGGTCATCGAACGATGATCAGTTTGTCTATAGTGCAGCCGGCAGTGTGTGGCTCTACGACACTCGCGAGGCGAAGCCGCATCAGCTTGCGCAAGGCCACGACCCCACGTGGTCCCCTGATGGCATCTGGATCGCGTTTGACGACCACAATGCTTACTACGTGATCCACCCAAATGGGGATGGCAAAAAATTGTTGTTCAGGAAGAAGAACCCCGGAGGAGGCCTTGTCTGGTCACCCGATTCACGCATGGTCGCGTATTCGAGCCAAGCCGGAATATCAGAAGGTCAGGGTATTCGGGTCGCTGACGTCGAGCTGTTCCGTCTAAGATTTCGGAGACTGGAGGACGGTTCGGAGTACTCGATTGATCGGAATATCAGCGGGACCCAATTCCAATGGATGACATACCCTGGGTTCGCTGCATCACAGAAATGACTGGTTGGTCCTCTCCGTGCGGTCTGTGACAATCCCAAAACTGTCACATTCCAAAGTCCCCTTCGCAAGCTCGCCGTTATCATCTCGCACATGCCGACTCCACAACCAACTCGACGAATCGCGATTACGCTATGCACCCTCGCGCTAATTCCCTGGGCAGCGCGCTCCCACGAGTTGGCGTTCGGAGACCGTGTCGGTCTAAGCCCAGCATTGCATGCAAGCGCCTTGGTGTTAGCGGTCGCGCGTCCTCAGGAGTCCGTGCGGGAAGAACTGATCCGATTGCAAAAGCAGAGAGGGCTAACTTTGGCTTCATTCGGATTCGGGCTCGATGTTGTCTTGTTTGACAAACGCACGCCGGTTCGGCTCCCCATATCAACCGGCTTCGCGTTGGTGCGAGGAACTATTTCGCGCGATGGCACCGAGATCATACTCAGCCGCTTCAGCCCAGGTGCATCAGATTCTCTAGAACTTCTTAGGACAGATGGGAGCAATATGCGGGAATTACCATTCACCCACGCCGACGATGTCGCGAACCACTTTGAGTCGCTTTGTTGGTCCTATGACAAGTCTAGATTAGCCGTGGGTGTCCACCGAGGTTCCCCGGAAGTGGAATTAGAAATCTTGAATTTGGGCTCGGGCGTTGACCAGACAGTCGCCCCAAGTGTGAAAGAGCTGACATCGCAATGCTGGTCGTCCGACGATAAAAGGATTGTTTACGAAGCGGGCGATGGCGTGCGGATCTATGAGGTTGGAAACGACAAGTCCTCAACCCTCCTTGCGCCTGGGGGAAAGCATCCAACGTGGTCACCCGACGGAAACTGGATCGCGTTCCGTGACGGTAATACGTTCTACGAAATCCGTCCCGACGGACGAGACAAGAGGAAACTGCTCCGTAGCAGAGACGTGTGGAGCCCTCTCTGGTGGTCGCCGGATTCACGCTTCGTAGCCTACGTAGCTTCGGTGCCCTTCGCAATCGACGACTTCTACCGGCTCCGTGTCCGGAGACGGGAAGACAATTCCGACGATTGGGTGGCGGAGGGTCAAATCTCCGGCGAATACCAGTGGGTGATGAGTCCCGAGTTGCTCAGGCTGGTCGAGGCCGCTCCTGCCCCATGATCTACCGCCGCTAAGTCCACCTGGTAGGATGCTACGAGGAAAATTCAATCAGCGGAGTTCGAAAGAGGGAATTCAACCAAGAAAGGTCAACAAGGAAAGGTCAATCAAGAAAGTTCGGCGAGCGATCCTTACCTCTTTGAATCGCTCTTATCAGTGTTCATCTGCGTTCATCTGTGGTTCCTTCGATTTCCGCGGTCGAAACGACCAACCCAACTACCGGAACCACCCCGAATCCGCTCCAGCCTTCCGCCCTTCCTCTGCCAACGCGTCCAACTGGTTCTGCAACTCGTCCTTCTGATGCTCCACCTGCTTGATCTGCGCGTTGCGGTCCTCAACAAAAATCACCCCAGCCTGCGCCCCGCTCATCGGGTCCACGGTCACCGCCCCATGTTTCGCGATCTCATCCTGAATTTCGCTGATTTTCTGATCGCACGCCGCCATCTGCTTCCGTATATCATTCGCTCTGCCGCGCCAATACGATTCCTGGCTCCCCGACGCGCCCTGCGCACCACCACCACCGCCGCTGGTGCCGCCACCGCCGCTCTCCGCGTTCCCTGAATAAGACGCCCCGCCGCCCCCGCTATTCCCATCCCCCACAACCGACACTCCGTGCCCCGACAAAGTCGTCACCGAATCATCCGTGAACACTTTCGGTTTGGCCGCCCCGGCTTTCTGCGCCCGCGCCCGCCGCGCCGCTTCACCCAGAGATTCCGCTGCAGGCGCCGACTGATCCTCCATTTTCGGCTCGTTCTGCGCGCCAGCATCCGCCGGTTTCTGTGCCGCGTCCGACGCAGCCGCCGCCTGCGGTTTCGCCGAAGAATTCGTGGAAGAATTTGCAGCCGACGAATTCTGCCCCTGCGTCGCCGCTCCCGCCTGCCCCTGACCAGAAGCGACCGGCGCAAAAGCCCCCGCGCACAAAGCCGCCAGCAAGAAACTGCCAGCAACTCCAGCGCTAGCCAATTTTCGGCCGTGCCTCAGCAATCCGCATTCCGCGAACGCAGCAACGCGTAACCTTCCGCCCAGCAAGGAACTCGGCACCAATTTCATCTCGATTAAATCGCTCACGGCAAACCCCCGGCTGAACACTGAACATGCTCTTGACTCCAAGGTATGCCGCCCCTCACCACCGGTCAACCGTACGAACTACGAAAATATACTCGCGGTAACCTGTACGAAAGTCCAGTATCGCCCCGCGCGCAAAATTACTTCGTGCGAACAGGCCCCGCGGCGCTTGCTCCACACTGTCCCAAATCGCACAGACATCTCCGCTCCACCGCGTTAACGTCTCCCCAGCCAGAATCAGCCGGCCTCTCACTCGCGCCAGCCGCGCTGCTCATGGTTCAAAGCCGGCAGCATGAAACGTCCCATCGGCATCACCGTCATCGCAATCCTGATGTTCCTCGTCGCCGCGCTTCTCGTTCTCGGCTCCGCAGCCTGTTTCGTCGTCGGCGTGATGAACGTCACCGGCGCCGATTCCCACGACCCAGTCACCATAGCAATCGCGGGCATGACAATAGCCGCGGGATTCTCCCTCCTGCTCCTCGCCGCCATCAACATCACCTTGGGCATCGGCGTCCTGCAATTGCGCGAAACCGCCCGCCGTCTCTGCATCGCGTCCATCTCTCTCGGTGTCTCCCTAACTCTTGCCGCCCTCTTCCTCCTCGTCCTGCACCCGCCAGCCGAAATGATCGCCGCGCAGCTTCTCCTCCTGGCAGCCTACGTCGCCACCCTGGCCTACCTGGTCAGCCCCCGCGTCCGCCAAGCCTTCACTCCAGCACTCGCCACGCTGTAGACACGACACCGGACTCGCAACGCAACGCTCACGCGCCCTTACTTCCCCCCATAATCCTTCCCAAAATTCCACGCCAACATCACCGCCATCACTAAACCTCCCAATCCTAACGCCGCCACTCCCGCCACATCCCGAATCAAGAAGTCCCCCACGCGAAACACCAATAGATATCCAATCACCAAATTAAACACTCCCCATAACACATTCACCATCGGCGAAGACTCACCCTTCCCCGGCGGCGAAGCAAACGGCGACGGAAATCTCCTCCCCATCACTCCGCTAACAAAATGCGGCACCGCGTTCACCAAAAACATTCCCCCAAAAAAGTAAGCCATATACGCATGCCAACCCATTTTTCGCCTCCTGCTGCAAAGCCGTGCCATTAAACGAGCAAAACCTCACCATCGTCGGAACAATATCACGCGCCACGCCCCAATAATCACCCGCAACCCAGACGAAACTCCAGAGTGTGCAAAATTGAACAGCCTACCGCCGTAACTCCTTCTAACATCGCAGCCTCCTGATCGCGCATCACCGCTCAGGCCATGGCTAGGGGCCAACGCACGACATCCTTCACGCTCCAGCTCTCCCGGGAAAATATCGCGTTCCCGGCAACCCAACGCACTTCAAAGAGCGGAAAATGATGACGCGCTTAGACCGGGCTTTCACTCACTTGAATCGCCAACTGGCCAAGCTCAAACAGAAATGCACCGATTTCAGCAATGGAATCGTCCAGGCAGTCATCGAAGAGGAAATGAAAATTCGCAGTGAAGAAATCAACGCGCGCGTCCCAGCGCCGCAGCGACCCGAGCAATCATCCGGAGCATGATCGAGCTGAGGTGGTCAACATGACCGAACAATCACGCACCAAGCGGCCGCACCCTGCATTCCAAATTCATCGCCAATCCACTGATAATCGCCGCTGTCAGCTCGTCGGCGAGCGCCAAATCCTCGAATTGATTTCCCTCGGCGCCCCGTTGTCCGGCATCCTCAATAAGCTCTGCATGATGATAGATGTCCGCATCGGCAACGTGGTCTCCGTCATCTCCTTGCCGGACCGGACCGAAAATCACTACTGTTCCATGACCCACAGCGCCCTGCAAGTCGGCCTCGAGATTTTTTCCTCCAGCTCCATTCTCTCGCCAGACATGATTATCCTCGGCATGCTGGAAATTTTCGGTTGCGATCAGCGACGCCCCACCATGCTCGAACATCACCTGATCGATCGTGTCACCTACCTCGCTGCGCTGGCCCTGCAACGTCCCGAATCAGGAGAGCGCGCCGAGGCACTCGCAACAAAACCGAAGGCCAAGCAGTTCGGCCCTCTCGAAAAGCCGCCATTCATCAATTGATGCAACTGATTAAACTCATTTGGCGCGCGCGAAGCTTTTGAAATTTACGCAACTACATAACCACCGGGCCAGGCGACCCTGACATGTATAACCAATTTTTCGGACTTCGCGAGAACCCATTCAACGTCAACCCCGATCCCCGCTATCTCTTTCTCACTCGGCAGACCGCAGAAGCCTGGGACGGTCTGAAGCATGGGATTCAGGCCCGCAAAGGTCTACTCCTGCTCACCGGTGAAGTCGGCACCGGCAAGACCACCCTGCTCAACCATCTCCTAGATTGGCTGCATCAGCAGCACGCCCCCACCGCCTTCATCTTCAATTCTCATCTTGAAATCAGCCATCTCTTCGATTTTGTGCTGTCCGATTTTGCCGTGAAGTTCAACTCCACACTGAAAGACAACGCCCTGCTGCGCCTCCACCAATGGCTCTGGGAACGCTATCGCGCCGGCGATACTCCCGTCGTCATCGTGGACGAAGCGCAAGGCCTCTCCGATCGCGTCCTGGAAGAAATTCGCATGCTTCTGAATCTCGAAACCTCGAACGAAAAGCTGTTGCAGTTCGTCCTCGCCGGGCAGCCCGAGCTCGAGCAGCGCCTCCAACTGCCCGAACTCCGTCAGGTCAAGCAACGCATCGCGCTGCGCTGCAAAACCGCGGCTCTTTCACTCGACGAAGCCCACCGCTACGTCCAGGCGCGCCTGCACATCGCCGGCGCCGACGCCCCGCGCATCTTTGCCTCCGATGCCATGGACGCCGTGCACTTTTATTCCCGCGGCATCCCCCGCGTCATGAACCTGCTCTGCGAACACGCCCTCATCAACGCCAGCGCGGAACAGATCCAGCCAGTCCCCGCGCGTTTCGTTGCAGAAGTCGCCAGCGAATTTCAGTTTGACGATAGCCGACCGTTCGCTCCGTCTTCCAGCTTTGCACTAAGCCCACGCCCCGCCGCGATCCCCGCGCAATCACGTTTCCTGAACGCCCTAGTCTCTCTCTCTGCCGCGGACGAAGCCGAACCCCACGTCTCAGAATGTCTTGGCCCGTCAGTCATTCCAATCGCGCGCTGGCACGCCGCCCCCGATAATATATTCAGCCCGGTCCAAGAAACCGCCGCCCCGTTCTCGCACCGCGAAAAGTTTCAGAACGATGCTGCCGACGCGTCACCCGCGGCACAGACGTCAGCATGGCCCTCCGAACTGGGCCCCTCATCTCGCTCCGAACATGCCGTCGCGCCGCTGCCTGCGCACGCCTTCGAATCGCGATCCGAACCCGCGTTCGCCGCTAGTTCCGAACCGAACTTCGCGGCGCGTTCCGAACAATCCCTGGCGCTGCTCTCTGAACAAAACCTCGCACCGCGTTCTGAATGCCCGCTCGCACCGAACTCCGAACCGAGTTTCGCAACCACCGCAGTACCTCTCAATGTCCAACCTGCCGTGTCCGCCGCTCCCTGGCACAGGCAACTAGAAGCGCGCCTGCTCGCCGACTGGACCTCTTTCTTTTCCGAAATTGGCAGCTCGCTAGCATCGGACCCCGCAGCCGAGCCCGCCGCGCCAACTCATCCGCCCCGTTTGCATCTCGTTGAAGCCAAATCCTCGCCCACAGCTTCACCGGCCGCGCGGCGTGGCCAACTGCAAAACTATCAAAATTCCGCGCGACTCCCATCCGAGGTTGACGCCAGGAAATCATCTGCTCCCGGCTTCGCACTCACCGAGTTCGTCGCCGCGCGCATCATTCTCGTCGCTTGGGCTATGAAAGGGACCGCGCGATTCTCATCCGTCTTAAGCGCAGCCACACGCTCTCGCAACTTTGTGTGCATCATCCAACCACGCGCACGCCTCCTGGCAGCGATCACCGCAGCCACTCGCTCTCGCACCATGGCGCACATCACCCAACGATCCGCAGGCTGCCGAAGGTCCGCCCGATCGCTCTACTGGGAATCCCTCGCATGGATAGACCGCTGCCTCGATGTCACCGCCTCAATCGACTGGCCGCAGCTATGGCTCACCACATCAAGATGGCTCCGCCAACCCTGCGACCCCACTCAGTGGCGCCTACAAGACGTCCGCCCCATCAACGAATTACTCCGCTTCAATCACAAAAAAATGTAATAGCGGGCACGGGACACAGAGAGGCCTGCCGGCCGCAAGCAGGGATCTGTTTTTTTGCAGAACAGCGCCAATCGTGGCGCAGCCCTGTCCGCCGCAGGCAGGCACTCTTGGCTGTGCTCTCGCTTTTGCCGTTACCTGGGAACGCCAATCTCCCGATTGGCGTTTTTTCGCCGTTGCCGTTGAATTTGTAGCGGTCGCCTGCTTTTTTAGGCCGGCGTAGTTGAATTTGCTTTGGAATTTATAGCCGGTCACGCGAAGTGGGATCGCGTAGCCTATACTCCCCAACCCCCTACTTCGAATTCCCGGTATCCGCCTGGACCGAATTTGTATCCGAAGCAAACCAATAAAACCGCCGGTCGCAGTCCTCGCACCGAAATGGCCGTATCGGTACCAGCGTCAACACGGACAGTTCAAATATGCCTCGACGCTTCGAGCGATGAATGTATTTGCTTTTGCAATGCGGACATGCCGGCACGGTACTTCTCCTCTGAGCCCCGTCCCATCCCGTGACCGAAAACTACCTTCAATTGGTGGGATAGCGAGAAAGAGAGAAAGCACCCGCCCCCAGCCCTGGTTGCAGGGTCCTCTCTCCCTTCTCTCGCCATTCGCGAACGATTCTATGCATCGTGCCGGCCCGAAACTGTTCCCTTTTGCACATTCCTGCAAATTTTCTCCATCAATCCGCGCAACCCGCTCTACCGATTCACTCTTTGCACCGCTCCACCAACCGCACCGCGCCCGCCTCTTCGCCCCACCTGCGCCACGAAACCAAAGCAAATCGGGAATGTGTCCTAATTTGAACAGCATTCACTCCTCGCGTCATTTACTATTTCGTACGAATGGAATCCTCGCCATTCACCCTTGGGAGAAAACATATGAAGTTTAGGTCAGCTTTACTGCTAGGCGGAGTTGTTCTGATAACCGCAATTCCGGTTTGCGCCGATAGCATTTTTTACAGCGCTTCCGCAAACGAGCCTTCGCAACCCGAAAGCTCTGCGCCAACAGTCCGCGCCTCTCATACGAAATTCATAACGCCGGCCACCGCACGATATATCTCCGAGCCTCTGTCGGCGAGCAATCCAGCGTGGACCTTTGTCGTGCCCGAGCTCGGCGTCGCGCAAGATTCCACGCAACGAGCAATTTCTAGAAACCAAACTGGCACCTTCGCTCTCGCGCTCGATGATCCTCAAAATGACGCGCGTCCATCCGACCCCACTCCCGCGATGCTCTCCGCCGGCGCTTTCGGTGGCAGCGGCTCAGAGAGTTCCATGGTTCTCAGCACGCTCGTTCCCGCCGAATCAAAGCCGAGCGTTCACTCCGCCAACCCCGCTGAATTCAATTCCAGCGACCAAGCGTCCTCCATCTTCAGCAACGAAGGCTCGCGCTTCGGCTTTTTTGGAAACGATCCTGATCGCGGTCGCATCGGCAAAGGCAAGAATAAGAACAACGATCAGGACGGCCCTCCCGTAAACGTCCCAGAGCCCGGCGCTCTTCCACTCCTGACCCTCGGCCTGCTCGCTGTCTCAATCATCGCCAAGCGAAGCCACGATTTTCCAACCAACGCATAATCGCGCACGCCAGTCTCCACCAGATCACGCCGCGGCCAGCTGCACCGCAACACCGGGCCGCGCTTTTGTTTCTACCGATGTTTCAGCGCCACGCACCAAATCAAAATATTAAATCCAAAAGTGTCCACAACAAGACAGTCTTCCGCCCTCACACCGGCTATTCTCGTAACCGTGCGTAGTTCTTCCTCGCCGCCAGAGCCATCCACACGTTGCGCACGAACCAACTCGCGGACCCTCTCGCGCCTGGAAGCAAGGAGATGAAGAAATGCTTGGGATAATCGCCGCAGTTCTGATCGTACTTTGGCTGCTAGGGTTTTTCGCGTTCCACGTCACCAGCGGCCTGATTCACATCGTTCTCGTCGTCGGCCTGATCATGCTGCTGTTCCACTTTCTGCGCGGCAGTTCCGCCAGCGCGTGAATCGCGCCACAGCGCGATTCACCCTGAGAACCGGCACTGCCGGTTCGAAGGGTAGGCCTTAAAGCGCGATTCATCCTGGAATCCAGTCCCGCGACTGCGGGACTGGATCGAAAGACCGCAAGGAGTCGTCCATGGCTCTCGTCCTCCGCTTCGGCTTCGCAGCCCAAGTCATCGCCGCGTTCGTGATCTTCGTCCTCGGTTACGTCGGCCTTTTCGTAGCGCTGATGCTCTTGATGCTCGTCGTCCGCGGCCTCTATGAATCCGCAAAATGGATTCACGCCTCCGCAGCCCGTCGCGCCAACTCCAACGCCGCCGCGTTCGATAGATGCGTCCCTGCCCACATCACCTCGCCAGGCAACGAGCCTCAACTCGCCGAGCTAACTTTTCACCCGGCGCTCAACCGCCGCCGCGCAAGCGGAGCAGCGAACTATTCGTCAAATCTCCCAGGAGGCACACCACGATGAAAGACAGCACCAAAGACGCAGCCACCGGCACGTTCCACGAAGTAAAAGGCGCCATCAAATCGCAAGCCGGCAAATTAACCAACGATCCCGACCTCGAAGCCGACGGCATTGTCGAAAACGTAACCGGCAAAATCCAAAAGAAAATCGCGCAAGTAGAAAAAGTCATCGAAAAGCCATAACCCGGCGCCGCATCTCTGCGCCGGCAGAGAATCAGAACCGCGTTCACATCCGCATCCGCATCAAGCACCGCAAAATCTTGGGAGGCACGAAATGAACCTGGCAGCTCTAAGCACCACGCAAATTATCATCATCATCGCTGCAGCAGCGGTGGTGGTCTTCGCAATCGTCGCCATCGCGCTCTCCATGCGCAAACGCCGCACCGCAAAACTTCGCACCCAGTTCGGCAGCGCTGAATACACCCGGGCCGTAACCGAAGGCGGCAGCCAGCAGAAAGCGGAAGCCGCACTGGACGCGCGCGCCGCGCGCGTCGAGAAACTGCACATCAAACCGCTCGGCGCCGGCGATCGCACCCGCTTCATCGATTCCTGGGCCAAAGTCCAATCCCGCTTCGTCGACGGACCCGGCAGCGCCGTCACCGATGCCGACCAATTGCTCACCGACGTGATGTCCACCCGCGGCTATCCCGTCAGCGATTTCGAGCAGCGCGCCAATGACATCTCCGTGGACCATCCTCTCGTCCTCGAGAACTACCGCGCCGCGCACCAATGCGCGCTCCGCCAGGCCAAGGGCGAGGCAGACACCGAAGATCTGCGCAAGGCAATGATTCACTTCCGCACGCTTTTCGAGGAACTCGTCAACGAGCCGGAGATCGCCCGCGCCCAAACCGCCTGACGCGAGCGGCCCTCCGCCCGCACAAATGTGCACAAAACTCAGCGCCAGCGCGCCGCATCACCAACTGCGCCTCGCCCACGCGCCCATTCTAAAAATGTGTTCATTTCAGTACAGAATCGTGTTTGCCCCACCGATAGCATCACACTACGAAGGAGCCACCATGTCATTCGGCCTATACGCCACCGGATTCGCCATCGTAATCGCCGGCCTGATCTACGGCGCCTTCCTAATGCACATGCCAGCCCACTGGATCGCAGTAGGCGCCATAGTAATGTTAGGTGTAGGCATCCTAAGCGCCGTCAAAGCCACCCGCCAAAAAGACCCATCAAGCTAGCAGCAAAAACGCAGTCGGCTTGCAAATGTAATGGGCCTGCTCGCGGGGCGCACAAATCACGAATCACCAGTCACTACTCACGAATCACGGAGACACACCATGCTCCTACTAATCATCATCCTAGTTCTTCTCTTCGGCGGCGGAGGCGGCTACTACGGCTATTCCCGCTGGGGCTCAGGCGGCGGCCTAGGCATCGTCGGCACCGTCCTGCTAATCGTCCTCGTAGTCTATCTACTAGGCGGCCTCCGGTGAATGGCGCTAGAACGCGATTCATACTGAGACTCGGCAGCGCCGGTTCGAAGGGTCGTCCATAGAGCACGACTCGCCCCGAGTGTTTTTGCGAAGGGAGGCCGGCGTCGTTGCCTCAAGACGGCGGAAGCTTGCCTGGAGTAGGCCTGCCGCCACGGGCACAGGCCGGTCTTTCTTTCTCTGTGCCTCCGCCTTTCCTCGGCGACCTCTGTGTCAAATCTTTTGACTTGTGACTTCCGTTGCGCAACCAACCAATGTCCCTACGGCAAATACCCCCCACTCATCCACCGCGCAAACAAATCCACCTGCTCCACGCTCCAATAAGGTCCCCCCGGAGGCATGCTCGGCGGATTCCCCCGCACCGTTGCCAGCACCCCCGCGCATTCCCATGAT
>Ga0308309_10000537_pt1 | contig 24188 bp, 21 predicted proteins | sample HubBroMetageWFT5_FD_192491 | JGI IMG/M metagenome (GOLD analysis project Ga0308309, IMG submission 192491) | Warmed and freeze-thawed soil microbial communities from the Hubbard Brook experimental Forest, New Hampshire - Hubbard Brook CCASE Soil... | ecosystem: Environmental > Terrestrial >...
CACTGAGTTACCAGTGGCAGAAGAATGGGGCGAACATCGCGGGGGCGACGTTGGCGAGTTACACGACGCCGGTAACAGCGACGACGGATAGCGGATCGACGTTTGATGTCGTCGTGAGCAACACGGCGGGGAGCGTGACGAGCGCCAAGGCTACACTCACCGTAAACCCAGCTTTGGTGCCGGGCATCCAGTTGAGTTCTAACCCCATTAACTTCGGAAACGGGGTGGTGGGCAGCAATTCGACCCAGTCCTTGATCATCACGAACACCGGCACGGCTACGTTGACCATCACCCAAGTGAACGAAACCGGGTCTGCTTTCAACGTTAGCGGATTCACGCTTCCGCTAAATGTAAATGTCGGACAACAGACCACAATCACGGTCGCCTTCCTACCAACAGCGGTTGGCGCCGTAACTGGAAACATCTCGATTGTGAGCAATGCGCCGACTTCCCCCACTTCGGTAACGCTCAACGGCACGGGGATAGCCGCGACCCACACGCTTAGTATCAATCCGACCAGCCTGAGTTTCGGCAACATAACGACAGCCACTACATCGGCTCCGCAAACTGTAACCATCTCAAACACGGGCAACTCCAGTGTCACAATCTCACAAATAACTTTGACCGGGGCCGGCTACTCGATGACGGGCGGAGGCGCACCAGTCACTCTTTCCCCATCGCAAAACCTCATCCTGACCGTTGACTTCAGCCCGACCGCTCCAGGAGCCGTAAATGGAAGTATTTCCATAGTGAGTAATGCGACCGGGTCGCCAGCTACGGTTACCCTGACTGGAACGGGCGTCGCGCCAGTCCAACATTCCGTGACCATGACCTGGACCGCCAGTACTTCCACCGTAGTTGGATATAACGTGTATCGTGGCACTACGAGCGGTGGGCCGTACGTCAAGATCAACTCGTCCCTCATTACTATCCTCACGTACACCGATGCGACCGTGCAGAGCGGTACGACGTACTACTACGTAGCTACGTCAGTCGATTCCAACGGCGATGAGAGCGTCGATTCGGTTGAGGTTTCGGCACCGATTCCGTGATTCAGTGGACGAGGCGAGCTGCCAAGGTGGGTAGGGGATGAAAATGGCCGGGGGGTCGTGGTTCAGATTTACTCAAGGTCGTCAGTTTCATCCACGGGCTGTTTGAATGCGCAGGCCGAAGAACTGGAATCAGGGGGAGGAGAAATGCTACCCTTCCGCCCCATCGCAGTGGCATACGGATACTAACTCAAGGAAGTAAGTTATCGCAGGACTTCCGTAGATAACACCAGAACTTGATGGTCCCTACGGACAGGGTGACACCTGTACCTAAATTAGACTTCCAATCAGTTCCTTGGGAGCTCATATACACGTACTCTTGCGTCCACGAGAGATCTGAGGGGCTTGGACGATGAGAATGCAACGAAACACACATAGCCTGGCCGGGTTTGCAAATCGCCGGAGAATAGATTCCCGAGCGCGTGAAGCCCTGTTGATGGCCGCAGCGCTCTTGCCAGTGATCTTCTTATGGGGCTGTTCCGGCATAGTCAGCGGGAAAAACACCCAACCTCAGAGTGCACCTCCTCAAACATACCTAATTTCAGGGACGATTACGCCGATAGCCGGCGGCAGTGGGGCCACGGTCACGTTGAGCGGGGCGGCGAACGCCGCGACGACGACAGACGCGTCAGGGAATTTCACTTTTACGGCCTTGGCCAACGGGACCTATACCGTCACTCCCAGCCATACGGGTTACACCTTTAGTCCGGCTAGCTTGAGCGTGACCGTCAACGGTGCGAACGTAACTACGGGCGTGAATTTTGCCGCCACTGCCACTACGCAAACCTACAGCCTTTCAGGGACGATAAGCCCGACGGCAGGGGGCAGTGGGGCGACGGTCGCCTTGAGTGGACCGAACAATGCCACAACGACGGCCAACGGCTCAGGAACTTATACATTTGCGGGATTGGCCAATGGAACGTACACGGTGACTCCGAGCCACACGGGCTACACGTTCAGTCCGAGCAGTCAAAACGCCACGGTCAACGGAGCCAACGTGACTGGCATCAATTTCACAGCGACGGTGCAAACGGCTCCCACGTTTAGCATTTCAGGGACGATCAGCCCGATAGCGGGCGGGAGTGGAGCTACGGTAGTGCTAAGCGGAGTTGCGACAGCCTCGACGACTGCGGACGGTTCCGGTAACTTTAAATTCAGTGGCTTAGCGAACGGAAACTATGCCGTGACTCCGAGCCACACGGGCTACACATTTAGTCCGACCAGCCAAAGTGCCCCGATCAATGGAGCTAATGTCACGGGGATCAATTTCACGGCGACAGCGCAAACAGCTCCAACGTATAGCATCTCGGGAACGATCAGTCCTACGGCGGGCGGAGTCGGCGCAACGGTGCTGCTCAGCGGGCCAGCGGCGGCAACCACGACTACGAACGGTACGGGCAACTACACTTTTACGGGACTAGCAAACGGCACCTACACAATCACGCCGAGTAACACAGGCTTTACCTTCACGCCCCCCAGCCAAGGTGTCACGGTCAGTTCCGCGAATGTTACCGGAGTCAACTTCACGGCAACTGCCCAGCAGCCGCATAGCGTGGCGTTGAGCTGGGATGTGAGTACCTCGGCAGTTTCTGGGTACAACGTTTATCGCAGTACTGTGAGCGGGACGGGCTACACGAAGATCAATTCTTCCTTGATTCCCACGATAGCGTACACTGACACAATGGTTGTGAACGGCACAACCTACTACTACGTTACAACGGCGGTAGATTCCAGCGGCAACGAGAGCGTATTCTCCAACGAAGTGTCAGCGCCAATCCCATAGGTTTTATTGGCAAAGCGGGTGGGTGGCTTGCGAACCAACACCGAGGTGTCTTTTAATCGGTTACTTCTCCTATGGATTGGCAAGGCCTAGACTTTTCTGCGTATAGTGGAGGGAGGAGGGATGCAAGGGCCCACTATGACAAGGCTGGGCGGCACTAGAAACGCAAGCAGTGCGAGCCAGCTCCCGATAAAAAATTTCGGCGAGTCAAAAGTAGTATGAACGAAACGGATGCAACAAAGGATTTACTCCCACGCTGTTAGCGAGTCTATGAGCTGAGTCCCTGCCCCCCAGCAACAGGGTGCTCGCGGGCCGAGCAAGGGGGTTATGCTTTAAGGAGGAGTCGTGATGGGACGGCCGGTACTACGTTTTTTCATTTTAACGTTATGCTTGATGGTTTCGATTGCCGCGCGCGCGCAGACGCCAAAGCTTGTTCACTCGAAAAGTCTCTCCACTACCGGCGAGCCGGGAAATAATCTCAAGATCCAGTATGGCGGGTCGATGGGCACTGGGACGCTGGCGAGCAATCTTTTAACGCTCAGAATGACCTACCCGCACGGCTCTACGATTTCCTCAATATCAGACAACAAATCGAGCACGTACACTTTGGGCATAAGCGCAGATAGCACGGGGAGTGGGTGGGAGACTGTGTTGTACTATGTATCCGGAGCGGCCGCGGGAATCACTCAAATCACCGTCAACTTTTCACAGAATGTTGCCGACTGGCACGGAGCAGTCGAAGAGTATTCGGGAGTGGCGACAAGTTCGCCCGGGGACGGCACCTGTTCGAGCACTACCACGACTCCTCCAAACGTACAATGCAGTGCCGCGATAGTGACCGGAGCGAGCGGCGATCTGATTGTGGCCAGCACGATGTTGGTGGGCGGACTCGGCGGGAATCTCTGCGGTAACACGAGCACATCCATTGCACCTGGAGGGAGTTTTGTGCTCGAGGCGGCCGATCCTTACTGTGGCGACGCAGAATAGCAATCTGTTCAGTCAGCAGCCGGGTCGATCACACCTTCCTTTTCCATAGCTGGAAACTCAGACGCATTCAATATCGTAGCAATGGCATTCAAGCCCTCCGCTGGCGCGGGAACGAATCCGACAGGAATGTATATCCTGCATCAAGAGACAGTGCAGATTAATGAAAGCACCTCGAGCGAACCCAATTACTTTGTATCAAGCGGAAACCTGTTGGTAGCTTCTGTCGACGACGGCAACATGAATGCGGGCGGGAACGTCGTGACAATTGACACCTGCACTCCGTCGAACACTTGGACAAAGCGCAGTCCTAACGGCGCCGATGCCCCGCAAATGTTTTTTATTGCCTCGCCATCTGCATCGACAAACATGCATTGCATAGTCCATAGTGGGATGCCTTCCGACACCACACTCCTGGTGGCATACGATGTGGTTGGGGCCGCGAGTTCGCCAGAAGACGTCGATAGTCCTTATTTCTCGACTAGTGGTACAACTATTGCCGGACCAAATCTGACGCCGACTGCTCAGCCTGGGATTGCCTTCGCGGTAGAAAACACAGGACTCGGACCATCTTCTGGGGTCAAGGCCGGATTTAATTACGATAACACCCCGTACACAGGGGAGACAGACTCTGGCAGGCTAAACAACGGAGACGGCTGGCAGCATGTTTTCTACACAAGTACGGCGCCATTGGCGTTCAGTTGGACCCAGGTAAACAGCTCTTCAGCCATGGCCACATTTGGGATTGCATTCAAAGCCGGTCCAATTACTGCTCGACCCGCCCCACCTACCAATTTGAGGGTGACAAGTATCCAGTAAAGAAAGAAGTAGCGGCTACTCGCGCGTTGCCAGCTTAGAGGTTCTCCGGCCGCGATTCTCACTGAAATAGCTGGAGAGTACTGAGAGCTGCATCGCAAACTGTTGAAATTGAAGACTTTAGACAAACCGAAAGACCGTCTTCCTAACCAAACTTGATGCTTTGGCGCTCGCGAGTCTTAAATCTAGAGGCAAAGGCCAAATACAGGGACATTGTGGATAGAAAACTTCCACTTCTTAGAGGATGTCGATGATTTGTCAGGGTTCGTCAATAAGGAGGGGAGAGAAGCTCTACGTAAGCTATTGTAATTCAGGGTGTTACACGGCGCTGTCGGCAAGGCGGACGATTGGATTCATGGCAGGGCCCATGGCAGGGCGCGTGCAGGACTCAATGAATGAGGGATAGTGTAGTCTGTTTTTTTGTGGAGAGCACGGTATGGTTCGGAATGGTGAGTTTGGCTTAGCTGATGTTAAGAGGGTGATTCGTAGAAAGTGGTGGGTCATCCCTGTTTGTGTCATGGTCTGCGGAGCAACAGGAGTGCTGGCTGCTCTAAAACTCCCTAAGAAGTACACCTCACAGACATTGGTGCTTGTGGCAAAGCCGATGGTTCCGGTGGAATACGTAAAGCCCATTGTGACGGAAGACCTGAACCAGCGGGTTTCATCGATGAAGGACCAGATTCTGAGCCGCTCATGGCTTGAGCCGGTGATTGAGAAGTTTGGCCTTTACAAAGAGGATCGGCGCAAGGTTCCCATGGAGCAGTTGGTCGAGAAGTTGCGGGCGGCGATCGAGATATCTCCCCTAGAGCCGATGCCTGGCACACTAGATAGGAGCATGCCCGGCTTCCACGTGAGCGTAACGTTTAGCAATGCTCAGACCGCTCAGCAAATCTGCACCGAGATAACCTCCATGTTTAGGGAACAAAACTCGCAGGCTCTGGTGAATGATGCGGATAGCACAAACTCTTTCGTCAGCGAACACCTCGAGGAGGCGAAGGCCAAGCTTGATCAGCAAGACGCCAAGGTAGCTCAATTCAGGCGCGAGCACATTGGATTGACTCCGGAGGAAGGACCAACCAACCTCAACCGCTTGACAACCCTGAATTCACAGATTGAGGCAAATACCCAGGCATTGAACGCGGCACAGCAAGACAAGGCCTTCAATGAGTCTCTTTTGAGCCAGCAGGAGGCAAATTGGAAGGCAACTCAAACCGGACAGAATCCCGAGACTCTCGATGTTCAAATCCAAGCACTTCAGGACCAGTTAACGTCTCTCGAAGCGAAATATACGCCCGAACATCCTGATGTGATCAAAACCAAAAAACTGCTGGAGGAGCTCCGGAAGAAATCGGCAGCAGCTCCCAAAACGTTGAATTCCTCCGGCGAAACGCAAACGAAGGCTGAGCCGGCCAATATTCAATTGCTGCGTGCGCGTGTCCGCCAGGATGAAATGAACATTGCGGGTCTGACGAAACAGCAAGGTCAAATCCAAGATCAGATTCGCACTCTTCAAGCACGAATGGAAGCCAGCCCCATGGTTGAACAACAACTGAAGGAGTTGACGCGGAACTATCAAAGCGCGCTTGAGTTCTACAACGATTTGCAGAAAAAGCGTGAAAGCTCCCAGATGGCGAAGGATTTGGCGCACCAGCGCGAGGGTGAGGAATTTCGCGTGCTTGATGCGCCGAACCTTCCAGTCGCACCGTCGTTTCCTAAGAAGATGTATTTTGCAGGCGGCGGGGTTGGCGGGGGATTCGTTCTGAGCCTGGTCATTCTGTATGTTCTGATGATGATGGACAAGACTCTTCACACCGAAAGAGACGTTGAACTGCAATTGAAGCTGATTGTGCTCGCCACCGTCCCGGTTCTTGAAGTGGTTCAGGGGAGCAACAGAAACATAGGTTTGCTAAAGGGCTCCGTTGCAACGAACGCTTGAGTTCAATCAGGCAGAAGAGAATTTAAGGAAACGCGATGAGTCGTATTCATGAAGCACTGAAGAAGGCCGCGAGGGAGAGAAGCGCGCAGCTTGAGGGCGGCGATTCCAGAGAACCCTCAGAGGTCTTCGTCGAGATCCATAGCCAGGCAAAGGCAGAAGCAAGCATCGCAAACCGTGTTGAGCAGCAACGGATTTCAGCCATCGGGAATCAGGCAGGGCCCTTCAGATATGAAGAGCTCGTCAAGCGATGTTCTCACTCGAAGTGGGAGCTTGATGTGCAACCGAATGTCTTTCAAGGCTCTGGCGCGCGGAACGGAGGGGCAGAGAGGTTTCGCACGCTGCGTTCTCGTCTTTACCAGATTGCTGCCACGCGCACTCTGCGGAGGCTTCTAGTAACTAGCAGCCTTCCTGCGGAAGGAAAGACCTTCGTAACCTCTAATCTTGCCCAATCCATCGTGCAACAGACGGAGCGGCGCGTACTGATGATTGACGCAGATTTGCGCGCCCCGCAGCTCCATGTGGCCCTGGGGGCGCCGAACCGGCCCGGATTGACGGACTATTTGAGAGGCGACGTAAATGAATTCGCGGCGATCCAAAGAGGAGCACGGGAAAACTTGTTCCTGCTCCCAGCGGGCTCAGAGACGTCGAATCCTAGCGAGCTTCTCCTAAGCCAGAAAATGAAGGACTTACTAGATCTTGTGACCCCTGTCTTTGATTGGATCATCATCGACTCACCGCCGGCCGTGCCGGTTCACGACGCGAGTATCCTTGCTGATTTGGCAGACGGAGTTCTATTGGTGCTACGGGCTGGGTCGACGGACGCTGAAGTTGCGGAAAGAGTCGCGGGAGAGTTTCGAGAGAAAAATCTGCTTGGGGTCGTTCTCAATCGAGTCGAAAAGACCGATTCCTACGGCTCAGACTATTATTCAAACTATCCCGCAGAAAAGTCAGAATAGAGCCGACTGCTCAGAGCAAGCGGCAAGATCCAATCGATTCGCAAAACCAAGCGTATAGATGGACGTCGCGGCATAACTCGAACTTCTGGCCTGTCCCTGTCCTCGATCTGATATTTCCGCAATTCATACGCGGTAAAATCTGAGACGTTTGCACGCTAGAACTGCGAGGTTTTGCCTGCCTACATCTTTGTGCTGGACCAATTGCTGGGTCAATTCGAAAGTTGCTAAGCTATAGATTCTAAATGCCTTGCCGAGGCGCTAAGGATTATAGGCGGAGGCCCTGGCCAATCTCTAAAGGATTGATGAAGGTTGGAGCTTTAGTCTCAGCTAGCAAGCTGAGAGCAACGTAGCCGTGCCCCGAGCTCCCGCTCAAAAGGGATAGACTGACTGGTGGATTTAGTAAGCGCCTTCCCCGCCGAGGACTGCACGCGGGGTCGCCATAAGAATTTTGAGATCGAGTCCAAGCGACCAAGACTGTGAATATCGCAGGTCCAGTCGGACCATGTCATCAAAACACATGCGGCTCCGGCCACTGACTTGCCACAGCCCCGTAACACCGGGCCTTACTTCGAGGACTCTCCGGCGATGCCACGTATCATAGACTTGATATTCATAGGGCACCGGGGGCCGCGGACCAACGAGAGACATTTCCCCTCTCAAAACGTTCCAGAACTGGGGGAACTCATCCAGACTAGTCTTTCGAAGGAATCTTCCGACGGCAGTGACGCGGGGATCGTTCGTGATTTTGTAGACGGCCGTCTTTCCCGGTTCGCTCTTATCGGTTCCGGCTTGACCTGCGATGAATTGTTGGATGAATTCCTGGTGGATTTTGGAGTCGTTGTTCGTATACATTGTTCGGAACTTAAGGCACTTAAAACGAGCTCCAAACTTACCGACCCGCTCTTGCCGGAATATCACGGGCCCCTTGGATGTTAGCTTGATCGCAAGCGCAATTGCTGCGAGAAAAGGCCCAAAAATTAAAAGCAATGCAGCGCTTCCAAGAATATCGATCACGCGTTTAACGGCCGGAGCAAGGCCCTTATTGGCATTGTTCTCAGCGATATCCGGATAGAGCCGCATGTCTGCGGAAGATTCGTCACCGTTAGAAACCCTGTTTTCCGGAAAGAGATGAACCGTGACGACCAACTTTGAGTCGACTTTTATTCCGAGCTCGTTTTGAAGGGCGCTGACAACCTTGTTTCTAAGAATCTCGGTGATGGGAGTGGTAAATTCTAGGTTTATCTCAGTAAAGATTAGCCCCAAGCCGGTTCCTTTTTTGTACCAGCCAACGAGGTCAGTTTCACGGGTAGATTTGACGAGGACTGATATCACCTGGAACATGAAGCGATCGTTTTCATCCGCCTCAATGCATGCCGCAGGCTCAATCACCATCAAAACGAACGGTTTGCGAGACCGCTCGGCTCGCCGGCGCTCCATGGTAAGCATGTTGTGGAAGGTCTCTTCCTGCAAGAATCCCGCGAGACTTGTCCCGGGAGAATCGAAGGCCGAAATGACCTTTTCGCCGAACAAACGCCGGGCACCCTGTTCCCACATAGCCGGAATTCTAAAGTAGCTATTTCCCATTTGTTTTCAACCCTCGTCCGATCCCTATCTTTCTGTAACAGCTTTGTCCGGCGGAACAGAATCCCAGGTCCCGACCGCTTGTTTCTGACGAACAAAATCTTGCAATCTAAGCGACCCCGTCGTCGAACGCCGGCATCATTTCCAGCGAGCCGACTGCGGACGTCCGCGTCGACTGAATCGGATCGATTCGAGAGCGCTCAATCTCCAACGATACCGACCGGCACAACAAAGAGACGGAAACCACAATCCGGTGGCTGCCTCTAAAACTCGTTAGAATCCCTTCAAGGCCGCTTAATGCCCCTTGCAGAATCCGAACGCGTTGACCTACTTCCAGGAAGGGCCAGGGTTCAGTCTGGAGGCCAGAAGAAATTACCCTCTGAAGCGCATCGATTTCCGAATCCTCCACCGCGACCGGGGTGCGGCCTCTCCCGACAACGCTTAGTACGCCCGGAGTCACGAGAACAGGCAAGCGGTTGTGCACATCAAAATGGCAAAACACATATCCTGGAAACAGAGGGACTGACAGTTCTCTCGAAGTCGTCCGCCAGCGCTTCTCAGCCTTGTACGTGGGAAGAAACGTCTGATAGCCTTTGCCGGAGAGCAGTGTGGCTGTAGCATTCTCCCAGCGACTTCTCACTTGGAGCGCATACCATTGATCAGCGTTGGTCTCGGGGTTCATTGTGACTTAAGAATTCCTCCAAACTCTGGTCAGCGCGAGCTCGCGAAAAACAGTACAACGCGACTCCTGCCTTAACGCTTGCACCAACAGTTAGCTAGCTATACGCAATCGGTCTGCCAGACCGAGGTGCTCGGAAGCAACAGGCTGGCTTTCGAGGCCAACACTCAAGAGTTGTAGAATCAATAGCTTACATGGCATTCATCGACTGACTCTTGACACGAACTTCGCGCACTAGCGAGCCATGAGTCTAAAGAAGAAAACTGTTACCCACGTTTGACAATTGGTTTCCAGGAGCGCTTGGAAGAATGCCAACTCGACATCATTGCCATCAAGGGATGCGTTTTCAGGTAGTTACACGGAAGCAAGGGATTGCCCAAGGGTAGCAGCCCAGCGGCGCTGAGCCGTTTTCCTCTGCTGGAAGGGCTTGTTGCCGACTACAAAGCCAGAGAGACTTCGCCCTAGCAGCGCATGAAAGACGATCCGTTAGATTGGATAAGCGTTCTTGTGTCCCGGCCTGAGGGGCGAAGAAGGACCGCGGAGGATATGAAATTGCCACTTGATGGAATTTTATGGGGACATAGCGCTCAGCAGGAGGAATAGAATCGGACGGCAGGATTTCTGCTATCTCTTATAGTGTTGAATATAGGAAGCTTACAGTAATTGCAAAAACTCGAAATTTCCGTGCTTCCACTGGTACGGAACCTGCTAATTGCCAGTCAGGAGTCCTATGACGACGTTGGCTACTCATGCCTCGGACCAATTGGCGGATACCTGTTTCATATGCGGGCAGGCTGCAGCTATCCAGTCCTTGAACGCCGTGGTCGTCGAGATCGCGAAAACCGATATACCCGTTCTCTTGGTGGGGGAAAGCGGGACTGGCAAAGAAGTCTATGCGCGATTGATCCATCGCCTATCGGGATCGTCCGTCGCCCCGCTTAAGAAGGTGAATTGCGCAGCGATGGAGGCTGGGCGTTTGCTGAGGAACATGCAGGAGGAGGCCAGGTCAGACAAGGAAAGTCAAGATGTCGGGCCGCGGACTGTGTTTTTGGATGGCGTGCATGAATTGGATTCCGCTTGCCAGAGGGTATTGCTGTCATTGCTGCCTGACGGGGAACCAAAAGACTTCTCTGCGATGACGATTTCTCGAATTATCTCCTCGACACCCCGAAATCTCGAGCAAGAAATCGCCGCGGGACGTTTCCTCCGGGAACTCTATTTTCGAATTAACGGCGCCATTCTACGTCTGCCGCCCCTCCGTGAACGCAAGGAAGACATTCCAATGTTGTTGGAGTACTTTTTTTTGAAGCATTCGAATGAATTGAAGAAAAGCGTGCCTAATCTCGGCAGCAAGGCACGGGAGTTGCTACAGTCTTACGACTGGCCGGGGAACATCCGCGAGTTGGAAAACGTTGCCAAAAAGATTGTTGCTCTTGGGGATCCCGCGTTGGCGCTTGCGGATTTGTGTGTGACTCAGGTGAGCAGGCAGGCAGCCAGTGAGGAGCCACATGTATCGTCCTTGAAAGTAGCCTCACGGGCTGCTTCACGGCAGGCAGAGCGCGTGTTGATTCAAAAGGCGCTTGAACGAACCCACTGGAATCGTAAACGTGCGGCGCAGTTTCTTGAGATCAGCTATAAGTCGCTGCTGTACAAGATCAAACAAACCGGGCTAGAGGGAAAGAAGACGGAACAGGAGTGAAGAAATGACGACAAAAATCGCGTTTGTGGGGATTTTGACGGTCTGCTTGGTTGCAGGAGGAACGGAGGCACGGGGCGAGCGGAGGACGGGGCAGGACAAGAAGGAAGATACCAAGGGGGCGAAGGGCCAAGCTACGCCTACACCGGCACAAACCGGTCCGGAAGACGCAGAGTACAAGATTGGGCCACAAGACGTTTTGATCGTCGATGTGTGGAAAGAGGAAGGACTGACGCGAACTGTCCCGGTCCGGCCGGATGGAAAGATCACGCTGCCGTTGCTTAACGACATCCAGGCTGTCGGCCTAACACCGATGGAACTCGCCGGCATAATCAGCGAGCAACTGAAGAAGTACATCACCAACCCCCAGGTCACTGTAAGCGTGACAGAGATCAACAGCCGGCGAGTTTATGTGAACGGCGAAGTCTTGAAGGCTGGCGCCTACTCGCTGCTCCCACACATGACCGTGCTTCAAGCGCTTTCAAGCAGCGGCGGATTTACGCAATTTGCCAGGGTGAAAAGCATTTACGTGCTTCGAACCGATCATGGCAAACAGACGAAAATACCCTTCAATTACAAAGAAGCGGTCAGCGGGAAAAATCCCGAGCAGAACATTGAATTGTTGCCAGGAGACGTGATTGTAGTGCCTTAAGGACAAAGAAATGAAAGCACGAGAAAAATTCGGACGCGGTTTTGCCTGTTTAGTGGCTGTCTGCTTATGGGTTACACCGCTTTTGGCCAGACAAGCGGAGACAGAAAAGCCCAAGCCTGCGGGACGCCAGTATCCACCCGCCATGGATCCGATTGGAGATCAACAGAATCCAAATCAGGGACCCCAGGCGCTGCAACCAGATAATCAGGCCTTGAGCAGTATCCAAGTTCCAACATTGGGAACTCCGGAGATACGTCACAGCTACTGGGTGCCCGGCCTCACATACAGCAATATAGTGCTTTCGAATTCCTTGAACGCCGCAGCGAATACTGGCTGGAATACCACCAGCTTTGTGAGCGGCGACGTAAGCTTGTTGGAAGCTTGGAGTCACTCTGCGTTCTCGACAAATTATTCCGGGGGCGGATTTTTCTCCACCGACCCTATTCAAGGGAAGGGACAATATCATCAGCTTGCGATGGCGTACGAAATTGATAAGAAACGTTGGCAGTTGCTTTTCGTAGACCAGTTCTCTTATCTGCCACAAACCGCATTTGGGTTTGGGGGCCCGACTGGGTTGGCATTGCCTGGGATCTCGGGAGCCTTGGCCGTTCCCCTACCCGGGCTTGAAAGCACGTACTTGCCCAGCCAAACCATTTTTACGGCCACTGGCCCGCGCTACAGCAACGCCTCTGCAGCGCAGATGACTTATGCCGTGAGTCCACGCGGTTCAATCACTATTGCGGGAGTCTACGGGGCGTTGCGCTTTATCAACCCTGGAAATGTGGACAGCGACAGCGTGATTGTAAATGTGGGGTATGACTACGCACTCACTAGGAAGGATAGCATCGGATTAGCCTACCGGTTTGGTGCATACCATTTTCCTGGTAGCCCACAGGCAGTAGGAGACCACGTAGCGCAAGTTATCTACGGAAGGAAGATTACAGGGAGACTGGCGCTGAGGCTTGCCGGCGGACCAGAGCTCGTTAGATTTCGAATTCCCATCGGCGGGTCAACGCAAAAAATAACGGGTTCCGCGTACACGGCGTTGACATACGCTTTTGCCCGAGGCGACGTCGCGCTGGGCTACACGCATGATGTAAGCGGGGGCAGCGGTGTATTCACGGGATCGACTATCGATCAAGTCAACGCGACATGGAACAGAAAGCTGACGCAAGCGTGGAATGGCAGTCTAAGTTTCGGCTACGCGAAAAACCAACCGATCTTGTCTCCGAGTGGCACGACACCACCAGTTTTCGGCGCGTGGCTGGCGGGAGCAGGGTTAAAGCGTCCACTTGGACGAACGGCAAATTTGTCGCTGGCATATCAAGCTCAAATTCAAGGAGCCAATATTGCGATTTGTAACAATCCGACTTGCGGGACGAGCCGCACGGTGAACCAGGTTTTCCTGACTTTCCAGTGGACGACAAGGCCGCTGGTCTTGCGATAGCGTGAAATGACCTTCCGGGCGCATCGCGAATCCAGATTCTCCGGACAGGGAAGAAGTGAGAGAATAGAGAAAGAGACAGAAGCCGAGCGGGCTAGGCTGGGAAAAAAGTAGACACTATGTACAAAAGTTTCTTTGGGCTCAAAGACAATCCATTCAATGTCAATCCGGACCCGCGCTACCTCTTTCATACCAAAGAGATCGAAGAAGCGCTGAGCGGGCTGATGTATGGAATTCAGAGCCGCAAGGGCTTTATTACCCTCATCGGTGAGGTCGGCACAGGAAAAACCACGCTTATAAACCGGCTTGTCGATTGGCTGCACCAGCGGCGGGCAAGAACAGCATTTCTTTTCAATTCCCGCATGAATACAAATCAACTGTTCGATTTTATTCTGGCGGAGTTTGGCATCGCCTGCGAGTCACGAAACAAGAGCCAGCAGTTGATGAGCCTCAACCAATGGCTTCTCGATCGTTATAGTGCCGGTGAAACGACCGTACTCATCGTGGATGAAGCTCAAAATCTAACTTACCCCGTACTTGAAGAAATTCGATTGTTGACCAACCTGGAGACGTCCACTGAGAAGCTGCTGCAGATCGTATTGTCCGGACAGCAAGAGCTGGAAGAGAAACTCAAGCTCCCGCAATTACGCCAGCTGCGCCAGCGGATTATGCTGCGTTGCAAAACATCCCCGCTGACCAAAGAGCAGACGCATGACTACATCAATGAGCGATTGAGGATCGCCGGAGCGAGCGGCGAAGTGATTTTCAGCCCGAAAAGCGTTGAGACGATACATTTGTATTCGCTAGGCATTCCGCGCGTTGTGAACCTGCTATGCGAACACTCGCTCATCAACGCCTACGTCGATCAGGAACGGCCGATTTCTTCGAAAATTGTCGAGAACGTCGCCCACGAATTTCAGCTCGACGAGGTGGAACCGACAGCTCCCGAAGGCGGAGCGCCTATCGACGCGGACGTCTATAATTCCGAAGCTTTCATTCAAAATTTGGGTATGGCCCTATCCAAGTTTCGGATGAGCCCTCATACAACCCCCACTACGCGCGAACGGAAGTAGAAGACAAGTTTTATTACAAAAGATGTATTCTCGTGCCGCAGTCGCTAACTCCAACGCTGAACTATCAACCTCAGGTCGAGGCAAAAAAAACCATTCACCGCGGCACGGCGCGATTCACAGATACGCTGTGCCAGATAAAAGCTAGGGGTCCAGATTGCCCGGGAATGAAAATCTGAATGGTACCCGTGCAAGATCGAGTGCGCTTTAAATCCAAATGATAAGAAATCGAATTCCAGGCCTGATATGCATGTCAGTTTTGTGCGGCATTTTAATTCTGGGGCTCTGGCCGTTTCACCGGCCAAGGAATCAAGTTTCCTGGTTAGGAGTGCAAAACGGTCTTCGTTTTGGTGGCCATGGAACCATAATAAGCTCCGGAACATTTCAGATGGACGGTTCGCAAGAGCAAGCTTCGTGCAGCCTCGAGATTTGGTTGCAACCAGAGCTTGTGAGTGACTCTAATACTTTCCTTTCGTTTTCCAGCTCAGAGAATCCTCTGCAGTTCTCGCTGCATCAATATTTATCCAACGTGATACTCAAACGAGAGATCGCCGGTGGCCAACAACGAACCGAAGTAATCGGCATCGAAGGAGTTTTCCGCCAAATAAAGCCCAGATTTCTAACCATAACCTCAAGCGCTCAAGGAACCGAAATGTACGTCGATGGTGCATTAGCCCGCGCATTCCCAGTGTTTCGGCTGGGAAAGGATTTCACCGGGCAATTAGTCCTCGGCACCTCGCCAGTGCGTCCTCACGGCTGGGCAGGCCAGTTGAAGGGACTGGCCATCTACGATCGAGAGCTAACCGCAATCCAAGTCGCCAAACATTATGAAACCTGGACGACGCAAGGTGCGCCTGAGCTAGACCGTGAACATGTGCCGGCGCTCTACCTTTTTAACGAGCACTCAGGAAACGTCGTACACAACGCTTTGCATCCGGGAATCGATCTTTACATCCCGAAACGATTCTCACTCTTGCACCAGATATTCTTAAGGCCATTCTGGAAAGAGTTCAAGCTCGAGTGGAGTTACGTAAGATATATCCTGATGAACATTGTGGGATTCATTCCTCTTGGCTTCTTTTTTTACGCCTACTGGACGTCGGCGCGGCCCATCAAGTCTGCAGCCCTTGCCACGGTTTTTTGGGGATTAGCCATAAGTCTCACGATCGAAATCCTGCAGTCATACCTTCCGACCCGAAGCTCCGGCACGACCGACCTCTTGACAAATACGTTTGGAACTTTTCTTGGCGTCAGATTGCACGGTTCAAGGATCTCCCAAACCCTGCTCGCGAGAGTTTATAAACCGGCGATCACGAATTAATCTGTGCAAGCTGGCGCAGTTCGACCCAAGTGTTGGTTCTAAAGTTCCCCGCCCTGTAATCCTCCGGCCTCCCAAAGTGGAACGCAGAGATGAGACTAGCTACCGGATAGGAGCCGAGGGTCCCTAGAGACAAAAACTCCCATGCTGAACATGAGAAACCACCTAAAGTCCGCACCTGCTGGAGAGTGGCGTGGGCCAATGATAATCGCGTCTTGGTTATCTGAAAGAACCTACCCACAAACTGCGTTTGAGAGCCTATTCAGCCCAGGAGAGCTCACTTACTGGCAACTTAAGGGCCGCGGAAGCCACTTCGCACTAGGTGGTAAGAGTTTTCCCTCAGTCCACGTTTGGGGAAGGCCGAATGAGGGGTGCAGGTCGTTGGCCCCGGCCAAGGTTTCAGTAACCTGCTTGTTTTCAATTATGTACGCTGGAGTTCTCTTTAGAGTGACATCCATCTTGTGACCGGGTCTCTGGCAGTTCGATTGCGAACTCTCTAAGCGTCATCGGGTACCTAGCTTTTGCATTTAAGTTGTTGAAATCACAGAGTATTAACTTGGGACTGGCCAATTCCAGAATGTCAAAGAACGACATTTATGGCGGTAGCCTGTCCAGCAAGGGTGCGACGCTTGGGTAGCGACAGAGAATAACAAACGTAAGAATCCCTCGCGATGATGCGCACCAGAGTATTGGCACACCGATGGTCGCCAGCCTTCAGAGCAGTAACCCTTGTGGTCCGGAAGCCGGCTTCCCACGCACGCGAGACTAGATAGAAGCGATCGATCCGGTATCGAAAAGCAAGCAGATTCAAAAACGTCTTGGCGGCATGAGTTTCTTCTTCATTCAAAGTGGAGCGAACATGATCAGAGTTGGCGTAATTGGTTACGGATACTGGGGACCGAACATCGTCCGAAACCTTCACGGGCATGAACACACGCGCGTAGAGATGCTCTGCGACAAGAATCCGGCCGCGCTGGCACGGGCGAAACGAAACTATCCTTCCATTGAGGTCACGACAGATCCGTCGGAGATTCTCAAATCGCCTAAGATCGACGCCGTGGCTGTGATCACTCCGGTTTGGACCCACTACGAGCTGGCCAAGGCGGCGCTTGAGAATGGCAAGCACGTGTTTGTAGAGAAGCCGTTTACTTCAAGCTCCGACCAAGCCATGGAGCTCATTGACCTAGCCGAACGCAAGAATCTGCGAATCATGGTGGACCACACGTTCCTGTTTACCGGGGCGGTACGGAAGATCCGCGAGTTGTCGGAGAGCGGTGCTCTGGGTGATTTGTACTATTACGATTCACTGCGGGTAAACCTCGGCCTGTTTCAGCACGACGTCAGCGTGGTATGGGATTTGGCTCCCCACGATCTTTCCATCATGGACCACCTCATCAAGGGCGAGCCGGAAGCTATTGTCGCCACGGGCGAATGCCACTTGAACGGCGTGGAAGACGTTGCCTTCATGACGATTTACTTCCCTAACAAAGTGATAGCACACATCAACGTCAACTGGCTGTCTCCGGTTAAGATTCGCACGACCTTGATCGGTGGAACGAAGAAAATGCTGGTGTGGAATGATCTGGTCGCGGATGAAAAAGTTCGCGTGTACGACAAGGGAGTGCAGATCTCTTCGGGCGACAAAGTTCGGGAAATGCTGGTGAATTACAGGTCCGGAGACATGTGGGCGCCGCAGGTGGAGCAGTTGGAAGCCCTGCGTGTCGAGCTGGACTACTTCGCTGACTGCATTCTCAACAACAAAATCCCCATCAACGACGGTCTGGCCGGTCTTCGTGTCGTGCGAATGCTCGAAGCTGCGGATTGTTCCATTAAAAAGAGAGGAGAATTGGTGCGCCTGTGAACGAATACTGTGCCATTACGCCGAACGTAAAGCTCGGAAAAGACGTCAAGCTTTCAAAATTCATTAATTTGTATGGCTGTGAGATTGGCGATGATACGAAGATCGGCGCGTTCGTCGAGATTCAAAAGAACGCCACAATCGGGAAATGCTGCAAGATTTCGAGTCACTCATTTGTTTGCGAGGGAGTCACAATTGAGGACAACGTATTCATCGGCCATGGCGTGATGTTCATCAACGACATTTATCCACGCGCCACCACCGAAGGCCAACTGCAAACCGAGGCTGATTGGAAAGTCGAGCGGACCGTGATCAAGAAGGGTGCGTCCATCGGAACGGGAGCGACGATCCTTGCCAACGTCACAGTCGGCGAGAATGCGATCGTTGGCGCTGGCAGTGTCGTTACCAAGGACGTTCCCGCGAACAGCATCGTCGCCGGAAATCCGGCAAAGTTTTTGCGGCTAGTTGATTCCCCTGTGGAGGTCACAAAGTGAGTGCTGTCAACGGCAATAAGAATGCGATTCCATTCCTGGATTTGGTTACTCCGCATGTCGAGCTGGAAAAGGAGCTGACCGATGTATTCCAGCGGACCCTGCGGACTGCCGGCTTCATCGGCGGGCCCATGGTCGAGGAATTTGAAAAGGCGTTCGCCTCTTTCTGCGACACCACGCACTCCGTGGCGGTGAGCAGCGGCACCGATGCCTTGCGATTCGCGCTAATGGCGGCTGGCGTCGAGCCGGGTGACGTGGTCGTTACTGTGCCACACACATTTATCGCCACTACAGAAGCGATTTCTCAAGCCGGCGCCCATCCGGAATTCGTTGACGTAGATGAGCGCACCTACAACATGAGCCCGGAGAAACTGCGGGGATACCTTGCTGAACAGTGTTCCTTGGATCAAGCAGGAAAACTTGTCAGCCGTCGCAGCGGATGCCCCGTGAAAGCAATTGTTCCAGTTCATCTTTACGGACAAACGGCGGATATGGATCCAATTCTTGCGCTTGCCGAGCGATATAGCCTGGTCGTGATTGAAGACGCTTGTCAGGCGCATGGCGCCGAATACTTTTCGAAAGCAAAGAACGCATGGATGAAAGCTGGTTCGATGGGCCGCGCTGCTGCATTCAGTTTCTACCCAGGAAAAAACCTCGGGGCTTGCGGGGAAGCCGGTGCTGTTACGACGAATGATGCCAAGCTGGCAGAAAAAACGAAGATGTTGCGCGACCACGGACAGGCCAAAAAGTACTACCACGATGTCGAAGGGTATAACGGCCGGCTGGACGCGATGCAAGCCGGATTTTTGCGCGTAAAACTCGCCCACCTCGCCAACTGGAATGCCAGTCGGCGTGAACGGGCGGCCGAATACAATCGATTACTGGGGAGTCTGGAAGGTGGCGTTACGAGTCCGTTCGAGCCGTCATGGTCCAGAGCCGTGTACCACTTGTATGTCGTTCGAACAAACGACCGTGAAGGACTGATCGAACACCTGAAGAACGCCGGTGTTGGAAGTGGCATCCACTATCCAATCCCACTGCACCTGCAAAAAGCGTACAAATGCCTCAATTATCGGCAGGGCGATTTCCCGGCAGCGGAAGCGGCGGCCGAGCAAATCGTTTCGCTTCCGATGTTTCCTAACCTCACTGCAGAGCAACAGAGGCGGGTAATGGACGAAGTCTCGCGGTTTCTCGAAACCTCGATAGGCGCCGACAAAATAGCGGCCAGCCGGGACTAGCGCGGAGCTCCACCGTTCGCGAGGAGAGCATGGGAATGTGCGTCTCGGAATCCATTTCGCGCCCAGAACCGCGGCACCACTGTACAGAATAATTGCTACGCTTCGAATATGAGCATGCCAACGCTGCCAAACTACGTTTTGATCACTCCGGCCCGCAATGAAGAGGCCTTTATCGAGCTCACCCTGAAGTCTATGGTCGCTCAAACGGTCAAGCCACTAAAGTGGGTGATTGTTAGTGATGGCTCGACGGACCAAACCGACGAGATCGTTAAGTCCTATCAATCCGGGAATCCGTGGATTGAGCTGTTACGACTTCCCGAGCGTCGCGAACGGCATTTTGGCGGCAAGGTCATGGCCTTTAATGCGGGATGGGAGAGTGTGAAGCATCTGCCTTATGCAATCATTGGGAACCTGGACGCGGATATTTCCTTCGATGGAGAGTATTTCGAGTTCCTTCTGGCCAAGTTTGGCGAAAACCCAAGGCTCGGCGTGGGTGGGACGCCGTTCACCGAAGGAAAAGGGACTTACGATTTCCGGTTCTCGAGCATTGAGCACGTTTCGGGAGCGTGCCAACTTTTCCGGCGCGAGTGCTTCGAAACAATTGGCGGCTATACCCCGATCAAAGGTGGCGGCGTTGACTTGGTCGCAGTGGTAACAGCTCGCATGACTGGATGGCAAACTAGATCGTTCCCCGAGAGAGTTTGCTTTCACCACCGGAAGATGGGTTCAGGTATGAATCAAGGCCTGAAACTGCCCTTCAAATGGGGTCAGAGCGATTACCGGCTGGGCGGTCATCCAGTGTGGCAGACCTTTCGTTGCGTGTATCAGATGACCAATCGGCCATATGTTGTGGGAGGTCTTGCTTGCCTCACCGGATACTATGTCTCGCTTGTCGTCCGGCGCCCGAGAGCAGTATCTGCGGAATTTGCGGCGTTTCGAGGCAAAGAACAATTGCAACGACTAAAGGCTTTCCTTAAGACCAAACTGAAGGCTGATAAAAAGAAACTTTCAACTGAAGACAGTGTGATGCCTGGCACCGGATCCCGCGTTTCTCCGGGGATAGAAGGGGACGGAAAGTGATCGTAAAATCCAATCTTCCCTACTACATCTATCGGACTGCGAATACACTCTATCGCTGGAAAATTCCAGTGCTGCCGTTCCTCATTCAGCAGTTCTTGAGATTCGGTTTCTGTTGCTTCATTCCATATCAGACTCGGATTGGAAGAAAGAATATTCATTTTGGCCACAATGGGCTCGGTGTCGTCCTCGACTATCGTTGCGTGATCGGAGACAACGTAAGAATCGATCAAGAGGTGACAATCGGGATTCGCTGGGATGAACAGGTGGCACCGATCATCGGGGACAACGTCAGGATCGGCGCGGGAGCAAAGGTGCTCGGAAGCATCCGGGTGGGCAATAATGCAAGGATTGGAGCCAACGCCGTGGTACTGATAGACGTGCCCGAAGGCGCAACAGCCGTCGGAGTTCCCGCCAAGATCGTTCGTAAGAGAGAACCCGTTGAGGCATAGCGAACATGGATCTTTGGAGCAAGTCCAACGTCCCCAATGAGAAGTACGGTCAATCCAGCGATCTCTCCTGACCCTGAGGTCAGCGATAACAAATCTCTTCGGTCCGGCGTCCTAATCATAAACGCGGATGATTGGGGCCGAAATCGCGAGGCCACGGATCGGACACTTGAATGTTTCCTTCGTAAGGCGATTTCGTCAGCAAGCGCCATGGTGCATATGGAAGATTCTGAGCGTGGCGCTGAACTGGCTTTAGGCAACGAACTCGACGCGGGGCTGCACCTGAACCTAACGACGCCGTTTTCAGCAGCGTGTGTTCCTGCTCAACTGATGCAACACCACCGACGTGTGATTGAATATTTGACGCGGCATCGTTTTGCTCAGGTCCTGTTTCACCCTGGACTTCACCGCTCGTTTCAGTACGTGGTCGCCGCCCAACTCGATGAATTCCGCCGCCTTTACCAGAAAGATCCGAACCGCATAGACGGCCATCATCACATGCACCTCTGCGCGAATGTCCTCCTAGCTGGTCTACTGCCAGAAGGCACGATCGCACGGCGGAATTTTTCGTTCCGGCCGGGCCAGAAGAGTCTGTTCAACCGTCTGTATCGCCGGGGCATGGACTCTATTTTGGGCAGGCGTCACCGGCTGACGGATTTCCTTTTCTCTTTGCCGCCCTTTGACCCTCGTAGCCGCTTGGAGCATATTTTCTCGCTGGCTTGTCGGTTTGTCGTGGAAGTGGAGACGCATCCGGTCAATTTGGATGAGTATCGATTCTTGTCAGGCGGAGAAGTATTTGCCCGGACAGGCCCGGTTCCGGTTGCTCCGCGCTTCGTCGTCCCCGCGGTCAGCCACTCTCGAGGGCGCCAGCAAACATTGTCATCACGCTAGAAAGACTGCCCGGTAACATGAAGTCGGACAGACAACATCTGTCCGTGATGTTCCGCGAGCCAACTTGGCTCTAACGGAGCGGAAAGAACCTCTGAGACCTATGGACAAGAATGACTTCATTATTGGGCCGGACGATCCAATCCTAATTACAGGATCTGGCGGATTTATCGGGCCAAAACTCGTGGAGTCCCTGCTGGATCTGGGCTTCAGAAATTTGCTTTGCCTGGTTCGGCCTTCGAGCAAGACCGACAAGCTCGATTCGATCGCAGAGCGCTGGAGCAGAGGGGCAAAGGTAAAAGTCATCCGAGGTAACCTATTATCTCGCGAAGATTGCTCGGACGTGGTCCAGGACGTCAAGTTGATTTATCACCTTGCGGCGGGGAGAGGAGAGAAATTTTATCCGGATGCCTACCTGAACTCGGTAGTAACCACGCGAAATCTCCTGGAGGCAGCTTCGCAGAACTCGAGTCTCAAACGATTCATCAATGTCAGTTCGTTCTCGGTTTATTCCAACACAAATAAGCCCGCGGGCAGAATGCTGGATGAATCGTGCCCAGAGGAGGAGAATTCGGCGGATCGAGGCGAAGCTTATTGCTTTTCGAAGGTCAAGCAAGACGAGATCGTGAAGGAGCGCTGCGAGCGCTTCGGGATTCCTTATGCCATTGTCCGCCCGGGCTATGTGTACGGTCCCGGAAACCCACCCATTCCTGGCCGAGTTGGGATAGGCACATTCGGTGTTTTCCTGCACCTTGGCGGTTCGAACACTCTTCCCCTGACGTATGTCGACAACTGTGCCGAAGCAATAGCTCTGACAGGCCTGAGGCCGGGGATTGGCGCCGAGGTCTTCAACGTCGTGGATGACAACCTGCCCTCCAGCCGGAAGTTCCTGCGTTTGTACAAGAAGAACGTGAGAAAATTCAGGTCGGTCTATGTCCCACATGCGATGAGCTATTTGCTCTGTTATCTATGGGAGAAGTATTCGACTTGGTCGAACGGCCAGCTTCTGCCGGCATTTAATCGCAAGAGGTGGCACGCCTATTGGAAGAAGACGCGTTACAGCAACGCAAAATTGAAATCCCGCGTAGGCTGGGCACCAAGAGTGTCGACCGCAGACGGGCTCGAACGGTACTTCAAAAGCTGCCGCACGGAGGAAACTCGTGCTTAAGGTCGCTATCGTTGGTTGCGGACGCATCGCGGATTCGCACGCGTCACAGATTCAGAGAATCCCTGGAAGCGAAATCGTTGGTGTCTGCGACCGAGAGCCATTGATGGCGCGGCAACTTTACGAGAGATTTCGCGTCGGAAAACACTTCAGCGACTTGGCGGAACTTCTGAGCGAGACGAAGCCGGATGTAGTGCATATCACTACGTCTCCCGAGAGCCACTTCGAGATTGCAAGGACATGTCTGGAATGGGGATCTCATGTCTATGTCGAAAAGCCGTTCACTGTGAACGAGGAAGATGCCCGGAAGCTCATCGCGCTAGCCAACAAGAATAAACTGAAAATTACAGCAGGGCACGACGATCAATTCTCTCACGCCGCCCGGCGCATGCGCACTCTAGTGCACAGCGGCTATCTCGGTAGCGCGCCGCTGCACATGGAGAGCTATTACGGTTATGAGATCGCAAAGTCGGGATATGCGGCAGCCATCCTTGCGGACAAGCGCCACTGGGTCCGCCGACTGCCAGGAAAATTGTTGCAAAATATCATCAGTCACGGCATCGCGCGAATCGCGGAGTTCTTGACCACGGAGTCGCCAACCGTCATCGCACACGGGTTCACAAGCCCCGTTCTTCGTGACCTCGGAGAAACCGAGATTATTGATGAGTTGAGGGTCATCATCTCCGAGCAGAAGCAAGTCACCGCTTATTTTACTTTTTCGTCGCAGATGCGCCCTACCCTTCATCAATTCCGGGTCTACGGCGCAAAAAACGGCCTGGTCATGGATCAGGATCATGAGACTCTGATCAAGCTTCGCGGTGCCAGGTTCCCCAGTTACGTCGAGAAATTTGCTCCTTCCGTTATCTTCGCGAATCAGTATTTGGGCAATCTGTCGACGAACCTTAGGAAGTTTTTGGCCAGGGATTTCCATATGAAATCCGGGATGAAATTCTTGATCGAATCGTTCCATCATTCGATTGTGGCGGACACAGCCGTGCCGATTCCGTACCGGGAGATCATCCTCACCGCGAGGATCATGGACGCTATTTTTGCCCAAATCT
>Ga0308309_10000538_pt1 | contig 24179 bp, 28 predicted proteins | sample HubBroMetageWFT5_FD_192491 | JGI IMG/M metagenome (GOLD analysis project Ga0308309, IMG submission 192491) | Warmed and freeze-thawed soil microbial communities from the Hubbard Brook experimental Forest, New Hampshire - Hubbard Brook CCASE Soil... | ecosystem: Environmental > Terrestrial >...
CCCGGAACCAGAACGGTGGCCGACATCTGCTTCTTGCGGAGGCCGAGACCTTTCGGCTGTTGCACTTTGGTGTCATCGTTGAGGACAACGGTGACAGTGCTGCCGTCAGTGGTTTTGATGGTCACAGATTCCCCGGTTCTTCCGGTAATCATTCCCTGGACTTTGACCTTCTCGCCGTTTGATGCGCCGTAGGCCATTCCGACCGCGAGGCAACACACTAACGCGGCGTATCCAATTCTTGTTTTGCGGTTCTGCATCATAGTGTCATCCTTTCGTTTTGGTTGGTCCGTGAGGCTGGCTGGCGTGCAGTCAGCCTCACGGAATTGTGGTTGCGCACTTCTATTCAGCAGGCGGGGTGGATGCAGCGGCTTGTTGTTTCGAAGCTTTGGTTTTCTTCGGAGCACCGGTTTTATCCGCTGGTAAGGAACTCTCGTCCACAACGATGGTGTCTTTCACGGTGAATGTTCCACCCTCCGGGACAAAGTAGAACTGTGCTTTCTTGCCAGTGTCACGGGCGTCGCTCTTACGAACTTCTATACGAGTGGCGTCAATCTGCTGTTTGGCTTCTCCGCCAGTGAGATACGACTTTGCATTGTACGCCCGAAGAGATTCGACGTTGTTGACTTCAACTTCCTCTTCTTCTTCGGCATAGCCTACGACTACGAGTTTGCCATTGGGCTCATGCTGCAGGCGAAGAGCAACTTCGTCCAGCACGGCCTTGCATTCGTTGTCGATGCGCGCAAGCTTCTTTGCATTCTTGAACTCACAATCGCTGATCAGGCTTTCGCTGACTATGGTGACCGGAGCCGGGAGCGCTTCTACGTTGGCGGTTGCCACGCAGGTGGCGCTTAGTCCGTGCACGTCGGTGACATTGACCGTCACATTCAACGGTCCCGGTGGAGCGTTGCTGGTGTCCAGAACCGCAGTAGACGAGAATTGGCCGGGCTGTCCGCCCGCCGTGGTCTCGCCTTCCTTGACGGACCCGGCGCTAGCGGAGAAATTGCGGTCCTTAATCGCGCTCCCGTCAGGACTGCTGCCCTGGACACTGAGGTTGACCGGATCGCCAGGATGTATGGTCGTCGGAGTAGCCGAGCAAGCCACCTGAGGTGGTTGAGGCTGTTTCACTGTGAACGACGCCGAGCAGGAGGCAGAGTTCATCTTCTTCTCCTTTGGATCGGTGACGACCGCAGTGACGGTATAGCTGCCCGGAGTCAGCGTCGTAGTATCTATCGTGGCTGACGTGTTGTCCCCATTCACGCTTCCGCCTGTACCCTTCCAGTCGGTCGTTATAGGGTGTTTGGGGTTAAAGTCTGCGGTTTGCAGAGAAGCCTTGACCGGTCCCTGCCAAGGCAGTACTTCCGTGGGGGCAACAGAGCAAGAAGCTTTCGGTGGCGGCGGGGGCGCCCCTCCAAACCGGAAACTGAGGCCGGCGGAGTAGCGAAGATTTTGCTGCCACTTGGTGGTGTTGATGTTTCCCGGTGCGTTGGTAATGTTAAATGGAGAGAAATGGGTCGGCAGGTAGTCGAGTTGAACCGGGCGAAAACTGATCAGCCGACTCAGCCGGATGTCGATGCCTCCGCCCACAGCCATCGCAGCTGCAGTCTGCGTACTGGCAAATTTTGTAGTCGTGGGGCCTGGGGTTACCGTGACTCCCGGCGGAGCAGTGGAACCTACGGGAATGAGCGAGTTAGGAAGAGAGAAACTTCTCGAATTGTGCACGCCCCCCGCCAGGAACTCCAGGAACGGCGAGACCACGCCGGCCTTGTTAAAAAAAACACGCGGTCCAAACAGATAGGTGAAGGCAGTTTGGTCGGGTGTGAGGGTGCCGCTGCTGCTGATGCTCAGCGCGCCGTTGTGAACACCTCCAAGCTCCGCTGCAAGTCCAACCCACTTGTTGAAGTTGTACTGGAAGGAGCCGACCCCGCCGTTTGCGGTGAAGGCGTTGACAGGAGCCGAAGCGTTAAACCGAACGAAGGTGTAACCGCCGTAAATTTCTTCCTTGGGTATATCTTGTGAAACCGAACAGATCGCAAACAGCAATACAAACGCGAAGCTCACAATTTGCTTATTCATGTAAGTTTCCTCTTCTCCACTCAACCGTACATTTTGTCGAGACTGAAAATGCGCCTGAATCCTGTAGCCGATCTCTCAAACAAAAGCATGGCCAGTTGGACAGATTTACCTCGCTGCACTGACGAAATCTTAGAAAGCTATCCGCCTCCCGCACACTACTAAATGTGCTAGTTTGCACGGGAGATTCTGCCAGTTTGGCAGGGAATGCCGGTCCTCGCGGGCAATCGCGAGTCCATGGTTGGGGAAATCCAGCCGGATTTGTCCACAAAAACCGTCGCTACGAGAATGCCCCGAGTAGATTGCGGCCTATGCAAACAGCTCCGGCTGTGCAAATACCTGCAAGGCAAAAGACTGGCAGAAGTAGTAGGTATATCGGGAGGCGTTTGCGGCTAGCATTTCCGTGACGAAGCCACCAGACCTCGAAGGATGGGGCCAATTGAATGTGGCCCAGCATCGAGTTGAGGCGCGGCGAATGAGGGACCACAAATCCAGCGTCCTTGATACCCGACAGAATCGCGACGAGGGCTGGCCTCGTGGGCAAGGTATGGTCATGGAACGTAACAAGCGAGCGCGGCTGTTGATCGCCGATGATCATCTCTTGCTGGCTGAGGCCTGCAAGAACTTGTTGGAGCCAGAATTTGAGGTGGTCGCCATCGTGGGCGATGGACGCGCTTTGTTACAGATGGCGGCTGAGCTCAAACCCGATGTTGTGATCGTGGATATTGCCATGCCGCAGTTGAACGGATTGGACGCGGGCGAGCAGGTCAAACATTTCCTGCCGTCGGTCAAGCTTGTGTTCCTGACCATGAGCCTGGAGTCGGACGTGGCGGCAGAGGCGTTTCGGCGCGGGGCCTCGGGATACGTGGTCAAGACGTCGGCTGCTGAAGAACTGATCCTGGCCATCCGGCGCGTCTTGAAAGGCGAATCCTATTTGTCGCCCATGATCACGCAAGACACGGTTAATTTCCTGCTGCGAAGCGGGCAGATCTACGATGCCGAGAAACGAATCTCCGCGCGGCAGCGGGAAGTCCTCCAGTTGCTGGCCGAGGGCAAGTCGATGAAGGAAATCGCCAACATTCTAAACTTGAAGCCGGGGACTGTAGCCTTTCACAAATACAGCATTATGGAACGACTGGGGTTGAAGACAAATGCTGAACTGCTGCAGTACGCCATCAAGCGCCACATCATCCCTTCGTAAAAAGCAACCTACCGTCCGCAACGGAGGCCGTGTTCATTCAGCCCTAAACAATTTTGCAAGGTTGTCCAGGTCAGCGGCACTCGCGTCGCCGATCACGAAATACCGCAGCCCCCCTTGACTCCACGTTTCCATATTGAACGGCAGGTTCTTGCGCGAAATTGACTCCCCGTCCAAGTTGGCTCGCAGTGCTCCATCCGGGAAGATGAATACAGAAATGTGGTGCTTCCGAACATCATAGATCAGCTGCGCGCCCGGCGTTTGCTCTAGATAAGTCATCCGGCCTCCAACCAGGGTGAAGTCGGTGTTTTGGAGTTCCGGCAAATTAAACGCAAAGGGAATCTTTCCTTGAAACCACGGCTTCACTGTGTGACGATCCGTGGAAAGCACATCCACCGGCGATGAACTGGCCAGCGTTGCCACGTGCAGGTCCGCAATCTCGCTGAAAATGTGGTCTCTGGCTGATAGGGTTCCAAGATAGTGTGAAGTCAGCACACCAGCTACGAGAACAACGATTGCCGTTGCCGCAGCGAAGATCCATCCCAGACGGAACCCACGCCGGGGTTTGAGTGCGATGCTTTCCTGCGTGCGTCTACGGAATTCAGCATTGGGAGTAAAACGTTTCCCGGCAATGTGAATGGCGCGTTTCATCTGGACGCGGCTTAGGGCATCCGCCGAGCAAGAGGAGCAGCTGCGCACATGAGCGTCGAAGTTGCGCGCCTCCTCCTCCGGAAGCTCCCCATCGAGGTAAGTATCGAGCTGTGACTTCCAGAACTCACAAACCATGGTTCACCCTTTTTGAAGCTCCGGCCGTAAGCCGTCGCGCAACGTTTTTCTGGCACGCGATAGACGCGACATCACCGTGCCGATAGGGATGGAGAGCGTCTCTGCGATCTCCTGGTACGACATTTCCTCAACCTCGCAAAGAAGGATGATCTCCCGGTAATGCAGCGGCAGATTTTCGATGGCGCGTTGCACTAACTGAGAATTGGAGCGGCTCATTAGAATCGTTTCAGGGGTTTCGCTTTCGACTGCCACGTCGGTTCCGTCCTCCTCCAAGTCAAGAGAAACGGTCGAAGTAGCTCGTAGCCCAGTACGCGAAGTTAAGAACGTATTGCGCAAAATGCGATACATCCATGCCCGGAAATTAGTCCCCAACTGGAAGGACGAAAATCCTCTCAACGCCTTGGTGTAGGTTTCCTGGACCAGGTCTTCGGCCTCTTCTCGATTCTGGGTCAGCCAGTGAGCAAAGTTGTAGAGCTGGTCGAAGAGCGGCATAGCCAATTCTTCGAACTCACCGGATTGGAGGCTCACGCCTGACATCCGCACAAGATTAAACCAGTAACTAAGGGTTTTATTCCGTCAGATAACAAATTATTCCGGGGCGGGAACAAAGCAATGTTTGATCGGTACGGTGGTCAGCGCCAACGCTGTGTTCAAGTCCAGGGTGCGGTACGGACGAAAGGGTTTCCCGTGCTTTTGCGAAGGCGGAAACGTATTCCAACTACTGATGGGTCCACCCGAACATGGTCGGCGAAGTTATCGTCCAGTCTGCGGGTGCAGCGAGGAAAGAATTAAAGAAGTGTGGTGGAGGCGGCGGGAGTCGAACCCGCGTCCGAAAATGTTACTGGTCAAGAGACTACATGCTTATTCCAGTTCATGCCCTGGGCATTACCCCAGGACGTTCGCGGTTGTCGCTCAGAACGGACAAGAAACGCCAGCCGCTAGCCTGAAGATCTCGCCCTCCCGGCCCAGACGTAGCCGGGAAGACCAGCCCTCTGTGTGACGCTCGCTCACCGCCCAAGGGCGAAGCGGTGGAAAGCGGCTGCCTAATTAATTAGGCTGCGTATGCCATTTGTTGATTGGCAATTATCATTTTGCCCACGATTACGGGTGTGTGCACCCCGGCATGCCTCTTGGCCGCAAGCATCTCCGTCGAAGCCGTGACGCCCCCACTGGTGGGATTGGCCATGCAAAGACCTACTTCCAATCTAGGGGGAAAAGGAGGCGAAGTCAAACCGCCGAGCCGCCCAAGAGTCACGCCTGTTCGGTTCCCCGCGTTCGGGCCGCAGGGTGGGGATGTCGAATGAAAACTGCGGGTCGTGAGTCTAAATGGCTAATAAGTTGCCTTTATAGACTGGAAGGCGTTTACAACTCTCTGTAATTAGCTGGATTTGCTCGGCAGTCAGGTTGAGGAATTCAAAACCATAGACTCTGCCAGTGTTACGTCGTACTACTGCCTGCGCTTTACCGCCAGCAATCGGCTCTAGTTCCACGGTGTCATTTACCTTCAACGGATCGGAAGTTATGGCCGAGAGGCCGCTCTCACTGATCTCGATGCTCATACCTCGTTTCACCACCCCGTCGACCGAGCGAATAATTATGGGGACGCTGGAGCGATATCGCCGGTGCCGTCTCCTGTCGGGCGCGGTCTCCGACATCTCGTGGGGTTCATGGTCAGTTTTCATGGGTTGGCTTCTGTTCCTTTCTTAACATCGGCGTGACTCGAGTTTTCTTTAGTTACGCCTAGCCTTGTTTTTTGCATCCTCCCGCCCTCGCCTACATCTGACTTAGAGCACCGGCCTATAGAATAGAGGGCGTTGACTTAACATGAATTTCATCGTCCAACGCTGTCAGGAGAACTGCCAGTGAAGTCGGAGTGTTTGCCTTTCAGCCAGATCCCTCATACGACACGGCTTTTCGCCGACTTTCTTTCCGACTATTCCAAGGTTCAGCAGTTCTATCCCCGGTCTGCTTATTTCAATCAATGGTTCAAGGACGAGGCGTCGAACCTGTCGTATGCCGCGGAACGGCGAGAAGCGGTGTCGGCGATTCTCGACCGACAAAATCGATCCTGGAATGTGTCCGCCAAGACTCTCGAAAATATCGCCCGCCTTCGGACGGGTGCATCGGCGGTGGTTACCGGACAGCAAGTGGGACTCTTCGGCGGTCCAGCGTTCACGATTTTCAAAGCATTGACAGCAATCAGACTCGCAGAGCATGCGACTCGATCGGGCGTCGATTGCGTGCCCGTGTTCTGGCTGGCCACCGAGGACCATGACCTGGCCGAAGTAAATCAGGTCTCGATTCCAGGATCTGATGGCTCTTTGCAGAAGCTGACGACGCCGGCCCAGGGACTGCCCAATGCGCCTGTGGGAACGGTAAGGTTCGGCTCGGAGATTGAGGCTGTGGTGGAAGCTGCCACAGGGTTGTTAGGGCCTGGCGAGATTTCCGATTTTCTTCGAGAAGCGTACCGCCCGGGCGAGACCTTCGGCAACGCCTTTGCTCGCTTGCTCGCACGGCTATTTGCAGATTGGGGCGTGATCCTTTTGGATGCGACCGATCCCGAATTCCACCGGATTGCGGAACCTGTCTACCGGGCAGCGATCGAGCGCGCTGCCGACTTGGACGAAGCCCTTTTGAGTCGTGGGAAGGCGTTAGAAGCTGCGGGTTACCATCAGCAGGTTAAGGTTACGCCGTCGTCGACGTTGGTGTTCACAGTTCGAAATGGCGTGCGCGTGCCGGTGCATCGTCGGGTCAACGGAGAGGGAAACGCCGAATTCCTCATCGAAGAGGAACGAATTTCGAAAGCGGATCTGCTAAGTTGCATCACGTCGTCGCCGTGGGATTTCAGTGGCAATGCGCTGCTGCGGCCTGTCATTCAAGATTACTTGCTGCCGACTCTTGCCTATACCGGAGGATCGGCCGAAGTCGCTTACTTCGCCCAGGTGGCTGTGGTCTACGAAATGCTTCTGGGTAGAGTTACTCCGATCGTCCCGCGTTTCTCTGCGACGATCGTCGAGCCAAAACCGAAAACATTCCTTGAGCGCTACGGGCTGCGCTTGGCGGATCTTTTTCAGGGTCCAGAAGCTCTGCGCGAACTTATGGCTTCCCGCACCTTGCCGAAGGAGTTGCAATCGGCGTTTGATCAGGCCGAAGCTTCGCTCGAAAAGTCTCTGGCGGCAATTCGTGAGGGTCTGGCCCGGCTGGATTCAACCTTGGTCGATTCGGCTACCAATGCGGCGTCCAAGATGCAACACCAGCTCAGCCAACTGCGCTTGAAAGCCGCCCGCGCCGAGCTCCGCAACACAGAAGTTCTCACCCGGAAGGCGGATGTCCTCAGCAACTTGTTATATCCCGGCAAGGCTTTGCAGGAACGCGAGATCGCGGGCGTGTATTTCGTAGCGCGTTACGGGAGAGAATTCTTGAGAGATGTGTACGAAACCATCCACCCGGACTGCGTCGATCACCAGATAATCTCCTTGTAGGCGCGAGCGTCTACGCTGGCGCGGCGGTAGCGTGAATGACGCGTCAGTGTTTAGTGCGGAGAGAAATCGTCTACAGCTTCTGTTCTAGCTCTTCCAGCGATTCCACTCGCGGCAGGCCAGATTCACGATAAGCTCCAGATATATCAAACAAGATCGCCTGCATTCCCGCCCGGGTTGCACCCAGATAGTCGACGGAATACATATCGCCGACGTAAACACCTTGCTCCGGAGCGACGCCCATGCCGCGCAGCGCAGCTTCGAAAATCGCCGGATGAGGTTTCTCGTATCCAACTAAGCCCGAGTCAGTAATTACTGCGAAGCAGTCAGCTATTCCGCAGAGGCTCAGCACATCGTTAATCTTGCCGTCGGCGTTGGAGATCACTGCCAGAGGGTAGCGGCGTCCCAGCCGCAACAGAGCTTCGCGCGTGCCCGGACGGATGTCGCGCCAGTTCGCGGAAATACGCGTGGCATCGACCAGAGCATCGCGCAAAGCATCGTCATGAATTCCAAGCTCCTCGAGCAGGTGGGAATAGAAGAGATACCAGAAACTGTGATCCGACCGGCCATCATGACGCAGTATCTCGTCGAACTCTTTCTTCGTTTTTCGCTCGATGGCATGCCATTGTTCGCGACTCGGAGTCAGCTTTCGCTGGTGTAAGGGAGCCAGGATATGCGACCGGTCAGGGAAGAGAAGAGTGTTGCCAACATCGAAGAAGATTACTTTTAGCGGCGCAGGCATCGGAAAAGGCTGGCCTACTCCGATTCTTCATCGCGCTTCTTGCCATACCGCAACGCCAGGCCAACTCCAATCGTCATGAATCCGATGGGCGGAATAATCAGGACCACGACTCCTCGCGTGATCGCGCGCTGGCCTTCCTGGTTGAGGGCGCGCGCGGTGCTGTAGCACATGGCGCAACTCTGGGCAAAAGCGGGAGCCGCCCACAGTGCAATCAATAACGCCGATGCGGTCAGACGAAGCTTCATCGGACTCCCAGGTGCACGATTCGAAAAGCGTCGGGAAAGAAAATACACATCAGGCACAGACAAGCCGTCACGGCGGTCATCATTACCCACTTCATGGCGGCGACCTCATACTTCAGGTGCATGAAGTATCCGATAATCAGCGCCGACTTGATGATGGAGAGAATCATAAGGGCTTCCAGCATCTGCAGCGGTTCAAAGACCCGCTTGTAGGCGAGAACCACTTCGACTGCGGTGAGCAGCAACAGCGCTCCCCATACCCAGAAATATTGTCCTTTGCCCTCATCGTGCGTTGCGGCGGCGGTGTGCATTCCGTCTCTCCGTTCGACTTCCGACATTTCTGATAGTACTCGCCAGATCCTTCGGGGCTTGGCCCCTCAGGATGACGTCAACGGCTTTGCGTTCTCAGCGCGACATCACACCCGCGTCGACATCAAATACACCAGCGGGAAAATGAACATCCAGACTAAGTCGACGAAGTGCCAGTACAGTCCCGCGATTTCCACATCGTGCGCGTCGTAAACTTTAGGCTTCAGAATCAAGACCACGGCTGCAACGATGAATCCCGCGAGCAGTGCGTGGACCCCGTAGTGGAACACACTGTTTGCCGGAATCAGCCACCACGCGACTGCCCAGACGGCCAACAGGATCGGCAGAAACGCTTTACGCAGGGAAACCACACCTAAATAAATAACTCCGATGGTCACGTGCAGCATGTGCATGCCGGTCAGGGTAAAGAACGTCCCGCCGAACTGAGGCACGTTTGCCGCCCAGGGATTCTTGAACGGAGTCATGCCTTCATCAATCAGATGAGTCCACTCCAAGCCGTGCAGCACAATGAACGCGATGCCAAAGAACATGGTGAAGAGAATCCAGTTGCGAGTCCAGTTGCGATCGCCGCGCCTCGCCGCCAGCACCGCCAGAACCATGGTCAGCGAACTGGAGAGCAGGCATCCGGTCATGATCGTGGCGTTGGTGATGCTTTCCTTGCCGAAGGGCGTGGGCCAGTCGGGATTCGAAATACGTCCGTAGCTGTAGGCGAAAAGCAGCGCTCCGAACGTCAGCGTGTCGGAGAGCAGGAACAGCCACATTCCGATCTTTTTCGAGTAGGTGCCAAACAGAGACGGCTCATAAACATCTGCTATCTCGTGTTGCACCGCGACTTCAGACATGTGTTCGGTCTCCTTATGTTCGTGTGGCGCGGGCGCCCTCGCCCGCGTATTCCTTTAGCGCACAAACCACAACAGCCCGAAAATGTAGAGCCACAACAAAAACATGAAATGCCAATACCAGGCAGTCACATCCACGACAACCCGACGCGCCTCTACCGGCGTGTGCAGCAGTGAAACAGCCGCCGCATAGAGCAACACTAAAATGCCTCCAATAAGGTGAACAGCGTGGGTTGCCGTCAGAAGATAAACGAACGAACTGCTAGCGCTGGTGGCCAGATAAAAGCCGCGATCTGCAAGCTCCCGCCAGGCCATCCACTGCCCAACCAGAAATCCACATCCGAGCACCACAGTGACCCCGAGCCAGGGAAAACCTTTGCCCTCTCCGAGAGAGACGCCTGGGATGGAACGAATCGGCGCGAGAGCCGCTTGCCGTGTAATCTGTCGCCGCGCCAATTCCGCCGCAATACTGCTCACGAGCAAAAGGGCCGTGTTTATGAGCAGCAGCGTGATCGGAAGATCGACGGGAATCCAATCACGCACATAGGTGTTGGTGCGTTCATCGAGAGTGGGCAAGCCCCGGCGCACTACATACGCACTCGTCAGGGAAACGAAGATCATGGTGACCGAGGTTAGCCCGATCGCCAGTCCCAGCCGGAGTCGACGCAACCGCGCTCCGTAATCCGGCGAACCATCGCCCCGTCCGTCACCACCTCCGCCGTAGGCGGGCGGACGTACGCCACCGCCACCTTGGCCTGTCTTCGGTACGTCAATCGTAACTGGAGAACTCAAAGTTGCCATTCTAATGAGATGCCACAGTCGCCGGATCCGTCTGCATCACATAATCCCGCGGCGCGCCTGGCACGCTGTATTCATACGGCCCGTGATTCACCACCGGGGTGTATCCTCCAAAGTTATCGTGGGGAGGAGGCGTAGCCGTGGTCCACTCCAGGGTAGTTGCCTCCCATGGATTATCGGTTGCCTTCGGACCTTTGAACATGCTCCAGAACAAATTGAGCACAAAGATGAACTGAGCCGCGATGGTCACGATTGCAGCATAGGTCATGAAGCGATTGAGCGGCATCAAGTGTTGCAGATAGGCAAGCTCTGTGAACTGGGAGTAGCGCCGCGGTTGTCCCGCCATGCCGAGATAATGCATTGGCATGAAAATGCAATACGTGCCGACAAGCGTAATCACGAAATGCACCCGTCCCCAGGTCTCATTCATCATGCGGCCGAACATCTTCGGGAACCAGTAATACGTTCCGGCAAACATGCCAAAGATCGCCGCAACGCCCATAATGAGGTGAAAGTGACCGACCACGAAAGCCGTATCGTGCAACGGAATATCGAGCACTGGCTGGGCCAGAAATGGCCCGCTCAACCCGCCGGAGACAAACAGCGAAACGAAGCCGATGGCATAGAGCATCGGTGTTTGGAATCGCACGCGTCCGCCGTGAATAGTCCCCAGCCAGTTGAACGTCTTAATGGCCGATGGAACTCCGATGGCCATAGTCATGAGCGAGAACGCAAAAGCCGTGTATGGGCTCATGCCGCTCATAAACATATGGTGGCCCCACACCATGAATCCCAAAAAGCCGATGGCCATAATGGCATACACCATGGCCTTGTATCCGAAAATCGGCTTGCGCGAGAAGGTTGAAAGCAACTGCGAAGCCACGCCCATCCCCGGCAGAATCGCGATGTACACCTCAGGATGTCCGAAGAACCAGAACAGATGTTGCCACAGCAGCGGCGAACCACCCTTGTGGCCCATGATCTGACCGTTCACTACGACCAGCGGGACATAGAAGCTGGTGCCCAGATTGCGATCGAGCAGCAGGAGAATACCGGCGGAGAGCAGAACACCGAAAGCCAGCAGCCCGAGAATCGCTGTAACAAACCATGCCCAAACCGTGAGCGGCAGGCGCATCATCGTCATGCCCTTGGCTCGCAGGTCCAGCGTAGTGGTGATGAAGTTCAGCGCTCCCATCAGCGACGCGATGCAGAAAATTGCGATGCTCGTGATCCACAAATCGGCGCCCAATTGTTCGCCTGGTCCGGAATTAGTGAGAGCGCTCAACGGCGCGTAACCTGTCCAGCCATGCAGCGGAGCTCCCCCAGTCACAAAAAACGCAGCCAGGATCACCACGAAAGCCACAAACGTCGTCCAGAACGAAAGCATGTTGAGGACCGGGAACGCCATGTCCGGTGCCCCAATCTGGATGGGCAGAAAATAGTTTCCGAATCCTCCCTGCGGCGCCGTGGTCAACACGAAGAACACCATAATCGTGCCGTGCATAGTGAGCAGCTGCAGATAGGTCTCCGGTTTGATCTCGCCCACCAGCGGCAGCACCGCAGTTGGCCAGATCATGTGAATCCGCATGAGCAGTGACAGGAACATGCCGACAAACACCGCTACCAGCGCGAGAAAGTAATACTGCAGCCCGATTACTTTGTGGTCTAGGCTGAAAATATATTTGCGGATAAAGCCCTGAGGAGCGTGCGCGTGGATTGTAGCCGAAGTCGCCATTACTGTTTCTCCGCCTCCTTAGTTGCCAGCCACTTGTCAAAGTCTTCCTGGCTCACGACTTTCAACATGCCGTGCATCTTGTAGTGTCCGAGTCCGCAAAGCTCGGCACAGGCAATCTCGTAATCGCCAACCTCAGTCGGCGTGAAATGCATATGGATGGCAAGTCCGGGAACCGCGTCCTGTTTGAATCGCATCTGTGGAACAAAAAAGCTGTGGATTACGTCGACCGCACGCAGGGTGAGATTCACCTGCCGGTTCACCGGAAGATACATTGTGCCGGTGACGACGTCATCCTTGGCCGCAGGATCGGTCGTATCCAGCCCAAGCGCAGCTTCGTTTCCGGCCGATGGATCCATCAGCTTTACGTCGGTCCGGCCAAATTTTCCGTCAGGCCCCGGATATCGGAAGTACCAGGCAAACTGCATGCCTGTCACTTCCACCGGAACAGAGTCAGCGTCCGCTGGTGCGAAGCGCTCCGACGCCCAAATAGGACTGCCCATTAAGTTCAGCCCTATAAATAGGATGGCGGTCAACGCCGTCCAAACCACTTCCATCCTCGTATTGCCGTGAGAATATGTGACTTTACTGGCGCTTCCACGATCGCGGTACTGCCACACGAAAAGCCCGAGAGCGCCTTGGGCGGCCACGAAAACGATCCCCATGAGCACATACGTCAGCGCAAACTGATGGTCGATCCAGGGCGTCGACGTCGAGGCGCCGTGCGGAAGCCACCAGGTTTGTGCCACGAAAAAGTAAGTGCTGACAAAGGTGATCAACCAGATAATCGCGAGAAGAGCGAGGCCCATCTACAAGACCTCCAAGGGTCGGGGTTTGTGCATTGTCATAGTGCGTCAAAAAAACACAAAGCTGCGGTTGGCCCCGAAGTTTATCACACGCAAGCGCGATGGGTGCAAGCACTTGTTGTGGAAGGAACCGATTCGGGAACGTAGCCGTCGATTACGCTGAACTCCCGTTGATCGTTTGTTTCTGATTGGTTTCCTTTGTGTACCTCTGTGTCCTTCGTGGTTTAATGCTTTTGACGGTATGCGGAAGAAATTCACAGGCCAAGGCCACGACACCCCCTACATCCGCCTGCAGAAGAACTATTGCTTTGCCTGCGGGATGAACAATCCTGAAGGAATGCGCCTCAAGTTTATTTACGACGAAGAGCGCGATTGCTTTGTCTGCCGGTTCCGCCTCGGCAAACGCTACACCGGACCGCCCGGCCACGCCCACGGCGGCATTATTGCAACTATCCTCGATGAGGCCATGGGCAAGGTAAACAAGTTGCGCCACGTGATCGCATTGACCTCACAGATCACCGTAAACTACCTGAAGCCCGTGCCGCTCAACAAACCCCTGCTGGTCGAATCCCGCGAAGTGCGTGTCCACGGCCGACAGCACATCAACATGGCGGAAATCCTCAACCCCAAAGGCGAGGTTCTAGCCCGTGGCCGCGGTTTGTTCATCGCAATCGATCCCCACAAAATGTTCGCCAAGTTCGTAGATCGATAGATATCACGGAGCATGAAGAACCCGTTCAGTGAGTGAAATTGGGTATCAAGTTCGCGGTACCTGCACAGCAACAAGGTAAAAAAACATCGTTTGTTCAATGGTGGTACACCACGTAAACGACAATTCCGACGACGATTGCAACGGATATGCCAACGTAGAGTATGGCATCTCTGAGTGGAATCTTCGTTGGGCTCCGCGCACCGCCTGCGACGGCGGACGCAACAAGCATCGCAGGAATGCCGACCATGAACACGGCCGCAGTCCCGAACTTCGCAGATACGATCAGTACTGCGAAACCGGCGAACGTGATAATAGCTGGGTGTGTTACTTTTCGGCGGGATGGTTCGGAGACGGCCGTCAGAGTGACGGGCGAAACCTGCCGTAATCCGACAAATCGTTTGTAGGTCATGAGTGACAGACTAACCAAAAAGCTGAGAAGGGCAGCCACACTGCAACACATGAACGGAACGCCAAACGCGACGCCAAGCACCATTCCCCAATCCTTCTGGCCCCCTGATCCGTGCTGCCAACTCATTGCGACCGCGGTTGCAAAAAGGAAGGCGATAGATGTTCCGCTGAATACCACTCCGAGAATCGCGGCCTTTTTTGCTGTCCATTCGCTCACAGAGACATGGTACGGCAGGATGGTTGGCGAAACCAAGCCACAGCGGTCAAAACCCACCCACTCAGTGCGAATTTCAAGATGCAACCTTGAGTTTTTCCAACGCTCTAGCCAGCTGCTCCGCTCCGCGCCGAAGTTCCCGCGCATCCACCGCCGCAAACCCCAGCACAATCCCATCCCGCCTCGCTCGGCCGTAAGCATACCGGCTCAAAGGAACCACTTCGACATCGTACTTCGCGGCAGCCTGCGCCGCCCGCTCGGCCAGGATTCCGCCTTGCAGCCAACCCACTGTTCGCAGTCCTGCCTCTACCGCCGGAATCTCCAGCAGTCCCACGAGCCGCTCGCGAGCAGATTCCACCAGCACCGACAAGCGCTCGGCATACAACTCCCGCATCCGCCGAACGTGCCGCGCAAAGTGACCTTCGCGGATGAAATCGCACAGAATTGCCTGATCGATCAGCGGCGGATGATGCGTGCTCACCGACTCCGCCGCGGCAAAAATGTCCACCATGTCGGAAGGAACCACCAAATAGGCAAGCCGGAGAGCAGGGAAGAGAACGTCAGTGAAACTGCCGGCGAAGATCACGACCGCAGCCCGATCCAAACCCTGCAACGCCGGGATGGGCCGTCCGGAATAACGATATTCGCTGTCGTAGTCATCTTCAAAGATGATCGTGCGGGACCGCCTCGCCCATTCGAGCAGCGACAGCCTGCGACGCAAGCTCATAGTTACGCCCAGAGGGAACTGATGCGCCGGAGTCACATAAACCAGCCGAGGACCCGACTGTCCCGGCTTCTGCCACTGTCTTCGGCCAGCGTCGAGATTCAAGCCTTCGGAATCCACTGGCACCGGACAAATTTTCGCTCCCACCGCGCGGAAGACGACCGCAGCACCGGGATATCCCGGTTCCTCCATCCACACCGGATCGCCCGGATCCAGCAGCAAGTGCGCCGTCCGATCAAGCGCCTGTTGCACGCCCGAGATGATCAAAACCTGATCCGCCGTACACTTCACGCCCCGAGAGGTATTCAGGTATTCCGCCACGGCTTCGCGAAGCGGACGATATCCGAGCGCTTCCCCTCCAGCGAGTAAGCGTGCTGACACGCGCCGCAAACGCCGTGCTGCCACCTGAGCCCAAAGGTTCGTAGGAAAAGCATCGAGCGCAGGTTGGCTCGCGCGAAATGCCCGTGCGGGACGAGCCTCGGATCGAGGCAAAGGCCGCAGTCTTCGTGCATAGGCGGAAAGCGGAATGCCGCGCCTCCGAGTTCCCGCGGTTGATTTTGCGCGCGGCGCCTGCAACAACTCGTCGGGAAGAGTTTCGCTGACGTAGGTTCCCGAACCCACCTTGCCTTCGACATAACCCTCGGACCGCAACTGCTCGAAAGCGGTGACAATGGTCGGACGAGAAATCCGATACTGTTCTGCCAAATCCCGCGTAGCTGGCAGACGAGCCCCCGGGTGCAATCGTCCGGCAAGAATCTCCGCGCGCAGCTCTTCATAGAGCCAGCGATACAAAGGCATTCGCGGCTTCGGGCCCTTCAGGTTCAGCGGCAGTGTGCTCGACTTCTTCGCCATGAATCGCCCACGGTCACCCTCGCGCGTTTGTCATTCCGAGCGAAGCGAGGAATCTGCTGTTCGCCGGGCGCCGGTAAAATGCAAGTCCCCGCTCGCGATGCATGACAACCTCCACGAAAAGTGGTATGGAAAGAATATACGAAAATGGACATTCCAAGCTAGCCAATAAAATTGTTATCGTAAGTGAGTCGTTCCATGGAGTAACTGCTGTCATCCTGAGCGCAGCGAAGGATCTGTGCATTCTGCTTGCACAGTCCAGGCGCTACGCGTCGCCGTGAACAACACCGGATGGCGGCGACGTATTTCAGGGACGCCGACGAGCTCCACTAGAAAAGAGGACTTATGTCGAATAACAACGGAAGATCCACCAGCCTGCGCCTGAAAACAGGCCTGGCCGAAATGCTGAAGGGCGGCGTCATTATGGACGTCACCAACGCCGAGCAAGCGGTGATTGCCGAGAAGGCTGGCGCCGTGGCAGTCATGGCTCTCGAGCGCGTCCCTGCGCAAATCCGCGCCGAAGGCGGCGTAGCGCGCATGGCATCGCCGAAGAAGATTCGCGAGATTATGGCCGCAGTCTCAATCCCAGTGATGGCCAAGTGCCGCATCGGACACTTCGCGGAAGCCCAAATCCTTCAGGAACTCGGCGTCGACTACATCGACGAGTCCGAAGTGCTCACGCCCGCCGACGAAGCCCACCACGTCGACAAACACGCCTTCACGGTTCCCTTCGTCTGCGGCGCCCGCAATCTCGGAGAAGCCCTGCGCCGCATCGCCGAGGGCGCAGCCATGATTCGCACCAAGGGCGAAGCCGGCACCGGCGACGTAGTCCACGCCGTGAAACACATGCGCCAGATCGTGCAAGAAATGAAAATCCTGACCGTTCTCAGCGAAGAAGAACTCTACGCCAAAGCCAAAGAACATCAGGCCCCGTATGAATTAGTAAGAATCGTCGCCAAAGAAGGGAAGTTGCCAGTCCCCAACTTCTCTGCGGGCGGCATCGCCACACCCGCGGATGCGTCGCTGGTCATGCAACTCGGTGCCGAATCCGTATTCGTCGGCTCCGGTATCTTCATGCAAGATTCAACGACCTTCGCCAATCCCGAAGAAGCGGAGAAACGGGCGAAAGCCATTGTGCAGGCCGCGACACACTATAGCGACCCTAAAGTATTACTCGAAGTTAGCGAAGACCTGACCGGAGCCATGAAGGGCCTAGCCGTAGCTGGTCTAGACGAAGCTCACATGCTGCAAACGAGGGGATGGTAGATCGAGGTGTTAGATCACGAAGGACACGAAACTTCCCCTAATGAAGTAGACCTTAGTTTTGCTTTGTGAACCTTCGTGTCCTTTGTGGTTAAGGGTTTCTTATGAAGATCGGAGTATTGGCTCTCCAGGGTGATTTTGACGCCCACCGCCTCCGGCTCGAGGCGCTGGGCGCTGAAGTTGTGCTGGTCAAGAAGCCCGAGCAACTCGACGAGATCGACGGCCTGGTAATTCCGGGAGGAGAATCAGGAACGTTTCTCAAACTGCTGGGGGAAGCCGGATTCGAAAAGCTGAAGAAATTCGTACACGTGAAGCCAACTTTCGGTACATGCGCAGGCGCAATCCTGTTAGCCAACGAAGTAGAAAACCCGAAGCAGTCCGGACTAGGCGCGCTCGACATCCGCATCCGCCGCAACGCCTACGGCCGCCAGATCGACAGTTCGATCCGCCAGGGCCGATTGGGCAATGAGCCGATCGAGATGGTCTTCATCCGCGCCCCCAAGATCGAACGCGTCGGCCCCGGAGTCGAAGTCGTCGCCACCGAAGGCAACGATCCGGTCGCCGTCCGCCAGGGAAAAGTAATGGCCGCAACTTTCCATCCTGAACTCAGCGAAGACACCCGCATCCATCAGGCATTCCTGCATTTGGTCAGCAATGGCCGCATTGTTGATTAAGGGCGAGCGTCCGAGTTATTTCGCGGGTAAGAACTCAATGGCCACATCGCGGCTGGCGGGTTTGAAGTCAAAGTCCGCGGTTACGAAGACATGCTCCGCAGAATCCGCCGCCAGTTCGATTCCAAATGCATCCACATAGGGGATTCCTCGCTTTAGCTTGACCAATGAGGCGCGGACCGCCCGATCGGCATCAGCCGAAACAATTTCCAAGCCGAAAGCATGGAGACGGGAAAGCGCAAGATCCATGCCCTGGCGGCCATGAACCTTGTGGGTGACCCCAGCGACTTCACCCCAATGTAACGCTGAAATCATTGCCTCGCACCGTCCCGCCAAGTGAGACTTAATGATCTCCGAAACGCGAACGGCACCGGGTTCGCCATCCAGATAGCGCAGAATGGCGCTCGAGTCAAGAATGTACATCACCATTTGTCCTTTTGCCGCCGTTCACGCTTTAGTTCCTCGGAAAGCGAGGGCTTGCCCGAAAAGAGTCCACGCGTTTTGTCGACCAACTCCTCCGATACGGGCTCCAGGACGATTCTCATTCCATCCTGGGTAACGGCAATACGCGTGCCCGGCTCAATTCCCAGAGACGTCCTCATCTCGGAGGGAATCACAAGTTGCCCTTTTGTGCTTACTGTAGTGATCCGACATAGCATGTCTTACATTTTATCACTAAGTAGGTGCTTGACAAACTTTATCGCGTAACCGTACAGTTACACATTATGCGGAACCGTTCGGTTACATATTCCACGGAAGCGACTTTTCAAGTATTGGCCGATCCGACCAGACGAGCTGTGCTTGATCTTCTCAGGAGCGGAACTCAGCCGGCGGGACAAATTGCCCGGGCTTTTCCAGTTTCACGTCCGGCCATCTCCAAACATTTGCGCTTGCTTCGTCGCGCTCATCTGGTGCAGGAACGTCGGGAAGGTCGCCACCGTCTTTACCAACTCAACCCCGAACCGTTGAAAGCTGTAGATTCATGGCTGGAACAGTATCGCGTCTTCTGGCAGACCAGCCTGGCCAACTTGAAAACTTTTGTCGAAGCCGAGTACGCCAAAGAAAGTGCGCACGATCGTCCAAAACACAAATAACAGGAGGAACGAATATGAAAACACTACGAATTGCAGGTTGCATTATGTTGTTCACAACCGCCGTTTTTGCGCAGTCGGACGCGCAGAAGTCATTCGACCAACTGAAATCGCTCACCGGTTCATGGGAAGGGAAGAACTCGATCGGCCAGCCGGTGCAGGTCTCTTATCGCATGACCGCTGGAGGCTCTGCGCTGATGAGCGAAATCGTGGGACACGGCGAAACCATGATCTCAATGATTAATTTCGACGGCCCCAATCGCCTGCTCCTGACTCATTACTGTGCCGTCGGAAACCAGCCGCGCATGCAGGCCAGCGCTTCGCCGGACGGCAAAACCATTACCTTTAACTTTCTCGACGCCACCAACCTCGACAATCCGCAGTCAGGCCATATGGATCACGTAGTGATCGCCCTGCTCGGCCCCGACCACCACACCGAGGAGTGGAACTTCATCGATCACGGCAAGGAGATCAAGGAATTCTTTGACCTGACGCGCAAGAATTGAAGGACGTTTAACGTCCAGAACCAGGCAATGAGACAACTCAATTCAGGAGCCAGCTATGGCACAAGCAGTTGTTACTCCCGATCAAGATGCGATCATCAGCGAAATAGATGTCAACGCGCCGGCAGAGCGAGTATTTCAAGCTCTCACCGATCCCCGACAGCTCAAGCTCTGGTGGAATAGTGACGAGTGCCAGACCGAGTTCTTTGAAATGGATCCGCGCCCCGGAGGCAAATGGCGATTCGGAACCAGGAAGGCCAAATTGAACGTCAACGGCGTCAACCAGTTCTTTTGCGAGGGCGAGGTGCTCGAATTTTATCCGCCGCGCCTGCTGGCCTACACCTGGATTGCGAATTGGCATGACGACAAGACTCGCAGCACGCTCGTCCGCTGGGAGTTGACGCCGACCAAAGACGGCACCCATGTGAAAGTCACTCACAGCGGTTTGGCCCAGGAAGCGGTTGCCCGCAAGGATTACAGCGGCGGCTGGCCTGGAGTTGTGGAATTGCTCAAGAAATTTGTTGAGAACAAATAAACAGGAGACCTTATGGCTACGATTGAAATTACCCCCGATCAAGATGCGGTGGTTGCGGAAATCTTCATTGCCGCGCCGCCGGAGCGTGTCTTCCAGGCGATTACCGATCCCGCGCAGACCTCGCAGTGGTGGGGACAGAAAGGCGTGTATCGCATCACGGAACGGCACGCCGATTTTCGCGTCGGCGGCAAATATTCGAGTGTCGGCGTGGGCGCGGACGGTACGCCGTTTCGAGTGGACGGCGAATATTTGGAAATTGATCCGCCGCGGCTGCTGGTCCAGACGTGGACCGCCAGTTGGCGCGGAGACGTGAAGACCATTGTGCGTTGGGAGCTCGAGCCCCAAACTGTTCACGGCCTGCAACATCGCGGTCCGCAAAAAGTGGGAACGGGCACGGTGGTGCGAGTTCGTCAGCAGGGATTTGCTGGAGATCCAAAGGCGGCCGTCGATCACGCTCAGGGATGGACGCGCGTCCTCGGCTGGATGCAGGCGTTCGTCGAAAAGGGAGAGACCGTCGACACACGCGAGTAGGACGTTCAGGCCGTGTTCAGTGCCGGGTGCCCCGGTCTCGGGCTTTTCGAAGCTTTGTGGTTCCGAAACCCACATCTCAAACCGCGAGATATGGGGCACCCGGAACGCGGCAAGTCATACCGACGCTGCCAATCGCTCTCCGACACACGAGACCCTTTGTTCGCGCCAGTGGCGAGCTTGGGCGATGCAGATGATGTGCAAGATGAACAGCAACGGTACAGCGAAAGTCGGAATCAGGCTCAGAGGGAGCACGGTCATGGGACTGGTCGGGATCCCGCGCGGGTCGATCAGCCCGGCGGTGGCGCCCAGGGTCACTGCCGTCACCAGATCTGCGATCCCCAGCACCTGCCAGAGGATGAAGCTTCTGCGGTGATCGGGGTTCGCGAGTGTCATCGCAACCAGGGGCGCGGTGGCTCCGATCACGATGTCGCCCCAACCTGCGGGCAATGCGAACAGGCCCGGCAGAATGCCGTAGGTATACAACGCGAGGAAGGCGAGGCCGGCGATCCTCCAGGCCTGCAGGAACGTCAAGGTACGCGGGTTCAACGCCAGAACGAATTGGCGAAATGAATCGGAGGCTGCAAACCACAACAAGAACAGGGCGATCGGAGCCAGCGCTGCCACTCCCAAAGGAAGCGGCGGACGGCTGGGATCAGTGTCGAATACATGCAGGGCCGAGGCGGCTAGCGAAAGAATGAACCAGGCGCCAATAAGGCTCGCGGTGAGCTTTCCATAATTTGGGTTCGTCTTCGTCATAACAATTTCTCTTTGTGCTGTTGCTGCAATTCCGTTACTGCGCTGGTTAATTTGTCGGTCAGCTTCAGCAGGCTGTCGCTGAGTTCGTTTCCGAGCTTGGTGCGTAGCCGGCGTTGCACTTTCTGCCAGTGGGGCAGCGCACGTTTTAGTCGAGTTTCGCCGTGCTTCGATAGCCGCATTCGCCATTCGCGGCGGTCCTGGCCACGCCGCTTTGCGATCCAGCCGTGTTGACCCATGATCTCTAGAGTGCGAGTCAGCGTGGTGCTATCCATGGCCAGCAGCCGTCCCAGTTCGCCCTGGGAGACTTCTCCGGTAAGCGAGAGCGCTTGCAGGACCGTGAATTGCGTGGCCCGCAGCCCGACCGGACGCAAGGCCTCGTCGTAAAGCTGCGTGAGGGTCCGCGATCCGCGGCGAAGCGTGGCGCAGATGCATGGAAGGCTTGGCAGTGAATCGGCCATGCTGAATTAGATGCATATACATCTATCGGATTCACAAAATCTTTAAAAGGGGAACTTGCTTGACCGACAATGTGGGGGTCTGTTACGTTCCGCGCGACCTTTCCTTGCGAGGTGCGGTATGCGTCCACTGGGTGTGACTCTCATCGCCATCCTGCACTGGTTGCGCGGCTTGGCTTATGTGGCCGTCGGACTTGCGCTGCTCGGGATTACGCACCTCAGCGCGCGCCTGATCTCGAGCGTTGCCGCCGACACCTTCTTCCAGCGCCTGATTTCTGGCCTGGGCAAGACGCTGGGATTTGCCGTGCTGATTTTTGCCCTGCTCTACATCGTCATGGGATTGGGCCTGTGGGCGATGAAAAATTGGGCTCGGACGTCGACCCTGATCTTTGCCGTGATCTGGCTGGCCTCGGCGATGGTCCGCCTGGTCTCCTACCCCACGCCTTTTCACGTGCTGCGGGCGGCGGTGGATGTGGCGATCCTCGTCTATCTGATGTTGCCGGATGTGAAGCGGGCCTTCGCAGCGTGAGGAGCGATTCGCGGGCAGCGGAATCCCGAGTTCTACTTAGCAGACAGAACACGGGTGCCCCAGGTCTCGCTCTTTTCGAGACCGGATCTGGCCAACACCGCAAGCATAACGCGAGACCCTGGGGCCTTCCGCACTACTTCATCGGCGAAAAATCCGTCGGACGCATGTACGTCGAGTCCACTTTTTCCACGGTCTTCTCAGTCTGCTCGGATTTCACCACTGCTTGAAACTCCGGATCGGCCCGCATCGCGTCCCAGTTTTTTTTAGCTTCCTCCAGGCTGGCATGCGCCAGCATAAAGACGAACGTGTTGTCCCAACCGGGAGCATCCGCGGCAACCCAGTAACCCACAACCTTCAGATCGTGTTTGGCGAGCAGTTTGGAAGTCGTATCGCGAAACCGCGCCTCTAGCGCCGGCTCTTTGCCCGGCACAGTGTGATAAATACGGAGCTCAAAGACGCGATCGCTATCGGCCCTCACTTGTTTCACGTGCGCCAGGCGGGAAGTAACGAGCGATCCAGCGACAAAGGAAAGCAGGGCGATGCCTAAGACCGTCCATCTTGTCGATTGCCAGCCTTTGAATTGCCAATTGTTGAGTGTCATGGAAGTCTCTCCTCAAAAAAAGTGAATTGGGCGGGAAGCTCCCTATGGAGTACGTACAGCATTGCATTTTGGATTGCTTACGGCACGTGTAGGACGGACACTCTTGTCCGTCGCCTTTGACTTTGGTTCTTGCAGGATCCCAGCTAAGAAATATCAAGTTCAACGTCAAATTCAAGAGCGGCGGACAGGAGTGTCCGCCCCACACCACTGGATCGTGGCGATATGCGCGGCTAGGTTGGTCTTCGGAGTCTCCGGGCCCCACACCCTCGAAAACCGCGAGATGTGGGGCACCCGGTGTCAGGGTGGTAGCTGCGCGATTTCGAGGCTCGGCTGCCGTCTCGTCCTAGCGCGCGTTGTGCTGTACGCCCTCGAATCCCTTTTCAAATTGTGAGACCAGCGGAGTTTCACCGGCCTGGAGACCGCCGCGTCCCATGACGCGCCAGAGAAAACTACTATGCATGTGCGCATCGTAAACAGCCAGCAGATCTTCGGACGGACGGCCCGTCACCAGGATGATGATGTCGGCTTGGGAAGGCTGGTACACAATAATGAGTTTGCCCCAATTCTGAATGGCATTCTGCACGGCGTTGATCGCGTTTCGATCTTCATAAAACAGGTTCGGATCGAACTGATCGCCGTCATAAGAGGCAACATAGACATAGCGCGCATTCGCCAGAGTTCCCGGAAACGCGGGCACTTTCGCGGTACTGGGATTGGGCGCAGCCGAGGCGGAAATCGCCACCGTCACAATCAAGCTGATCGCCACCAGAAAAAATCGTTTCATACAAGCACCTCTGTTTGGTTAGATGCGTTCGGACGGGGCGGATCTTTTGGCGCTCTCGAATCAACGGCTTACGTCAAGAACTGGGCGATTCCCGAAATTGGAAGCGTGACGCATTTTGTTGTTTCAAACGGCTGGGAGCGGGGTAATCTACAATCTGGTGGAATCAGGCGCGGCCGTTGTCTCGCGATTTTAGAGCGAGACAGGGTCGCGTTTTCGTTTCTGCCACAAATTGTTCTTACATAAATCCTAGGAAAGGGAACTCAAGCGCAGTTTCACCGGCTGCGCCTTTGTCATCATGGAAACTGAAAATCAGAAATACGATTGCGACCGTGTGCAGTCTGTGAAACAAGGATTAGACATTCAGGCCATCGGCGTCGAGACGCATAAACGTCACGGGGAAGTGGCGGAGGCCAGGTTTCTGGCGAAAGCTTCCAGCTTGGGGTTTGGCGTGGCGAAACCCTGGAGAGATGAGCGCTACGACTTCATCCTCGATTCGGGGCATTGCTTTTCGCGAGTTCAGGTGAAATCGAC